>Ga0181561_10002988_pt1 | contig 14904 bp, 15 predicted proteins | sample 011ome_19_FD_133760 | JGI IMG/M metagenome (GOLD analysis project Ga0181561, IMG submission 133760) | Coastal salt marsh microbial communities from the Groves Creek Marsh, Skidaway Island, Georgia - 011510BT metaG (megahit assembly) | ecosystem: Environmental > Aquatic > Marine > Intertidal...
ATGACACTGGATCCGCAGGCACCACCACGCACACTCGATATCACGGCCAATAGGGAAGCGGCCAGTGCCCGGCAACTGTACAGCCAGGTCTGTTCATCCTGTCATGGTGTGGATGGCAACTTCATTGCCGATCATCGCCTGGGGGATCTTGCTTCGCGCATGTCGTTGAATGAGGCTATCGACAAGGTCAAAAATCCGACAGCACCAATGCCGGCGCTTTATCCGGCAGTGATTGATGAAGCCCCTGCAGAAGCTGTTGCCCGCTTTGTTTAAGAAGAGTTGTAGCGGCTTTCAGTCTTGCATCAACAAAAACGCCCTGAGTCGCCTCCAGACTCCGCAGAAACGGTTTTACGCGCTTGTAACGACATGCTACCGGTTAAAGTACAAAGGCGCTGTACAGCTTCTGGTAGCCGCTGGTGACGACTTCTGTGCAGCGTTCATGCATTGACGGAAAATTCCTGTTTGTTTTCTTGCCGGAGATGACCTTGCGGCCATTTCCGGCCTACGAAAATTGAACGCCTTGTAGGCCGGAAATTGCGCAGCAATCTCCTGCAGGCAGATTAAAAACGACTCAAGTTCCATAAAACCTGGCGCCATAAAAAAAGGCCGGTAAAACCGGCCTTTTTTACACTAACGGACTATCAGGTCTTGGGTGCGCTCGCACCACCTTCCATGTTGTCACCAGGTACCTGTGCCTGTGCACCGCCTTCCAGGTTTTTCTTGCGTAGCAGCTTGTCCAGGGAATCCAGCGACATCAGGTGCTGATAGATCACTTCCAGCGCGCCATTCTGACGTAGCGCCAGGTAATCTTCATCAGACAGGTTATTGAGTTTTTCACGATCAACAATAAAGAAACCACTGACATCCTGCGCCGGTGAGCCGTCTGATTTATTGATGGTCAGGGTCTGTGGTACCAGCAATCCCAGTTCATCAAGTTTTTTCGCAAACTGCTTGGTCATCTCTTCCTGCTGGAACACACGCACCAGGAATTCCTTCACGTCTTTCATCCAGTCGGATTCGGTGCCATCTTCATTGAAAATCAGGTTACCTTCATCCTTGTTCACTACACTGGCGGTTTCATAGATACCAATGAACAGGCGTTCTTTTTCATTCGGGTCCTGTTGCACTGCAAAAGGATAGCAACGCACAGAGGCCGGAAAATAGCCGCCGACCCACTTCTCACCATCCACGAACAGGTTTTCACCGGCCGACAGGCCCCACATGGTGGCAGCAAAGAAGTCGCCGCTTTCCGGATCCTTGACGAATATGATCGGGTAGTCGGTACCGGCCTTGGAAAACTCGGTTGTATAGATTTTGGCAAAGTGGTTATTGGCAATATGTTGCGCGCTGCCGATAGGCTTGATGCGCAAGCCGCCATGCGCCTGGGATGTCAGGGACACAGGCCCCGGAATTGTTGCGCTTGGCGCGTTTTCAGTAGTTGGCTCGGCCATCAGAATTCCCCCGTTTTATGGGCTTTATAAAGTTCAGGTTTCAAAGAAAGCGCGCAGTATAGCAAAGACAACCGGCTCAATTGCAGTTTTTTCAGGGCATAAAAAAGCCGGAGCCCTGAGGGGCCCCGGCCTGGGAATTCATACTACCTGAAACTACTGCGGCTTACTTCTTTTTAGCCTTTTTCGGGGCAGCTTTCTTTTTGGCTGCTTTCTTTTTAGCTACTTTCTTCTTCGCAACCTTTTTCTTGGCTACTTTCTTCTTAGCTACTTTCTTTTTGGCTACTTTCTTCTTAGCCACTTTCTTTTTAGCTTTCTTCTTGGCAGCTTTCTTGGGCGCCTTTTTCTTGGCAACCTTCTTCTTGGCAGCTTTCTTCTTCGCAGCTACTTTCTTCTTAGCTACTTTTTTCTTTGCTTTCTTTTTCGCTACCTTCTTCTTAGCTACTTTTTTCTTTGCTACTTTTTTCTTCGCTACTTTCTTTTTAGCTACTTTCTTTTTAGCTACTTTTTTCTTGGCAACTTTCTTAGCTACCTTCTTTTTAGCAACTTTCTTTTTTGCTACTTTTTTCTTAGCAACGGTTTTTTTCTTCATCGATATTCTCCAAGGTAAGCACCACTTCAGTGTGATACGAGAGAAATCATATTCTTAATTGAAATAATTTCAATAGTAAGAGGTAATTTTTTTTAACGTGATCTCATTACGCGAATTTGTCGCATCACAACTCTTTTCCACCACACGATAAAACCAGTGAAAAACATAAGCGTTGGAAGAAAGCTTGCAGTGATCCATAACCATCTTACAAAAGCATTTTGACTACCCGGTCTTGCAAAATGTACGTCACGAAAAAAACCGATAACACCACCACGTTGTGGACCAAAACCAGGTTCACTTCCAAAGAATTCCAGTATCGAATTCATCGCGCGTGGAAAGCCTAACTGAAAACCTGACACACCCCATGCAAGCATTAGCACAAGTGCCCAGAACCCGCAGAAACTGTGGACTTGCCACCACATCGTTCGCGAACTGTTTGGCAGGATAATGAGTCCTTCCCACCATCTTCTTTTACCCTGCCACCAGATAAATAATCCTGTCACACTCATGAAAACAAACAGCGCTCCACCTGCACCATTTATTTTTCTTCCGGTCTCTTTACCGAGCATTAATTCATCATGCACATCGGCAACCCATTCAACTGCACGTATCTGCCATGGCCGTGCCGGACCCATATCTTCACCGGTATATTGATTGAAATAATGCGGTATATATTCACTACCTTGCTGTAAAACAATATATGTCGCTTTTGTCGGTTCCATCGAATACATGGTGAATCCGAGCTCAAAATCGGCATAAACCTCTTCCATGCGCGCCAATTGCTCATCTTCAGTAAGTTCTACTGCACCTTCCGGAGGATCAATATTTTTGGGTTCAAACCAGTTATAGAAAGGTGATTTCAGTAATATCGCGCTTCCGCTGATACTAATCACCAGTACATAAAGACCAAAAGCAATTCCTAACCACAAGTGGATCTGGAAAAGTGCGCGACGAAAAAAAACGGTTTGCGGAGCTTGCAGCCAACGTTGCCAGGCATTCATGAAATTACACTCATAGTGATGGCATCCTTTGCTATCCAGGATTCTTGTTGTTTATTATTTTGATTATCGTTTTTTTATTTCCCGGCACCGGGTGACAAAAATGATCAACAAGGTGCAACTGTTGCTTAGCTTTCCACAAGCGCCTGCATTTTGGAAGAGACAACCTGCACCCTGTTTCTGTCCCAAATTTGTCGAAACTGCAAAAACTGCTAGAATGCCGCGCTTTTGCCATTTCCAGGCAGCAATTGGCAAACCCAGACCTTCGAAATCGGGAATATCGTACACATGAATAAAATCTCTACTCTTCGTACCTGTATCGCCATTGCACTGATTGGCAGCAGTCCGTTTGCCCTGGCCACCAATGGCTATTTCTCACATGGTGTGGGAACCAAGAACAAGGGCATGGCTGGCGCAGGCACTGCTGCACCAGAAGAAGCCATTGCCACCGCGGTGAATCCGGCTTCTGCAGTCATCATGGGTGACAAATTTGAAACCGGTTTGTCCATTTTTTCACCAAGGCGCGCCTATACGGCAACCGCCAGCCTGGCCAACGGCCAGGGTGGTGCCTTCACCATCAATCCCGGTGAAGTCGAGAGTGACAGCGACTTTTTTCCCATACCTTATATAGCGCGTACCTGGGCCTGGAAAGAAGACAAGGCCCTGGGGCTTTCCATCTATGGTCGCGGCGGTATGAATACAGACTACCGGACAGGTTCTGCCACGTTTGATCCCGACGGTCCGGGGCCGGCGCCAGTGATGAGTCTGCCAGGTGCCTATGGTGGCGGTAATGCAGGCGTGAATCTCATGCAGCTGTTTACCGACCTGTCCTACTCACAAAAAAACGGGGACCTTTCCTGGGGCGTGGCTGCGGTACTGGCCGCACAGGCTTTTCGCGGCAAAGGTTTTGGCAGTTTCACGCCTTATACGGAAACCTTTGCGGCTTCCGATGGCACGGCATTCCCGGATTCGCTGACCAATAATTCGCATGACTACGCCTATGGTGCCGGTTTCAAGCTCGGCTTTATCTGGCAGGCCACTGACACATTCAATCTCAGCCTGAGTTACCAGAGTCGTATCGAGATGTCCGAATTTGGTGATTACAGCGACCTATTTGCACAGAACGGCGGTTTTGATGTGCCGGAAAGCATTCGCGCTGGCGCTTCCCTGCGTTTTGGTAACGGCAATTCAATGCACTACGATATCGAGCACACTTCTTTCAGCAGCATCCCGTCCGTGGGCAACCCGATAGCCAACCTGTTTGTCTGCCCGACTGCCGGTGCCGGTGGCACGAACCTTTCAGGCTGTCTGGGCGGCGCCAATGGTGCAGGATTTGGCTGGGATGACATGACCACCCACAAGATCGGTTACCAGTGGCGCTACCCGGCCATCAGTGACTGGACCTTTCGTGTTGGCTACAGTCATGGCAGCCAGCCCATCGAAAGCAGCCAGGTACTGTTCAACATGATGGCCCCGGGTGTCATCGAGCAGCACATCACCACCGGTTTCACCCATGTCCTGGATAGCGGCAAGGAATACAGCATGAGCATCATGTATGCGCCGGAGAAAAAGGTCACCGGGCCCAATCCCTTTGATCCCACCCAGCAAATCGAATTGAAAATGCACCAGTTCGAAGTGGAATTCGGTTACAGCTGGTAACCGGATCACCCTGCATCATGCCGGACCGGCATCACCGGTCCGGCACTTTTCCATCCCTGTTTTACGCCAGGCTTTGACACATGCATCCTCTGTACGAGAGTGCTATCCTCAGCCGACGGTATAAAAACAATAAAAGGGATACCCATGACCACGCTCAAACAGTCTTTGCGTACTGCCATTTTCACCATTTTTTCAGTCTGTGCACTTGCTGCACAAAGCACACAGGCCCAGCAATCCACGCTGCCTCCTGACATCAATTTCGATTCCCTGGCGCGCCTGCCCTATGTCAAACGTGCCGACCTGGATGCTGACGGGCAGAAAATTTTTGACATGCTGCCGGCTCGTCGCCCCTCCGGTGATGTAGCGGGTCCACTGGCCTGGCCGGCCTACAACCCCGAGGTCGCCAAGGCCTTGCTCGACTTGCACAATGCGGCCGTGGCCAGCGATGAGTTTGATGCCTATATCAGGGAACTGGCCATCATGGTGGCTTGCCGTGAAACCAACTACCACCTGGAATGGAACGGGCATAAAAGTGCCGCACTGCAGGCTGGTATTTCGGAAGAGTTGCTGGATATCATCAACACCAACCAGTCCCTGAGCGGCGTCAGCGACAGGGATGCCACGGTGATCCATCTTGGCCGCCAGTTGTACCGTGACAAGGCCGTGGATTCAGTCACTTTTGCCAAGGCCGTGGACTACTTCGGCAAAAAAGGCGTCATGGACATCGTCGCGGTCATGAATACCTATGCCGTCAGCGGCTTTTTCGCCGCCACGGTGGATGAACGCGTCCCTGCCGATGAAATCGACCTGAAATAGAAAATTATTGTAGGTCGGATAAGGCCCCAAGGGCCGCCATCCGACAAGGCGAACAACGTTCGCCCAGACCAGTGATTACCTAAACAGAGAACCAACAGGACCCCACCATGAACACCAAACTGCCCGTCACTCTCCTATTGGCCCTTGCTGCGTGGCTCTCATTGCCCGCCAGTGCCCAACCCGGCGCCTTCAACCCGCCCCTGATCGATTGCGGCACAGACGGCGACGTGGACATGATCTGCAACACCCGCGCACCGGAAGATTTTGAAGTCACGCCCGATGGCAACTACCTGATCGTCGCCAAGTTCGGCCAGGGTGATGACCATCCCATTGATCTGTACAACTTCAACACCGGCCGGTTCTCCCAACTTCCCATTTCCGACGACAAACAGCCCGGCTGGGGCGACCCCGCCTGCACCGAGTCGATTGGCAACGCGGTTAGCCCGCATGGTCTGTCACTGACACAACGCACAGGGGGTGAATGGCAGTTCTACGTGGTTAATCACAACGAACGCGAATCCATGGAAATGTATGAACTGCTCCAGGACGGCAATAACTGGCGCCTGGTATGGCGCGGCTGCGTCTTTGCCGAGGTGCCCTACAACGATGTCTCGGCGCGCCCGGACGGCAGCTACGTGGCAACACGTCCCACCGCCTTTGTCGGCGAAGGTGACGATGTCTTCAGCGGTGAACCCACCGGTGATGTGGCACGCTGGTCAGCAGAAGACGGGGAAGAGGTATTGCCAGGCACCGAAATCGGTTATCCCAACGGGGTGCTGGTCTCAGATGACGGCCGTTATGCCTATATCAGCGGCTGGACCACCAGCGATTTCCACAAGTACGACCTGGAAGCCGAAGAAGAAGTCCTGCAAGTTGATCTCGGTTTCATGCCCGACAACCTCACCTGGACACCGGACGGGCGCCTCATGGCTGCCGGCATCAAGGGCGTGAACGGCAATTGCCCGGCCAACAGCGACGATCCCTGCCTGCAGGGATTCCAGGTGGTGGTCATCAATCCGGATAACGGCGCCATCACCCGCGTGTTCGACAACCGCGGCCGCGCGCTGATCAATGGTGTCTCCGTCGCTATCGAAGTGAATGGGGATGTGTACGTGGGATCGTTCCAGGGTGACCGTATGGTGCGGTTTTCCAGGTAATCAACATGTCGGATGGCGCTTTGCTTATCCGACACAGTGCACCAGTCGCAGGTCGGCATAGCGCGAAGCGCGTTTGCCGACATATCAGGTTTGATCGTGTCGGCAAACGGCCCTGCGGGCCTATGCCGACCTACAAGCCAGTTTCAGGCAGCTATTTCCACATAGGATGAGCGACTGGTGGGCGGCGGAATTTCAAGCCCGTCTTCCTTCATCCCTTCTATATGGAACAGGATTGCTTCACGCATATTTGCTTCGGTTTCGTCCAGTGTACTTCCTGTAGATACACATCCCGGCAAATCTGGTGAATAGGCAGAAAAGCCGGTTTCTGAACTTTCAATCACGATGAGATATTTCATGGTTTAAGCCCTGCCTGTTTCAGGATACTGTTTGTTGTACCTGGTGCCAAATCATCACTCATTTTACCCGGGATTGTTACCCGGCCCTTTTTTTGAGGGTGCTTAAAATGCCGATGGCTTCCCCTGGTGCGGCATAAAACCCAGCCTTCACGCCTAATAATATGAATAGCTTCCCTGACTTTCAAACTTCACACATCCTTGTGTAAATAAACGGTAGTAGGTCGGCATTACCCTGAAGGGCATAAAAGCGAAGTCAGGTTTGATCATGTCGGCAAACGGCCCTGCGGGCCTATGCCGACCTACCAGCTAATTCAACTTGCTCGATACCAACCGGTTCAAACTCACACCTGACTCTGCGGCCTGAATCGCCAGGCGGCGATGGGTATCTGGCGGTACACGCACCATGAATTTGCCACTGAAAGTCCGCATTGAAAACGGCGCCGGAATCTCTTCGTTATTCTTCTTCATATCAGCCACACAGCGCCTGACCAGCTTTCGAATACCCGACAAGGCGTTTTCCTGCGTTGAATCCAGCCAGCTCAGACTCGGAAATTCTGCACACAAGCCTACATACTCCTGATCTTCTTCAGACCAGGTAACACGGTAAGTGAATTTATCAGATGCTTTAGCCACTACGTTTTTCCAACTCTTCTATCGCACGAAGTACCTGCCTTACCTGGTAAGCCTTCGCCATCCCGTTGTTGTCCTGAATATTAACCCTGGGATCTCCCGACCAGGGCATTTTGTATACTCGATGGCTTGAACCTGAATGCCGGGGTTCGCCAAAGCAACTATCACACACTTTACAAAGATCACTGAAACGTACTCCTTTCGGATTGGTTTTCATTCGCTCCACAACATGTTCAAGCTTAGTCATTTACGATATCACTATTGATACTACAATAAAATACATCTTTCCTTTATATCTAGTACTATTCAGCGAAAATCGCCACCCTCAGCCTCTTTCGTTTTTCCCTTGTCTCTTGCCTCTTGCTTCTTGTCACTTGTCCCTTGGCCCTGTTAACCTAGTTAACCAACCTGAAGGACCTGATCCACTTGAATTCACTCAAAGCCTACTCCCTCCTCGACCTCGCCCCCATTGTCGATGGCGGAACTGCGCGCGATGCGCTCTATAACGCCCGCGACCTTGCCCAGCATGCCGAACAAATGGGCTACAAGCGTTACTGGATGGCCGAGCACCATAATTCCACCGGCATCGCCAGTGCGGCGACGTCTGTAAGCCTGGGCTTTGTGGCGGAAGGTACGCAAACCATTCGCGTGGGCGCGGCCGGCGTGATGCTGCCCAACCATTCCCCGCTGATCATTGCCGAACATTACGGCACGCTGGAATCACTGTATCCCGGTCGCATTGATCTCGGCCTGGGGCGCGCACCCGGTACCGACGGTAAAACGGCTTATGCCATCAGAAGAGACAATTTTCGCGCCGACGAAACCTTTCCCCAGGACGTGCAGATCCTGCAGGACTATTTCAACGCAGGGCACAACGGCATCGTCGCCATTCCCGGCAACGGCCTGAAAGTCCCGCTGTGGATTCTTGGCTCCAGCCTGTTTGGTGCGCAGCTTGCCGCCGCACTGGGCCTGCCTTATTTATTCGCCTCCCATTTCGCCCCCGACGCCCTGGACCAGGCGCTGGCAATCTACAGGGAAAAATTCCAGCCCAGCGAACAGCTCAGCGAGCCCTATTGCGGTGCTGCCATCAATATTTTCGCCGGTGACACACAGGAAGACGGGGAGCGCCTGAAACGCGGCATGATGCAGGGATTCATTTACCTGAGAAGAGGCCAGCCCGGTCCCCTGAAAGAACCCGCCGACGATCTGCGTGAGATGGCCAGCCCCCAGGAAATAGACATGGCTGAACACGTGCTGTGTGAATCAGCGGTGGGCACCAGGGACAGCGCCAGGGAGTTCATCACCCGCTTCCTGGACCGAACGCAGGCAGACGAACTTGTCCTTACCTGCCACTGCTACGACCACGAAAACCGCATAAAAAGCTTCGGCATAGCCGCCGACATCCTGAACAACCTGTAGGCCGGAAAAGGCGCCCGGCGCCGTCATCCGGCAAGGCGGGCAAAGCCCGCCCGGTTTACATACATATCAGCAAAGGGACAAGCCTGTCCCGTAAAACTACTTACCCAGAAAATCCATCTTCCCAATCGCCACACCATTATGACGCAGAATGTTATAAGCCGTGGCCACATGGAAATACAGGTTGGGCAGGGCAAAGGTATTCAGGTAGCTTTCACCGGTAAACTCCAGCTCGTAGGGACCTGCCTTGAAGGTGATTTCCTTACCTTCGCTGCCATCAAAACTGTCAGCCGTCAGCGTTTCCAGGAAAGCGATGGTCTTCGCAATGCGTTCCTGCAACTCGGCAAACGTGGCCTGGTTATCCTCATGTTTCGGCGCCTCGGTACCGGACAAACGGGCACCACAACCCTTGGCCACATCACAGGCAATCATCACCTGGCGCGCCAGGTCAAACATATCCGGCGCCAGCCTGGCCGATGTCAGGACAGTCCCTTCAATGCCTTTTTCTTCACAAAAGGCCTCCCCTTTTTCCAGCAGGGCGGACAGGTTGTTCAGGCTACGAATGGCAACGGGGACGGATGCGGTGTACATGTTCATGGGTATCTCTCTAAAAAAATCAGTGGATAACGGGAAGCGCAGTGTAAAAGCAGTCACCAGATTTTACATCCCCTTTCGCCAACTATTTATTGCACCCCCGGCATCATCTTGGTCTGCCCATTGAACTAGGCTATGCTCAAGGCTGATTCAAGGGGGAATCCACCATGCACAGACGCCAACTCTGCCAATCCATTTTCATGAGCCTGGCAACCGGGGCCATTCTCAACACCGGTCTTGCCCAACACGCCAAAGGCGCGTTAAGCGATACAAGAATCACGCGCATTCGCGTGTGGAATCCCACCGGCACCAACAGGCTGTCTGACTGGATCAACCTGAGCGAAATCCTGGTCACCATTGAAACCGACTCTGGTCTCACCGGCACCGGCCAGGGCGGTACCAAGGATTTGCTGGAAGACATTGCCGGCCTGCTCATTGGCGAGGATCCCTTTCGCATTGAATACCTGTGGGGCAAGCTCTATCGCAACAAGTTCTACCCACCCGGTCGTGAAAAGCTTCATGCCATGGGTGCACTGGACTGCGCGCTGTGGGACCTGAAAGCCAAGGCCCTGGATGTGCCGGTTTATGAACTGCTGGGCGGTGTCACCCGTGACCACGTGGAGTGCTACCAGTCCTTTGGCACATTAAATGAACGTAACGCCCGCGACAGCGCCCGCTCGGTGATGGATGCCGGCTTTCGTGCCGTGCGCTTCCATGGTGTGGATTACGATGAGAACGGTTACTTCGATGCGCGCATTGCCGTGGACCAGACCGCCCGCGTCGCCGAGCAGATGCGCCTGGGGGTGGGTGATGACGGCGACTGGATACTGGATGCCCATACCCGCTTCGACCTGCCGGACATCACGCGCCTGTGCAAACTCCTGGAGCCGTTAAATCCCTTTTTCGTGGAAGACCCCGTGCGCAGTATTACCGACGCCACCCAGTTTGAACGCCTGCGCCAGCAGACCAGCGCCCCGTTGGCGGCCGGCGAACAGTTCGGCGACATCATGGACGGTATACGCCCGCTGGTGGAAGGCAATCTCGTGGACTGGCTGCGCGCCTCCATGCCCAACGTGGGCGGTATCACCCCCTTCATGCAAATCGCCGCGCTGTGCAATGCTCACCATGTCGGTGTCGTACCGCACTTTACCGCGCCGTTATCCACGGCTGCCGTCAGCCACTGCCTTTTCGCCACCAGCGGTCCCATCATCAACGAGATGAACCGCGGCAACCTGCCCGATTACGTCAACGACAGCTACACCCTGCGCGACGGCAAACTCTGGCCCAACGACCGACCCGGCATCGGCGCCTCCTTTCATGAAGACCGCGTCAACCTGATCAGCGAAATTGATGAAGCCAGAACCGAAGGACTGTACCAGGGCGAACCTTATGTCAGGCCCGATGGCTCCTATATCTACTTATAAGTTCTGTAGGTCGGCATAGGCCCGCAGGGCCGTTTGCCGACAAGCGGATCAACCCCGGGTCTCAAGAACAAAAACAATGGAGACAGCCATGCAAAAACCAACACCCCTGACCAGCAAACTCATTGCCCTGGCCATTCTGGGCTCCCTGATCCTGTCCTGCAGCGACCAGGCAACTGACGCCACCCAGGCACTCAACGCCAGGATCACGGAACAGGCCGACAGGATGAATACCCTGACAGAGCGCCTGTTCGTTCTTGAAGCGCGCGAAGAAATCCGCGCCCTGATCCTGGACTATGGCTGGGCCCACGACCACCGGGATTACCGGGCCTACGCGGACCTGTTCGCGGAAAACGGGGAATGGGTCAGCGGCATGGGCACCGCCATGGGACCGGAAGCCATATTTGCATTCCTGGATGACGCCATTGGCCACAATCCCCTGCCGGAAGGCTCCGGCACCTTTCACATCATGAGCAATGAACAGATTGACGTCGACGGTGACCGCGCCTCGGCCGTCACCAAGTGGGTCTATGTCACCAGGAATCCTGACGACACACCGCTATTTACCTTTATCGGTCATTACTACGATGAGTTCATTCGGGAAAACGGCGCATGGAAATTTTTGCGACGGGAATCGGTATGGGAAATTCCAGCTGGATAAAACGTTTTATCCTGATGACGTGTTCAGGCAACGATGCCTGAAAGCGTAATGTTCTGCACATCTGTTCGTGTGCTGGCATACTCCATGGTGATGGAAACAATATTGCCGTCAGCATCAAGATCGAGCAACGTGTTTTCATCCAGGTCACGGGTATCGGTGACACCACTGCTTTTCAATTTAATAGTCAGTGTGTCGGTATCGGCAAAGAAACTCACTTTCATGGCTTGAACCTCCGGTCGCAACAATCTCAACATAACCCACATTATTCTATTCCGCCAACTTTGTTATGCTTGAAACAGTCGTAGGCCGGAAGAGGCGCAAAGCGCCGTCATCCGGCAAGGCGGGCAACCCCCGCCCAATCACTCAACCAAAAAGGTGCCACGATGCCCAGACTCTTACTCATACTCACCTTGCTCATTGCCCCCTTTACCCAGTCCCTGGCCGCAGACAACGGCCTGAGCGGCACCCTCCTGGTCGTCAACCGCAACGGCGGCTCAGTCTCCCTGATCGACCTGGCCACGCAGACAGAAGTCTCGCGGCTGAATATCGACGGCCCCATTCCCCATGAACTCACTGCATCGCCGAACGGGCGCTGGGCGGTGACCAGTGAATACGGCACCGGCAACAATCCCGGCCAGCGCCTGGTGGTGATTGATGTGGCCAACGCCGAAATCGTGCGTCACATTGACCTGGGGGCCAATTCCCGCCCTCACAGCATCGTCTTCATGAATAACAATCGCCATGTCGTCACCACCATGGAATTGCGCGAGGAAATTGCCCTGGTGGACATCATCGACGGTGAGATCGTACGCACCTTTCCTACCGGCGGTGAGGACAGCCACATGGTCAGACTGTCACCGGACAATGATCACGCCTTCGTCGCTGCCCGCGGCAGTGGCACCCTGTCGAAAATTTCACTCGATGGCAGTGAACCCACCACCGTGATTCCCACCGGTGCCCGCGCCGAAGGGATTGCCGTGTCGCCCGATGGTGACAAAGTGTGGGTGGCCAACCAGAACGACAGCACCATCACTATCGTGGATGCCGACAGCATGGAAGTACTGGGCGCCATAGGCAACATCGCCACCAACCGCGCCGAGTTCCTGCCCAATGGTCTTGCCGTGCTTCCCGGTGGCAGTGGTGAGAATGCTTCAGCGCGCTACGTGACCTATTTCGATGGCAACACCTTTGCCCGGGCGGGCCAGCTTGAGCTGCCCGGCAGCGACGCCTTTGGCACCGGTGTCAGGCTGCTTGCCGCCAACAACGCCCTGTACCTGGCTGACAGCGCCCTGAACGAGATTTCCATTGTCGTACCCGCCTTTGTCGGCACGCGTGCGGTGATTGCCAATAACCCGGATAACGTTGATGGCATGGCGTGGTCGCCGTTACGGGTCGATTGAAAAGAAGTCCCATGTAGGTCGGGATAGGCGCAAAGCGCCGTTTCCCGACGATGAAGTCTTGAACAAGGCCTGCTTGTGATAACGTCGGCAAACGCCCCTTCGGGGCTATGCCGACCTACAACACTATGCCGACCAACAAAGTTACAATGCGTTTTGAATATCGTAGGCGGAAATACGCTTAATCTCTGGCATACCCGACATATTCACGTAAACTTGCCCGCCTTATTCAAACCAAGTGTCCTTTCATGACCAATAACGCTTTTTCCACCCTGCCCCTGTCTGCAGACTTTCTCGCCAACCTGGGTTCTCTCGACTATCAGGAGATGACCCCCATCCAGGCGCAGAGCCTGCCCGCCATCCTCGACGGCAAGGACGTCAAGGCCCAGGCCAAAACCGGCAGCGGTAAAACGGCCGCCTTTGGCATTGGTTTGTTGCACAAGATTGATCCCAAACAATTCAAAACCCAGGCCCTGGTCCTGTGTCCCACACGGGAACTCGCCGACCAGGTCAGCAAGGAACTGCGCCGCCTGGCGCGCGCCATTCCCAACGTGAAAATTCTCACCCTGTGCGGCGGCACACCCATCGGCCCGCAATTCGGTTCCCTGGAATTTCCGCCGCACATCGCCGTCGGCACGCCCGGGCGTATCCTGAAACACTGCGGCAAGGAAAGTTTGAAACTGGACCAGGTGGACACCCTGGTACTGGACGAAGCCGACCGCATGCTCGACATGGGATTTGCCGAGGACATCCTCGCCATCATCGGCTACACGCCCAGACAGCGCCAGACCCTGCTGTTTTCCGCCACCTATCCCGATGAAATCAGGAAGATCAGCGCCAGCGTGCAAAATGCTCCCATCGACATCCAGGTGGAAAGCCTGCACGACACCAGTGTCATCAGGCAGCTGTTTTATGAGGTCCCGAAAGGCGACAAGTCCAGCGCGCTGATGAACCTGCTGCTGCATCACCAGCCGGAATCCACGGTCGTGTTCTGCGGGCGAAAACAGCAGTGCCAGGAACTGGCTGATGAAGTCAATGCCAAAGGCTTTCGCGCCCTGGCCCTGCACGGCGACCTGGAACAAAAAGACCGCGATCGTGTGCTGGTGCAGTTTGCCAACAAGAGCATTCCCATCCTGATTGCCACTGATGTCGCAGCACGCGGCCTGGATATCAAGGACCTGGGCGCAGTGATCAACTACGAGCTGTCACCGGACCCGGAAATCTACATCCACCGCATTGGCCGCACCGGCCGCGCCGGCAGCCAGGGGTTGGCGCTGAGCCTGTTTCATACCAGTGAGGCGCCGAAAGTCAGCGCCATTGAAAAGCAGCTGCAACAAACACTGCGTTTTGAAGAAGTCCCGGTGGACACAGATGCCGCCACACCACCCCAGGGCGCCATGGTCACCCTGTGTATCAACAGCGGCCGCAAGGACAAGCTGCGTCCCGGCGATATTCTCGGTGCACTGACGGGCGACAAGACCCTGCAGGGCAAGGACATTGGCAAGATCGATATTTTTGACATGGTGGCCTACGTGGCCGTTACGCGGAAGGATGCCAAAGCCGCGCTGAAAATTCTTGGGGAAGGGAAAATCAAGGGGCGAAATATGCTCGTATGGAAATTATAATTTTTTCATTTGGATTGTTTGCCGGAGATTGCTCCGCAATTTCCGGCCTACGTTTGTTCAGGCTTCCTGTTCGGCATCCGGATTCCCTGATTGCTTGTAGGCCGGAAATGGCCCGCAGGGCCATCTCCGGCAAA
>Ga0181561_10002995_pt1 | contig 14892 bp, 14 predicted proteins | sample 011ome_19_FD_133760 | JGI IMG/M metagenome (GOLD analysis project Ga0181561, IMG submission 133760) | Coastal salt marsh microbial communities from the Groves Creek Marsh, Skidaway Island, Georgia - 011510BT metaG (megahit assembly) | ecosystem: Environmental > Aquatic > Marine > Intertidal...
TCCGAACAGAGAGATGGAAGTATTTCCGTTATATAAATGATCCTCAGCGGGAAGAGTTATATGACTTGGTACTAGACCCCATGGAAACCAATAATTTAGTCGCTGATCCTTTGTACCAAGAGGTTCTCAAAGGGCTTCGAACAAAAATGGAGCAAAAAATTACCGACTACCTAAAAGCAAAAGTGCATTGATGTAGGATTGCCCTTCTCCCATATAACACCTGATTGGGTGAATGATTCCTTACCAATCCTTGATTTAATCCTTTTATCCTTTTGATTTACGAACTGGGCACAATTCCACCAATCCCTCGCGTTGACCTATCTATACTTGGAGAAAATAGCATCCTGATCTTTTGCTACATTATCTTTATTCCAGACACTTAGGTGACTGAAATACAAACTTAAAAGCAAGGAGGCAAACAAATTGGACCATCTTTGAAATCAATATTAAAAACCGGAAAAGAAAAAATGAAAGAACATCGACTATACCCCTTCCACTTCAAGCAAATTAAATTTCTTGTGATTGCATTAATTTCAATTTTGGGAGTGGCCTGTAATTCATCCAAAATAGAGGAGGATTTGCTAGCAGATAAGGATTGGGAAGTTTTATTCGATGGATCGTCTACTGATGCATTTCGAGGATACGGAATAAATGAATTTCCTGAGGGGGTTTGGATTGTATCAAATGGGATATTGATGACCAACCCCGATACAGCGAATAGGGATTTGATTACCAAAAAAAGATACAAGGATTTTGAACTTCAATATGAGTGGGCAGTGGATACAGCAGCAAATTCTGGTGTCTTCTTCCATATGCAAGAAAACCTTTCCATGGAGGCTGGTAATGGGAATAGCCCAAATTGGATGAGTAATTTTGAAATTCAGATTTTGGATGATATTTATTTTTACGATACTACGGCCATACGATCCGCAGGTTCCTTGTATGACTTAATTATTCCAACAAATAAAAAGCTTAAGCCCATAGGAGAATTCAACAAAGCAGTCCTCTCCCACAAATCCGGACATGTAGCTCATTGGCTCAATGGAATCAAAGTTTTGGAATTCACCATAGGTAGTCCGGCAATGGATTCCCTTTTGTCTGTGAGTAAATTTAAAGAAAACCCCAATTTCCACTCAGACAAGGAAGGGCATCTCCTATTTCAGCACCATGGACAAAAAGTGTATTTTAGAAATATACGCGTAAGGCAACTTTGATTTTTTTACCCATTATTTGGAAGTTGATTATTAATCTACTAAAATTGTAGACTAATAATCAAACCTATGCACACTAACTTACATTTCGAAACCTTGCAATTGCATGCAGGGCAGGAGCCTGATCCAGCTACAGGCTCCCGAGCAGTTCCCATTTACCAAACTACTTCCTACGTCTTTAAAGACACGGATCATGCAGCCAACTTGTTTGGACTAAAAGAATTTGGAAATATCTATACAAGGATCATGAATCCCACCACGGATGTTTTTGAGAAAAGAGTAGCTGCTTTGGAAGGAGGCGTGGCTGCAGTAGCTACCTCCTCTGGTCAAGCAGCACAATTTTTAGCTTTGAATAATTTAGTTCAAGCAGGCGATAATTTTATCAGTAGTTCCTTTATCTATGGGGGAACCTACAATCAATTTAAAGTGGCCTTCAAGCGGCTGGGCGTAGAAGTACGCTTCGCAAATGGCGATGATCCGGTTGAATTTGAACAATTAATCGACCAAAAAACCAAAGCTATCTATCTGGAAACCATCGGAAATCCCCGTTTGAATATCCCAGATTTTGAAAAATTTGCAGCTTTGGCTAGAAAATATGACCTCCCTCTCGTAGTGGACAATACCTTTGGAGCTGGCGGTTACCTCGCGCAACCCATCAAGCATGGCGCCAATATCGTCGTGGAGTCGGCTACCAAATGGATTGGAGGCCATGGCACAAGTATCGGAGGAGTGATAGTGGACGGTGGCAACTACAACTGGGGCAATGGCAAATTTCCACAGTTTACAGAGCCATCTGAAGGCTACCATGGCCTTAAATTTTGGGATATTTTTGGAGAGGGAAATCCCCTTGGACTCCCAAATATTGCTTTTAGTATCCGTGCTCGCGTAGAAGGATTGCGGGACTTTGGACCTTCCCTGAGTCCATTTAATTCATTTTTATTGCTTCAAGGACTAGAAACACTTTCCCTACGCGTGCACCGTCATGCCGAAAATGCCCTTGCATTAGCTACCTGGTTAGAAAGTCATCGGGCCGTAGAGTTTGTCTACTATCCTGGATTAGCCTCGAGCCCTTACCATCACCTTGCCAAAAAATATTTGCAAAATGGATTCGGCGGGGTAGTACAATTTGGAATTCAAGGTGGAGCGGAACAAGGCAAGAAATTTATTAATTCACTTCAATTGGTGAGTCATTTAGCTAATGTCGGCGATGCCAAAACCTTAGCCATTCATCCTGCCTCTACTACCCACGAGCAGCTTTCAGAGGTAGAGCAAAAGCAATCCGGTGTACTTCCAAACTTGATTCGAATTAGTGTGGGTCTAGAACATATCGAGGACATCAAAGCTGACTTTTTGCAAGCCTTTTCAAAATTAAATTTGTAATTGATCCAACAGGAACTAGTCCAAAAAAGAAGAAATCATTGGGGGGAATCATCCATTCTAGTGAGGATTCCCCCTAACTAAAAGTGAAAATGTATTTTTGATTTCTTTTTCAACACCACCAAAAGAAGCTAATTAGAGGAACAAACCGAAGTAGTGCTTTAAGCATTTTTGGTTATTGGTCCTGCTTATTTAGAAATCAGTTATATGCTCAATAAAAAAACACGCTATGCCTTGCAAGCCCTTCAATACTTAATGGATCAAAGAGCGGCAGGACCTATTCTAATCGCTCAGATTGCAAGTGAAAAACAAATTCCTTTAAAATTTTTAGAAAACATACTCCTTGAACTGAAGAATATGGAGGTTTTGAGTAGCAAAAAGGGAAAAGGAGGGGGCTATTTTCTAAATCCGGAAGCCATCCAAACCCCTTTGGCAAAAATCATTCGGATTATCGAAGGTCCCATAGCCATGCTCCCCTGTGCAAGTCTCAATTTTTACGAGCCCTGTGCAAATTGCGATGAAAAAAGTTGCGGGTTACATGCCACCATGGTTTCAGTTCGGGATGCCACCTTAGAAGTCCTAGGAACCAAAACCATTGGCGATCTTGCCAAAAGGAATTGAAATTCAACAAGAAACGCCAAGGGCTTTTTTACAGAGCAACCTTTTTGGCATGCGAAAGGCCCTTGATAATTCCCTTTTCTTGAAAAGTAGCATCCCCTTTGTAGCCTTTCAAAATTTTACTCTAAGAAGTAGAAAGTATTAAATATCCCAAAAAATTGGTTTAGTCTATTTAAATCGGTTTGAGAAGATTAGTTTTTTGAACTAGGGGATAAGTACTCGATCAAGATTGAATTAGGACAATTGGACAAATTCTCAGCCTTAATCGTTGACTTGGTGTTTTTTGACTTCGGAAAAACTTCTACCTTGAATTTCATTCTCAGTAGAACTATTAAATTCCTTTCTAATGGAAAAAAAACTATTCCTCGACCTGCTAAAGCAAAACATCCAAAGTTGTAGCTATGCCTTCGATGCTATTAACAAAGAAAATAGTAATTACCGACTCAATGAAAGCGCTGCTTCTGTAGGATTTATATTTCGTCATGTAGGGGAGACGATGCTACTCTTTGGAAATTTTTTTAGCCTCCCAACAGACGTTAAGAATACCACAATGGGCAAGCAAGATACTGGTCAGGGAAAGGACCTCAGTTTCAGTCGGGAGTTATTACAAAAAGGGTATGCTTTACTGGAGCAGATCATCACTTCGACTCCTCCCGAAGGCTGGTTCGAGCCTGTAGAAACTCCCTTTTTTGGAACCGTGTCCAAAGCGAGGCTTTTTTCCCATATTCTCTACCACAACTCCTACCACGCAGGTCAGGTGGCACTTACAATCAAGCGTGCCTCAGAATAGAAAACTACCGGTTATTATCCATTTGCTCCCTTTGCACTTAACTCCTTAATTATACCTATGTCTATCCGTACATTTTTGTTCTACGGTTTCCTCTTGCTATTTCCTTTCATGCCCCAAGCAAAAGCCCAAGATGCAGCAAGCCAATCCAGTCAATACATTACTGTGCTGGGTATAGCTCAGGATGGAGGCTACCCACAAGCGGGCTGTACAGCTGAGCATTGCTTGCGTCATTGGAGAGGGGAAGAGGCCAAGCGGCATGTGGTGAGTTTAGGACTCACGGATCAAACCAGTGGACAAAATTGGTTGTTTGAGGCAACTCCGGACTTTACTGGGCAACTCCAGCAACTCTTTCATGCTTCAGGGTCTAGCAACCTATCGGGTATCTTTCTAACGCATGCCCATATGGGACATTATGCAGGGTTGCTGCAGCTCGGTCGTGAGGCCATGGGTGCCAAGGGGATTCCGGTCTACGTGATGCCCAGAATGAAGGAGTTTCTGGAAAAAAATGCCCCTTGGAGTCAGTTGGTAGCACTTGGGAATATTAAATTGATCTTGATGGAGCAGGATCAACCTATTCAATTGACCCCAAACCTTCGGGTAATTCCGGTGACAGTCCCCCATCGGGATGAGTTTTCGGAGACGGTAGGATTTCGAGTGGAGACCAGTGAGAAGAGCCTATTATTTATCCCAGATATCGACAAGTGGCCGCTATGGAAAAAAGATATTCGTACCGAAGTAGCCCGTGTGGAGGTCGCCTTGTTGGATGCTACATTTTATCAGGAAGGAGAGCTTCCCAACCGAAATATGAGCGAGATTCCCCACCCTTTTGTAGCAGAAACGATCAATCTATTTTCCCCACTTCCAGTAACTGAGAAATGGAAAATCAAATTTATCCACTTCAACCATACCAATCCCCTAATTTTAGAAGGACCTGAACGGGACCAGGTGAAAAGTTTGGGATTTGATGTAGCCACTGAAGGCGAGCGAATTTTGTTGAAAAAATAAATAGGAACCATTGCCCTTAATACCGCGGTTTTCTTGGGGTGGAGGACAGCTGATAGAAATCTATCTAGGTTTTCATTTAATTTTTACCTTGATTTGGTTCTTATGAAACAGCTATTTTCTTTATTTCTCCTAGCACTTCCTTTTTTAGGCGTTGCACAAAATTCTCCATACACCCTTCGTTCGTACCAGATCGAAGGATCAAAAGCACCAAACACCCATTACCTAGGGGAAGCCTGGTTGGGTGGGGTACTCCAAGCCGATGGAGCTTTCCCGTACAGTATAACTAAGGCAACCTTTAAGGCTAATTCTACGCTAGATTGGCATAAACACTCGGGTGTTCAAGTATTAATAATTATTTCAGGAGAAGGATACTATCAAGAAAAAGGAAAGGATCCTATACGACTTAAAGAAGGAGATGTCTTGAAATGTGAGGCCAATACAGAGCATTGGCATAGCTCGTCCAAAGAAAAAGACGTAACCTATTTAGCACTTTACAATGGAGGTACTGAATGGACAGAAGTACTGAGTCAAGAAGCATATGATCAAATAGCTCAGTACCTGCTAAAAAGTGATTGAAGGGTAAATTTGCCGTTTATTTAAGAATGAAGATTTTCGTCAAAAAAATATAAACTTCCTTTTTTTTACCGTTTACTTTTGAAATCAAAATTTCAAAATTCAATGAGATGGCTAATAAATGGGTGACTCGCATTCTTACCTCGGTGATTGCTCTTTTGTTTATAGGGAGTGCCATAGGTAAGTTTATGGCAGATGATGAAGCCTTAAAAATGGCAGAAAGTTTTGGACTAGATGCAACTACCAATTACGTGATTGGAGTTCTTGAAATTCTAGCTGTATTCCTATTTATATTCCCTAGAACGGGTATTTTGGGTACATTATTCCTTGCAGCCTACATGGGAGGGGCGATTGCCACACATCTAGAGCATGGGGATTCCATTCTCATTCCTTGTATCATTCAGGCAGTAATTTGGTCGGTTGCACTCTACCGTTTTCCTGAATTGGGCACGCGCTTGTTTAAAAGAAAGCCCTGAACTTACCGGTTCACATTTTTTTTAACCAAAAGGGAGGTTATTTATAATTCCAAAGTAAGCTTAACCATTGAAAATCAATTTTGCAGTGGTCCCTACACCAAGTTCGGAACGAACCTGAATGTTTCCTTTATGGCGGCGCATGATTTGCTTGGATAAACTCAAGCCAATACCTGATCCTTTTTGTTTGGTAGTAAAAAAGGGGATAAAAATCTTACTTAAAGCTTCTTCATCAATTCCCTTACCTGAATCAGTGACTTCTAAAATAATCTTTCCAGCTTCATCAATATAGCCCTTCAGGCCAATCTCTTTTTGCTGAACTTCTTCTAGCGCCTGGATAGCATTGTGCATCAAGTTGATCAATACCTGCTCAATCTGCGTTTGATCACCAAAAAGAATGAGCTCCTTTGGTTCCAATTCCTTAACTAGACGGATACCCTGCTGCTCCAACTGATGTTGCAGTAAGAGTTCCAATTGATCAAACAAGGAATCCAATGCAATGCTGCCAAACTTGGGTGCAGGAACGTGCGCCAAACTCCTAAAATCAGAAACAAAGCTCACCAAACCCTCGCTTCGTTTTTCAATGGTTTGCACCCCCATTAAAAAATCCTCCATATCTACCGGCTGCAAGGCTTCCTTTTGATCAAGCTTCTGCTCCAATTCTCCCTTCAAGGTGCCGGCCAAGGAGGAGATAGGTGCGATGGAATTCATAATCTCGTGGGTGAGAATATTGACTAGGTTTTGCCAAGCCTCCATTTCTTTTTCTTCCAGCTCGGATTGAATGTTTTGCAAAGACACTAATTTGAAGCGCTCACCTCGCATCAAAAGCTCGATCACATACACGGATAGTTGCATAATGCCATCAGGATGTGCTATTTTAATTAGCTCACTACCACCGGTACGAAGCTGCTGTATGGCTTGATGCAGTTCCTTGTTAATTTGTTCTATCTCCTGGATTTGCTTCAACTCATCCACTTGCAGCATACGCTTGGCAGCGACATTTAGAATTTGAATCGCTCCATTTTCGCTAAAAGTGATTAAGCCAATGCTCAAGTGCTTGAAGACAGACCGAAAATACTGGTAGTTGGCCTCTTTTTCTGCCTGATCTTCCTTTAGTTTGGCCAAAATAGCATTGAATTCAATATGTAGGTCGTCTGTTTCGGTCCCATCAAATTTGACGGGGTAGAGTTGGCTATATTTGTCCTGCTTGATGTTATCTAAAAATAAGCGGACCTTTTTAAAAGAACTTTCTGCATAATTGATTAAAAAGAGGAGCTGGATCCCCGCAATAATCAAGAATAAGAAAGTAGAAAAAACTCCCCAGTCTCCCACAAGGGAGTAGGCCATAAGAAATAGGGTGGCGGTGAGTAAAACGATTCGGCCGAGTAAGCCAACTTTATAATCCATATTTTTCCAATCTTCTGTACAAGGAGGCTCTTGTGAGTCCCAGTTCCTTAGCAGCTTTGGAGATATTTCCCCCATTTTTATCGATGGCACGTTGGATGGTATTTCGTTCCATATCGTCTAGGTTAAGGGTGCTGCTTGCCTGGACCTTTTCTGACGATGGTTTGGCTGAAAGAAAAAAGAAGTCTCTACTATCGAGTTCGTTTCCATCTGCCATGATGATAGCTCGTTCAATAGCGTGTTGCAATTCTCTGATATTTCCAGGCCAAGGATATCTTTGCAGCAATTCCATGGCTGCTGGAAGAATGCCCTGAAAGTTTTTGCGGTACTTCTGTGCGTACTGCTTCAAGTAATGATTGGCGAGCTGGGGGATATCGTCTTGGCGCTCCCGAAGGGGGGGGAGGTAGATCTCTACGGTATTGATTCGGTACAAAAGGTCTTGCCTAAATGTATTTTCAGCCACCATGTCGTGTATAGGCATGTTGGTAGCACAGATCAAGCGAATATCCACCGGAATGGATTGGTTAGTTCCGATACGGGTAACTTCTCGTTTTTGGAGCACGGTAAGTAATTTGGATTGCAAAGGCATGGACAGGTTCCCAATTTCATCCAAGAAGAGGCTGCCTTGGTCGGCTACTTCAAATCGACCTGCTCGGTCTTCTTTGGCATCGGTAAAAGATCCACGCTTGTGGCCAAAGAGCTCAGATTCAAAAAGGGTTTCTGTGATGGAACCCATGTCTACCCCTACAAAGATTTCTTCACTCCGCAGGGAGCGCTCGTGGATAGCGCGAGCAATCAGTTCCTTTCCGGTACCATTTTCTCCCAAAATCAAGACATTGGCATCAGTTTGTGCGACCTTATCGATGATGGAAAAAATATTTTTCATCGACGAAGACTGACCTATAATCTCGGTGAAGTTCTTTTTTAGATCGCCTTGTAAGGTTTTTTGCTTCTTGCTCAACTTATCCACCTGAGCGTAGCTTTCTTTTAATTTGAGTGCTGCAGATAGGGTTGCAAGGAGTTTCTCATTTTGCCATGGCTTTAAAATAAAGTCAGTTGCTCCTTCCTTCAAGGCCTGAACAGCCATTTCCACATCCCCAAAGGCGGTAATCAAAATCACTACTGCTTGTGGGTCGATTTCCTTGATCTGACTCAACCAATAAAACCCTTCTTTGCCAGAGGTCGTGTCCTCCCGAAAATTCATATCCAACAAAATGACATCAAAATTTTGGGTATTGATCAAAAAAGGAATCCTTCGAGGATCTTTTTCAATGTGAACTTCTTTGGCATGCTTCTTCAAAAGCATTTTCGCCGCAAAAAGTAAGTCTTCATTGTCATCGATGATCAGGATCCTTCCAAGTTGCTGTTCCATAAGTAGTGTTTTGGGTATTCCTTCGAAAAATAGTGCCAATAGGGATTGGAGAGGCTAGTCCCTCAATTTAGGGTTAAATATGTCCGAAAATGTACAATTTTTACTGATTTTCGGACACTATTTTTTGGTTTGGGGCACCTAATTGTTTTTCCTACCTTTGGTATTCACAAAATTTGAATCCAATGTCAGCTAAAAAAGGGGATGCCGTAGCCGTCCATTACACCGGAAGATTGGAAGATGGGAGTATTTTTGACTCCTCTGTTTCCAGGTCACCACTAAGTTTTACACTTGGCGATGGCAACATGATTAAAGGCTTTGACTCAGCAGTCTATGGAATGGTGATCGGAGACAAAAAGACAGTGACCATTCCTGCAGCTGAGGCCTACGGAGAGCGTCGTCAAGATATGATCATCGAAGTACCCTTAACTCAAGTTCCCCCAGATATTCACCCCGAACTAGGACTTCAATTGACCCTCCAAGGTCCAGGAGGGCAGCCCATGCCCGTTACCGTGGTAGAACTAGACGAAGAAAAGATTGTCCTCGACGCCAACCACGATTTGGCAGGTCAAGATTTAATTTTTGATATTGAACTCGTTTCTATTGGATAAGCAAACGGAAATAAATTCGAATAGATAGGAGCTTATAAATCAAAAAAGCCTTTCCAAGTAAAATGGAAAGGCTTTTTTGATTTATTTTTTTTTGGTCTGGGCTTACCCTACATGGGTGGAGGAATACCTAACGGAACTGGGACCTGGACTATGACAAAACTGGTAAAGCTGAGCTTCCGAGGCACTAAGCTCTAGGAAAGTAAATTGGCTTACCCATTCCCCAAGATTAAAATAGGTAGCACTTTGACCTACGGGTAATTGCAAAGGAAGGTGCCTGTGTCCAAAGATGTAATAATCATGGGCTCTCTTTTGATCCAGCTCTTTGCAGTAGGCCCATAACCATTCCCCTTCTCCGAGAAAGCGTTGTTCGTCCTTACTTTGGTTAGTGATACGACTATTACCTGACCAGACTTTTGCCAATTTTATTCCAATATCTGGATGAATCCAGCGAAAAAGCAATTGGGCCAATGAATTGGTAAATATTTTTTTCAAAACCTTGTAGGTACTATCCCCCGGCCCCAGTCCATCTCCATGGCCAACTAAGATTTTCTTTCCTTCTACAACTATCTCAATGGGATGGGTATAAACCGGTATCCCCAGTTCTTGGGTGAAATAATCCCTCATCCATAAATCATGGTTGCCCGTGAAAAAAAGAATGGGAATCCCTAGGTCACGTAGTTGAGAAATTTTTGCTAGAAAGGGGAGAAATCCTTTGGGAATTACTTCTCCATACTCAAACCAAAAGTCAAAAATATCTCCCACTAGAAATACTGCTGCTGCTTCATCTGCTATAAAATCCAACCAAGCGATGATGCGCTCTTGCCGCTCCCGGCTCGAAATAAAATCAGGTGCCCCCAAGTGGAAGTCGGAGGCGAAAAACAGCTTTTTCCCGTTTAAGGGAAAATTCAGGTCAGCAGCTTGCATGAGGTAAAGATAGATGCATTCCCGTAAAAAAGGAAAAGCCTCGGAATTTCCAAGGCTTTTCACGTTAAGCTTCTGTTTTTGTGTCTCCAGGATCCGTATCTGGAACCGCTGGGATTTCAGCCACAATTTCCGATTCCTTACCAACTTCCACTGGCTCAGGAGCTGTTTCCACTGTTACTAGATCCTTTTTATTGGTGAAAGCCTGGTAAGTCGTCTCTTTTTCAAATGGACGCTTGCCGATCAATCTCTCTAGATCTGCTTGGAATAAAATTTCTTTTTCGAGCAGCTCTTTGGCAAGGATTTCAAGTTCTACTTGGTGCTTGCGCAACAAATCAAGAACACGGGTGTAGGCATGCTGCACCAACTTGCTTACTTCTTGGTCGATCATTTCTGCTGTAGCTTCTGAGTAGGGCTTCGTCATTTTGTACCCATCGCTCTTGCTGTCATAGAAGGAGACATTCCCTAGCTTTTCATTCATACCATAGACCGAAACGATGGAATATGCCATTTTGGTAATTCTTTCCAAGTCACTCAAGGCACCTGTAGAGATTTTTCCAAAGATAATTTCTTCTGCAGCTCTTCCTCCAAGAGTCATGCACATCTCGTCGATAAGCTGCTCTGTTTGGTAGAGAAACTGTTCCTTCGGTAAATATTGGGCATAGCCTAACGCAGCCACACCGCGTGGAACAATCGATACCTTCACCAAAGGATCAGCATGCTCTAAAAACCAGCCAGCCACCGCATGACCAGCTTCGTGGTAGGCCACAATTTTCTTTTCCTCTGGAGAGATGATTTTTGTTTTCTTTTCCAATCCCCCAATTACTCGGTCGATGGCATCTTGAAAATCTTGCATGTCCACCGCTTCCTTATTTCTACGTGCAGCAATCAATGCGGCCTCGTTACAGACATTGGCAATTTCAGCTCCAGCAAAGCCCGGTGTTTGGGCTGCTAATTTCTTTGGATCAATTTCTGCAGCAGTTTTGATTGGCTTCAAGTGTACTTTAAAGATGGCCTCTCTACCCACAATATCCGGTTTGTCGATGGAGATCTGTCTGTCAAATCGGCCAGCACGAAGCAAGGCACTGTCCAATACATCTGGTCGGTTGGTCGCGGCTAAAACAATAACTCCTGAATCTGTCCCGAAACCATCCATCTCAACCAATAGAGAATTCAGGGTATTCTCACGTTCGTCGTTTGAACCAGGCATTTGACCTTTGCCACGGGAACGGCCGATCGCGTCAATTTCATCAATAAAAATAATGCAAGGTGCCTTTTCCTTTGCTTGCTTAAATAGATCACGCACACGTGCAGCGCCTACGCCAACAAACATTTCTACGAAATCAGAGCCAGAAAGGGTAAAGAAAGGGACACCCGCTTCACCGGCAACAGCTTTGGCAAGCAAGGTTTTTCCAGTACCTGGAGGTCCAACTAATAAAGCTCCTTTCGGAATTTTTCCACCCAACTTGGTGAATTTGGAAGGATTCTTTAAAAACTCTACGATTTCTTGAATTTCTTCTTTGGCCTCGTCTAAGCCTGCCACATTGTCAAAAGTAATTTTAACCTTGTTTTCAGCATCAAACAATTGAGCTTTGGATTTACCTACATTGAAAATTTGCCCCCCAGGTCCAGAAGCTCCCGACATGCGGCGCATCATAAACCAAAAGAGAACAAAAATAAGGATCATAAAGCCGAAGCTTCCAAAATAACTGCTCCAGTTTTCCTCGTTGGTCACCGAAAAGCCGATGTCTTCTGCGCCTTCAGGCATTTTTTCCTCCAAAGCCTGAAAATCTGCTTGAAATTTGTCTGCGGTAGTGACTTGCAAAGAGTAATGCGGCCCCTCTGGATTAAAGAAAGTAGAATTGGCTTCGAGCTCTGTTTTGTATTTAGCGTTTTGTAAGGCAGCAGGCTTCAGTGAAATATCCACCCGGTTCATGTTGCGAACGATCACCACTTTAGCCACATCTCCAGCAGTATACATGTCCTCAAAGCGTTTCTGGGTCACGTCAATAACTGCACCACGCTGCTGAATCCAAGTTAGGCCCAACAGTACCATAACTGCAGCCACAATGATCCAGAGTTGAAAATTTGGTTTTTGTGGTTCCTTTGGGACGAAATTTTTATTTTTTGGTTTGTCGCTCATTGCTGAATAGGGGTGCTATTGATTAGTTCTAAAACAGATTTATTATAGGAAAGTTCACAAGAAGTGTTAGGATATACGAGTGGTCTTTGCATCGCCCCATAATTCTTCAAGACCGTAGTATTCTCTTTTGTCCGAAAGAAAAATATGGGCAACTACATTCACATAGTCCATCAACACCCATTGCCCATTGGCTTTGCCTTCTACTTTCCAAGCAGGAGATTCACTGGCTTGGTGCACTTGCTCCTCAATGGATTTGGAGATTGCATCCAGTTGGGTATCGGATGTACCCGAACAAATCACTAAAAAATCGGTCACCGTATCTTTTACCGTACGAAGGTCCATAATTACAATATTACTCGCCTTTTTTTCTTTCATTCCTTTGGCGATGACCTTACTCAGTTGTTGTGACGTCATACTATTGATTTAAAGCTAGCCTTCGGTACCTTTGAAGATCGAAGTACAAACGAATGTATAAAATTCTTGCCAACACGCTTTTTTTAGGGAAAGATATTCATTTTCTGACAGACTGTCATTCTACCAATGACATAGCTTTGGAAGCTGTACGGAAAAAAAAGGTTCAGGAAGGAAGTATTTTTATTACCAATCACCAAACACAGGGAAAAGGGCAACGAGGCAATTCCTGGGAAGCAAAGCCAGGTGAGAATTTGACATTCTCTCTTATTCTTGAACCCAAATTCCTTGATTTAACCGAACAATTTGATTTAAACATTGCAGTCTCCATTGCCATTCGCAGATGCTTTCAAGAATATGTGCCTGAACTTCAAGTTAAATGGCCCAATGATCTAGTAGTTCCTGGGTTTGGGAAAATGGGTGGGATCTTAATTGAAAATTTAGTCAGTACTTCCGGTTGGGAATTTTCCGTGGTAGGCATTGGATTAAATATCAACCAACGTGAATTTGCTAGCTCACAAGCTACTTCACTCGCACTTGTGACGGGTAGCCTCTTTTCTTTGGAAGAATTAGTCAAATTGCTCGTTGTCCATTTAGAACAAGCCTATATTTCACTTAAAAAAGGTAAAATAGGATTGCTTAAACAAGAATACTTGCAACACCTATACCTCACCGATCAATGGGCTTTGTACCGAGTGGGAGAACATGAAATAAAAGCTAAAATTGTTGGACTAGCCGAATCAGGGAAGTTGCTAGTGCAACTTCCATCTGGCAAGCAACAAAGCTTTGGAATCAAGGAGATAGCTTTCCCAAATTTCTAATTCTACTTCAAATTTTGGATTTTATCTGGTACCTTTGCGGGGCAAAATAGGTGAGCCAATTTCTGTAACAGCAACTATTGCAAAGCCGGCAAGCCAAAAACATTTTTATCAATTCAAATAGATTATGTCCACTACCACTTACATCCCTTTCAAAGTCAAAGACATCTCCTTAGCGGAGTGGGGAAGAAAAGAAATTCGTTTGGCGGAAGCCGAAATGCCAGGATTGATGGCCCTTCGTGCCGAATTCGGCCCTTCACAGCCCCTCAAAGGTGCGCGCGTGGCAGGCTGTCTTCACATGACCATCCAAACCGCAGTTCTGATTGAAACCTTGGTTGCCCTTGGCGCTGAGGTAACCTGGTCTTCTTGCAACATTTTCTCTACCCAGGATCACGCTGCTGCGGCCATCGCTGCTGCAGGCATTCAGGTCTATGCTTGGAAAGGACAAACTGCCGAGGAATTTGATTGGTGCATCGAGCAAACCCTATTTTTTGGAGAAAGTCAGCAACCCCTCAACATGATCCTAGACGATGGGGGTGACTTGACCAACATGGTGCTGGACCAATACCCTGACTTAGTGGCAGGTATCCGTGGCCTTTCTGAGGAAACTACTACTGGTGTACACCGTCTCTACGAGCGGATGAAGAACGGCACCTTGCCTATGCCAGCGATCAACGTCAACGACTCGGTGACCAAATCCAAGTTTGACAACAAGTACGGTTGCAAGGAATCACTCGTAGATGCGATCCGTCGCGCCACTGACGTGATGATGGCTGGAAAAGTAGCTGTAGTAGCGGGATACGGTGACGTAGGAAAAGGATCTGCTGCCTCCCTTCGTGGTGCAGGTGCACGCGTGATCGTGACTGAAATTGATCCAATCTGTGCGCTGCAGGCAGCCATGGATGGCTTTGCAGTAAAGAAGATGGCCGATGCAATCAAAGAAGCAGACATCGTGGTAACAGCTACGGGTAACAAAGACATCATCACCGGCGAATACTTCAAGGGGATGAAGGACAAGGCGATTGTGTGTAACATTGGCCACTTCGACAACGAGATCGATATGGCTTGGTTGAACGACAACTATGGCCACACCAAGAATGTAATCAAACCACAAGTAGACTTGTACGAAGTGGACGGCAAGGAGATCATCATCTTGGCGGAAGGCCGA
>Ga0181561_10002999_pt1 | contig 14876 bp, 9 predicted proteins | sample 011ome_19_FD_133760 | JGI IMG/M metagenome (GOLD analysis project Ga0181561, IMG submission 133760) | Coastal salt marsh microbial communities from the Groves Creek Marsh, Skidaway Island, Georgia - 011510BT metaG (megahit assembly) | ecosystem: Environmental > Aquatic > Marine > Intertidal zone...
GGTTGCTAAAACAAATCCACGAAAAAGGACTCCTCTACAAAGGCTACACCATTCAGCCTTATTCTCCTATGGCAGGAACGGGTTTAAGTTCACACGAGCTGAACCAACCGGGAACCTATCAAAATGTAACCGATACCACTGTAACTGCTCAGTTTAAAACCCTACCCGAAAGCCTTCCAGCACAACTTCAGGGAACAGTCCCTCTGTATATACTCGCTTGGACCACTACCCCGTGGACCTTACCCTCCAATACCGCCCTGACGGTTGGAAAAAAAATTGATTATGTGGTTGTTCAAACTTTTAATCAATATACTTTTGATCCCATCCGAGTGCTCTTGGCAAAAGACCTTTTACAAAAGCAATTCGGGAAAGTTTACATCGAATCAGAAGATTTGGATTCCTATAAAGGTGGAGATAAAAAAATTCCTTATCGAATTGAAACGGAGATCAAAGGTGCTGATTTATTAGCCATTCGATACGAACAACTTTGGTCCGAAGCACCACTCCCCTTAGAAAATGCAAAAGACGCCTTCCGCGTAATAGCCGGTGATTTTGTCACCACCGAAGAGGGAACGGGAATTGTGCATACGGCACCTACTTTTGGTGCAGATGATGCCAAAGTAGCCAAAGAGGCATCACCAGAAGTTCCTCCTCTTTTGGTTTTAGACGAAAATGGAACCCAAGTTCCTCTAGTCGATTTAAAAGGTCGTTTTCGCAAAGAAGTGGGGCGTCTAGGAAATCGCTTTGTCAAAAACGAATACTATCCCGAAGGAACAGCACCTGACCGTTCTACAGATGTAGAAATCGCTATTCAACTCAAAGGCGAAAACAAAGCCTTCAAAGTGGAAAAATACGTACACTCCTATCCCAATTGTTGGAGAACAGACAAACCCATTTTATACTACCCCCTAGATTCTTGGTTTATCAAAGTCACAGAAGTTCGGGATCAGATGACCACACTCAACAAAGAAATCAATTGGAAACCCAAGTCTACAGGGGAAGGGCGTTTTGGAAACTGGCTTGCCAATGCCAACGATTGGAACCTTTCCCGTTCCCGCTTTTGGGGAATTCCGCTACCGGTGTGGAGAACCGAAGAGGGAACAGAAACTACAGTGTTTGGTTCTATTTCAGAACTGCGTGAAGCTGTTGAACTTGCAATAAAAAAAGGGTTTATGAAAGAAAACCCTTTTCAAGAATTTAAAGAAGGGGATTTTTCCGATGCCAACTATACCCTCGTTGACCTGCACAAAAATGTGGTGGACAAGATTGTATTGTCCAGCCCAACAGGAAAACCAATGTATCGCGAATCGGATTTGATCGACGTCTGGTTTGACTCAGGAGCCATGCCTTACGCACAGTGGCATTATCCTTTTGAAAACAAAGAGGTCATTGATGAAGGAGAGCGGTTTCCCGCAGACTACATCGCCGAAGGAGTGGATCAAACGCGAGGTTGGTTTTATACCCTTCACGCCATAGCTACCCTCGTATTTGGTAAAAAAGCCTATAAGAATGTGGTGTCCAATGGTTTGGTCCTAGATAAACAAGGTCAGAAAATGTCCAAACGCCTGGGCAATGCCATAGATCCCTTTAAAACGTTAGACCTGTACGGTCCCGATGCGACCCGTTGGTATATGATTTCCAATGCCAATCCTTGGGACAATTTAAAATTTGATCTTGAAGGAATTGCAGAAGTACAACGCAAATTTTTTGGCACCTTGTACAATACCTATTCTTTTTTTAGTCTCTATGCTAACATTGACGGCTTTGATCCAAAAAAAGAAAATTTGATCCCCTTGGCGGAACGGACAGAATTGGACCAATGGATTCTTTCAGAATTGAACAGCCTGATCCAAACCGTAGATGCCGCATACGAGGATTATGAACCCACCAAAGCCAGCCGAGCCCTCTCCGATTTTGTTCAAGAAAAATTGAGCAATTGGTATGTACGGCTTTGTCGTCGTCGTTTTTGGAAAGGCGAATACGGTCCCGACAAAATCGCAGCCTACCAGACCTTGCACCACTGTTTGATAACCGTGGCTCAGCTAGGCGCTGCAGTAGCTCCTTTTTTTATGGACCGATTGTATCAAGATTTGGAACAAAACTCCTCCCGCTCGGTCCATCTTACGGATTTTCCAAAAGCGGAAGATGCTTGGATCAACCCTGAATTGGAAGCACAAGTCAATACAGCGCGGACGTTGACTTCTTTGGCACTATCCCTCAGGAAAAAAGAGCAGATCAAAGTACGTCAACCTTTGCAAAAAATGATGATCCCTGTTAAAAACACATCAGAAAAAGAACGGATGGAACGGATCGTAGCGCAACTAAAAAGTGAGATCAACCTAAAGGAGATTGAGCTTCTAGACGATGCTAATACCCTTTTAGTTAAAGAAGTACGTCCCAACTTTAAGACTTTGGGGCCTCGCTTTGGAAAAGATCTTAAAAGTGTTGTTCAAGTAATCTCACAACTGAACACCGAACAAATTAATCTCTTTGAGGAAAAAGGACAACTTGAGGTACAACTCAATGAAAAAAATATTATTTTAGAAAGCTCGGATGTTGAGATCCTATTTAAGGATATTGAAGGCTGGCAAGTAGCACAAGGTGCAGGAATGACCGTTGCGTTGGATATCACACTAAGTCCTGAATTAAAAAAAGAAGGAATTGCAAGAGAATTGGTCAACCGAATTCAAAACCACAGAAAAGAGAGTGGACTAGAAGTTACTGACAGAATTGAAATTTTCTTAAAAAAAGAGGTCGAGTTGGAAGCGACAGTTTCTGAGAATAAAGAGTATATTTTATCTGAAACTCTCGCCAATCACCTTCATTTTGACTCCGAAATTGAAGAAGGAACACCTTTAGAATTTGATAATTTAAAAACTGAAATTCGAATTAAAAAAATATACTCATGAGCAAAAAAACACGATATACAGACGCAGAGCTTCAAGAGTTTAAAACCTTAATTGAAGAAAAAATTGAAAAAGCAAATGCCGATCTTTTGCTTTTAAAAAGTGCTTATATGAATGATGGAAACAACGGTACAGAAGATACCGCCCCTACTTTCAAAGCCTTTGAGGAAGGTTCTGAAACCATGTCCAAAGAAGCCAATACCCAGCTTGCCATTCGCCAAGAAAAATTTATCCGCGATTTGAGAAATGCCTTGATTCGTATTGAAAATAAGACGTACGGAGTTTGCCGAGTGACAGGAAATTTGATCAATAAAAAACGCTTGTTTTTAGTTCCTCACGCTACCTTAAGTATTGAGGCAAAAAACATGCAAAAATAAGTTGATCCCGAGATTCTGAACGCTAAAAAAACATATTTTAACCTCGGTTGGGCACTTGGAGTGATCTTGACCATTCTCTTGTTGGATCAAGGGTTCAAGATCTATATTAAATTGAACTACCCCCTTTCAGGTTACGGCGTTCCTCCGATTGTGGATTGGGGCTTTTTTAAACTACTCTTCGTTGAAAATAAAGGAATGGCAATGGGGGCCAAACTCAATGACTTTCTTCCTTTCATTTCAGAAGACACTGCCAAACTTGTCCTCACTTTATTTCGAATTGTTGCCATTTTTGGTTTGGGATACTGGCTCTGGGACGCGGTAAAAAAACAAACCAGCACCTTGTTGAATTGGGCATTGGCACTCATTTTTGCTGGAGCCTTAGGAAATATTATTGATTCTGTTTTTTATGGCGTACTCTTCTCGGGCAGCTATGGTAAGGTCGCACAAATTTTTCCTGCAGAGGGCTATGCCCCTTTGTTTTATGGCAATGTAGTAGATATGCTTCAGTTCCCTTTTGTAGAATGGACTTGGCCCAGTTGGATGCCCTGGGTGGGGGGTGAGGAGTATCTGTTTTTTCAATACATTTTTAACCTCGCAGATACTGCCATTAGTACAGGTGTAGGGATTTTAATTGTATTCAACAAGCGAATTTTTTCTAAACCTTCTGCGGCGGAAACGCAGTAATCCCCTCTGGATGAACACAATAATCCATTGGGATGTCTTCAGGACGTATACCCTCTATCGCTTCAACGGCTTCGAATAGGGAAAGCCCAATTTTAATCACCTCTGGCTTACACGCGCTCAAAAAATTATCGTAAAACCCTTTGCCGTATCCCACGCGATGTCCTCTTTTATCCCAAGCTAGCAAGGGAATAAAAACCACCTCCAATTGTCCCGCGGGCACCTCAATCCCTTGATCGGGTTCTGGAATACCCCAAGAATTTTTCCTCAATTTGGTACTGTCTGTCAACAAAAGGTGTTGTAACCTCTGCTGATGAACTTTGGGAAGAACTACCTGTTTGTCTCTCCCCTGAAGTAAAGTCAAAATCAAAGTTGTATCCACTTCTGCCTTTGCCTCAATAGGGAGAAACAAGTGAATGTACTCCATGTCCCATATCGGTAGTTGTAAACAGTGGTTGGCAATCGTAAAACTCTTTTCTTCGTGTTCCGCTTTAGACAATTCCAAGCGTTTTTTTAAAAAAAGAGTGCGCAAGGCAACTTTTGAAGATTCTGAATTCATGAAATGCAGGGTCAAATAATCACAGACCCAAAGAAAATCAATATTTTCGTTTTGTGAAATCAGACGCCATTGAAATTCAACTAAAAAGCTTACCTGAAGTACCCGGGGTGTATCAGTATTTTGACAAACAGGACAAAATCATCTATATTGGGAAGGCAAAAAACGTAAAAAAACGCGTCACTTCTTATTTCAATAAAACGGTAGAAAATCACAAAACACGCGTTCTTGTGAAAAACATTAGCCGTATCGAACACGTGGTGGTGGATTCAGAAATGGACGCCTTGCTGTTGGAAAACAACCTGATCAAAAAATACAAACCGCGCTACAATATTTTACTCAAGGATGATAAAACCTATCCCTGGATTTGTATAAAAAACGAGCCGTTCCCAAGAGTGTTCTTTACTCGAAAAGTTTTTAAAGACGGTTCCGAGTACTTTGGTCCCTTTACCAGTCTAAAAACGGTGCGCTCTTTGTTTGATCTTGTCAAAGGCCTGTATCCCTTGCGCAGTTGCAACTACGATTTGAGTGAAGAAAAAATTTCAGCGCAAAAATATAAGGTTTGCTTGGAATACCACATCGGAAACTGTCTGGCACCTTGTGTGGCAGCCATAGATACCGCTAGCTATGGTAAGAATATTGAATCCATTCGTCAAATTCTCAAAGGAAATTTTAAAGAAGCGCTCAATGCTTTTGAACACCAGATGAAGCATTATGCTCAAAAAATGGAGTTTGAAAAAGCACAATGGATCAAAGAAAAAATAGAAGATTTAAAAAACTTTCAAGCGAAATCTACTGTAGTCAACCCCAAAATAAACCATGTAGATGTCTTTTCTATTTTTTCCGATGAGAGCTATGGGTACATCAACTACCTCCAAGTGTCCTATGGAGCCATTGTCCGATCCCATACCTTAGAGATCAAGAAGAAACTAGACGAAAGTGATGCGACCCTATTACAACTCGGAATTATAGAAATCCGACAACTCTTTTCCAGTACCTCAAAAACGGTCTTTCTCAATGAGAAAGTTTCTCTGGGAGACGAACTCAAGGTCTTTGTTCCTCAACAGGGCGATAAAAAGAAACTGGTGGACCTTTCCCTTCGAAATGCAAAGTACTTCCGAATGGAGCGGTTCAAGCAAATGAAAATCGTAGATCCTGACCGTCATAGTAAACGCATTATGAGTCAGATGAAAGCCGATTTACGACTGCCCCAAGAACCTGTCCATATTGAATGTTTTGATAATTCCAATATCCAAGGATCCAACCCTGTAGCGGCATGTGTCGTTTTTAAAAATGGGAAGCCCAGTAAAAAAGAATACCGCCACTACAACATCAAAACCGTAACTGGCCCCGATGATTTTGCTTCCATGGAAGAGGTCGTCTTTAGACGCTACAAACGTCTATTGGAAGAAGATGAACCCCTTCCCCAACTCATTGTCATTGACGGAGGAAAAGGACAGTTGTCTTCCGCAGTAAAAAGTTTAGACGTTTTGGGTTTGCGTGGAAAAATCTCCATTTTGGGGATTGCCAAACGGTTGGAAGAAATCTATTTCCCCAATGACAGTATTCCGCTCTACTTGGACAAAAAATCAGAAACGCTCAAAATCCTTCAACGTGCCCGAGACGAAGCCCACCGTTTTGGAATCACCTTTCATCGGAATAAGCGTTCAAAAGGAGCCCTAAAATCAGGTTTAGATACCATTCCAGGAGTAGGCCCAAAAACCAAAGAAACCCTACTGCGGAAATTTAATTCCTTTAAACGTATTAAAGAAGCCTCAAAAGAGGATTTGATGCATGTTTTAGGAGAAAACAAAGGAACACAACTGTACAAACAGTTGCATTCGAAATAGTCCCGGAGTGACGCGACATCCCGTCTCTTCAAATGTATCGCTCTACTGGTATCAAATCCATAATCCGTTATCATTATTCCGATCCCGATGCCACTTGGCGGGGTTATAAAAAATGTATTGACGAATGTTTTCTAACGATTTTTTATCACGAATAATGTGATCGTGGAAACGCGGTTGCCACGCAAAATGGGGGATCGTTTTTCGGGCGTGAATGGTCACCGCCGATTTAAATCCACGAAAATGGATGCCAAATTTTTCGATTGCGGACCGAATTTGTTTTTTTGTTGTGGTTGTAATTGTCGAGGCGCATTGCAATGCGTCTCGACAATATTATATTTATTTACCCCAATCCCAATAATTGCATGAAAATGATTTGGCATTACCACAAATTCATCCATCCATAAATTCATATCAGGACGAATAGCAAATGTGCGTTTCCATTCCCGATCAACAATTTCCCCAATTTTGTTCAATTCCATTTTTCCATTGGAAATAGTGCCAAAAAAGTGTTTGCGGTTTTGGGTGCAGAGGGTAACAAAATAGGATCCATTTTTGGCATAATCCCACCATTGGGCTCGAGCAGATTGGATGCGATATTTTCCTTTAAATTTCTGGGGCATTGGTCCGAAATTATATTCCTGTTTATAAATCTATGGAGATTTTTTGATTATTTCCCCACAGAAATCCTGTGAAAAATTATGATTAGCGGTACAGACGCAATGCATTTGCATTTTATAGAAACGCGATGAATTGCATCTATAACGTATTATATTTAACATTTTATAAATGTTTTTCTTTCCAGCCACAAGTAGGACTTTTCTTATCTTTACACCGTGGTAAAACGTATTGTCTTAAGTCTTATTTTAACTGCCCAACTGGGTATGGGTCAAGCCCAAATGGAAGCAGTTCTTCAGCCTGTCGAATCTTTCCAAGAAGGCGAATGGTTTCAATTGCGACTACATTACGGTCCGTTCAATGCCAGTTATGCCACCTTTTCCCTAGAGCGAGATACCCTGAAAGGAAAGCCTGTGTTTCACGCCAAAGGCTTTGGAGAGACCACGGGTTTGGCACGTTGGTTTTTTAAAGTAGAAGATTATTACGAAAGTTATTTTGATGAAACAACCGTACAGCCCTACAAGTTTATTCGAGACATCAACGAAGGGGGCTACACCAAGAATATTGAAATAGATTTTGACCAAGAAAAAGGTACGGCTATTGTAAACGATAAAAAAAAGGGGGAAATCAACGAATTTTCAATTACGGATGGGGTTCAAGACCTAATTTCTTGTTTTTACTATTTGCGAAATTTTTATCCCAAAGAGGAGATTCCAATCAATACGAGTTTTGACATCAATATGTTTTTTGACAATGAAAACTATGTGTTCAAACTGAAATATCTTGGAAAGGAAACCATCAATTCTAAATTTGGAAAAATTCAGTGTATGAAGTTTCGTCCTTTGGTTCAGTCGGGGCGCGTTTTTGAAGAACAAGAAAGTGTTACACTTTGGGTTTCTGATGACAAAAACAGACTCCCTGTCCGATTACAAGCAGACATCTTGGTCGGTTCCATCAAAGCCGATCTTGAAAATTTTAAAAACTTAAAACATCCTTTTGAAATTGTGGTAAACTAACGTTTAAAAAAATGGGAATAACTTTTGGGGCGGAGGACTCCTTCAAAACAAATAAGTACCGAAATTTGTAAAAACATAATGAGCATGTATCGCGTTACTGCGCTTTTAATCTTTCTTAGCTTTTTTTCATGTCAGGAGGAAACCACACCACCCGCTGAGGAAGATCAGACCAAAGTAGTTGAAGTTCTTCCCGATTTGTTCTTCGGAATTGATCGGAACCAGTTTACTGTTCAAACCCAAAAAATTAAACGCGGTGATACCTTTGGGAAGATTCTGGAAGACAACGGTATTGATTATCCCGAGGTCTATTCCATTTTGCAAGCTATAAAAGGCAAGGTTAATATTCGCAAGCTCACCATTGGAAAACCCTACAGCTTATTTTATTCTAAGGACAGTATCCCCACCCCGGAATATTTCGTCTATCATCCGGGTCCACAATCCTACACTCGGATTCATCTTCGGGACAGCCTTTACGGGGATGAAATACAAAAACCCGTACGTCTGGTAGAGCTTGAAGCTTCTGGAATCATTGAAAGTTCGTTATACGAAACCATGCAAAACAGTGGAATCAACGAGAGTCTTACCTACTATCTTTCGGATATCTATGCCTGGACGGTAGACTTTTTTCGTTTGCAGAAAGGGGATCGCTTTAAGGTCGTTTACACCGAAAAATTTGTGGATGACAGCATCTCCATTGGAATTGAACGGATCAAAGCAGCCTATTTCGAACACAAAGGAAAACCGCTTTACGCTTTCGAATATATTAGCGATCCTGAAAAGGGAATAGTAGATTATTTTGACGATAATGCCAAAAGTTTACGGCGTGCCTTCCTTCAAGGTCCCTTAAAGTTCAATCGAATTTCGTCTCGCTACAACCTCAGACGGAGAATTGCCTATTACGGAAATCGCATTCGTCCCCATAAAGGAACCGACTTCGCTGCTGGTGTGGGAACCCCCATTTTGGCAACTGCAAACGGAACCGTAGTAAAAGCAAGCTATACCCGAGGGAACGGAAACTACGTGACCCTAAAACACAACAATATATATTCCACCCAATACCTCCACATGAAAAAACGAAAGGTAAAAGTTGGACAGTTTGTAGAGCAGGGAGATGTCATCGGATGGGTAGGAATGACAGGGAATACCTCAGGTCCCCACGTCTGTTATCGCTTTTGGAAAAATGGTAAACAGGTAGATCCTTTCAAACAAAAACTGCCAGATGCAAAACCCATTTCTAAAGAATTGAAAGCAAAATTTGCAGAACATATTATTCCCTTCAAAACAAAATTAGACTGCATCTCTTTTGAAGAATCCGAAACACAAATTGCAAAAAATAATGACAACGCCGATGCAAAAGACCCTTCCTGATACCCCTGCCACTCAACTGAAAACATGGCACGAACTAGAATCCCATCAGAAGAAAATTGCGGGGCTGAGTATCGCAGAGCATTTTAAAAACGAACCCGACCGCATGGAACGGTACTGGTTGGAATGGGAAGACTTTATCGTAGATTTTTCAAAAAATAGAATCGATAAAAAAGGACTTGAGTTGTTGCTCCATTTGGCCGAGGAAGCTGGACTGAAAGCTGCCATTGAAGCCCAATTTACAGGATCAAAAATCAATGCTACAGAGAATCGCGCTGTCTTGCACACCGCTTTAAGATGTTTGGATAATCAGCCCCTTCTCGTAGATGGGAAAGATGTACTTCCCGAAATTCGAGGCACACAAGAAAAGATGTATACCTTTTGTGAAAAAGTAATCTCAGGCACTTGGAAAGGCTATACAGGAAAAGCCATAAGCCATGTGGTCAATATCGGAATCGGGGGTTCTGATTTGGGTCCCGCAATGGTCGTGGAGGCCCTTGCTCATTATGAAAATCATTTGGACGTCCGTTTTGTTTCCAATGTAGAAGGAGACCACCACGAAGAAGTTTTAAAAGGATTGAATCCTGAAACCACTCTTTTTGTAATTGTATCCAAAACCTTTACCACTCAAGAAACCCTGAGCAATGCCCAAAGTATCCGCGCTTGGTTTTTAAAAAATGCCCCAGAAACTGCTGTAAGTAAACATTTTGTAGCGGTCTCGACCAATACTGAAAAAACTGCCGCTTTTGGTATTGCTCCAGAAAACACCTTCCCTATGAACGATTGGGTAGGCGGACGCTTTTCCTTGTGGAGCACCGTAGGTTTGAGTATTTGTTTGGCTGTAGGCCCTGAACACTTTAAAGGACTTTTGGAGGGAGCGGGAAAGATGGATTTGCATTTCCGAGAAACGCCTTTTGAGAAAAACATCCCCGTAATACTTTCCCTTCTCAGTATCTGGTACAATAATTTTTGGGGGGCGGAAAGTGAAGTCATTGTTCCCTACACCCAGTATTTGAGAAATCTCCCTGCCTATCTCCAGCAAGGAATCATGGAGAGCAACGGTAAAAGCATCGGTAGGGACGGCAACCCTGTGGACTATCAAACAGGAACAATCATCTGGGGAGCTTCTGGAACCAACGCCCAGCACGCCTTCTTTCAACTGATCCATCAAGGGACCAAGCTGATTCCAGCAGATTTTATCGCCTTTAAAAAATCATTGAAAGGAAATACCGATCACCAAAATAAGTTACTCTCCAATTTTATTGCTCAAACAGAAGCTTTGATGAACGGTAAAACCCTAGCCGAAGTTCAAAAAGAATTTGACTCTAGCGGAATGGACAAAGCCGAACAAGAGCAACTCACTCCTTTCAGAGTCTTTGAAGGAAATAAACCTACCAATACCTTGCTTATAGATCAGCTTACACCTGCATCTTTAGGTGCATTGATCGCGATGTACGAACATAAAATTTTTGTGCAAGGCGTCCTTTGGAATATCTACAGCTATGACCAATGGGGTGTAGAACTTGGTAAACAGTTGGCAAACAAAGTACTGGACGATATCCAAGGAAAACAAAACCATCCTCACGACCCTTCTACTTCAAAATTACTTTCCAAGATTTAAACACTCATTTTCTGGATTTGTTATCAATATTTTAAAAAAAGGTTAATCACTTTTTAAGTTTAGTTAAACTTTAAAAAAAAGAGGAGTTTATCTTTACGGTAAATAACTTGTTAAAAAAACAAAATGAAAAAAATGCTAGTATCTTTCATTGCTCTCAGCTCTAGCCTAGCTTTTTCACAAGAGACCAATGAACAAAAAACAGACAGTTTAGCAACCTTTCAATTTCTTGAAGAAGTAGTTGTCTCTTCTAGGGTTATTGATATTGCTAAAGAGAGGGAAACACCGATCGCAGTGAGTCAAATTTCTGCACAAGAGGTGCTTTTGAAAGTGGGAAATCAAGAATTTCCTGAAATCATGAATAAAACTCCTGGAGTTTATGCCACCAAGCAAGGAGGAGGTTATGGAGACAGTAGAATTTCCTTGCGTGGTTTTGATCAAAGAAACACCTCTTTTTTGATCAACGGACAGCCTGTTAACGATATGGAAAACGGATGGGTTTATTGGTCTAACTGGCAAGGTCTGACAGATGTTGCTTCGGGAATCCAAGTTCAAAGAGGACTTGGAGCATCCAAACTTGCCGTTCCTTCTGTAGGAGGAACCGTATCGATCTTTACTAAAAGTGCGGAAAAACAAGAGGGAGGATCCTTAACTCAAATGATTGGAAACGACGGATATATTAAAACTACTGGAGCCTACAATACTGGGGTGAATGATAAAGGTTGGTCCTCCTCTTATTTGTTAACCAAATGGTCTGGAAATGGCTATGTTTACAATACCAGTGGGGCAGGATGGACTTATTTTGCTGCGGTTGGCTATACCCCAGAGGGGTCGGCTCACAGTTTAAATCTTTCTCTTTTAGGTGCAGGACAATGGCACCACCAAAGAGATGTGTGGGTTTCTATAAGAGACTATGAAAACTTTGGTGAAGAGGGAATCGATCAAAGATGGAATACCAACGGGGGAACACTCAACGGGGAAGAATTCAACATGAGAAGAAACTTCTACAACAAACCGTTGGCTACCTTTAACTGGGATTGGAAAATTTCTGACAACATAGATTTAGCAACTTCATTATACGGTTCTGCGGGACGTGGAGGAGGAACAGGACCACGAGGAAGAAATTACGACGTGCTTCCTTTCAATGAAGACCTCACCTCCTTTTTTATTGAAGATGGTAAAACAGACTTTAGAAGAGCCGACGGTACAGTGGACTACGATGCCATAGTTGCAGACAATCGTGCTGGTGCTAGTCCTTACACTGGTGCTATCTCTTCTTATGAAGGATCCCTTTTAGGTGCCAATGGATATAGTGATGAAGGTGTTTTCAGAAGTGGGATGATTCGTAGAGCTTCAATGAACTCACACAACTGGGTAGGAGGAATCTCCAATTTGAACATCAACGCAGACAAAATGCGTTACAGCATTGGGGTTGACTTGAGAAACTACAAAGGGTTCCACTACCGTGTTTTAAACCACCTCATGGGCTTTGATGGGTATTATTCTACCGGAAATAAAAATTCTGCAGGTCAAATTATAGAAACTCTTGTAGAAGCCTCTCCGTTTAACAATACGGGACTTCAAGGTCCTAAAATTGATTACTACAATATCGGTTATATCGGATGGCAAGGGTTCAACGGTTTAGCGGAATATTCTGGTGATAAACTTACTGCAGTTATCCAAGCTGGACTTTCAAACCAATCCTTTCAAAGAGAAGATCTTTTTGACCAACCAGGACTCCCACTTTCTGAAAAGAAAAATATAGGTGGAGGATACCTTAAAGGAGGGGCAAACTTAAATATCAATCAAAATTCAAATCTCTTTTTCAATGCGGGATACATCTCACGTCAACCTCAATTTGATGCGGTATTCCCTAATTTTGCAAACCGAGTAAATGAAGATCTTCAAAACGAGAAAATTCAATCACTAGAATTGGGATACGGCTATATTGGTAATGGATTTAAATTAAACCTAAACGTATATTCTACTGTATGGGGAAATCGTTTTGTTTCCAGAAGTCTATCCAATCAGCAAGGTATCGATGGTTCTGCTCAGTTTAGAGATATTGATGTAGTACATAATGGAATTGAAGTTGAAGCACAATATCGACCCTCCGGGACTACTAAACTTCGAGGAATGCTTTCCATTGGAGATTGGACTTATACTAAAGACTTCGAAGCCGAACTGTTTGATGATAATCAACAACTCATCGGAACAGGAACACTCTATCTTGAAGGGGCTAAAGTGGGCGATGCAGCACAATTTATCGCTTACCTCGGTATCGACCAAAGATTTGGAGAATCGTTGAATGTTGACCTAGACTATCGTTTTGTCGATGGACTTTATGCGGACTACAGCATTACAGATTCTGCCTTTACAGAAGTAAACAATCCGGGAGCACTAAAACTTCCCTCCTATGGTTTGGTTGATTTAGGAGCAACCTATACAATGGGAATGGGATGGAGCCTACGCGCAAACATCAACAACCTTTTAAATACGACTTACATTGCTGAGTCAAACTCCAACATTCATGCTACGGCAGGATCAGAAACTTGGAATGGAGTAGATAAAAACAACTCCGTTTGGTTTGGATTTGGTAGAACGTGGAACCTCTCCCTACGTTATCAATTCTAAAATCTTTTAATTTAATTAAAACCCTCACCCCAGTGGGGGTTTTTTTTATGCTTCAAACTTAAGGTCCTTGATTCTTAACTGAAGATTGGTTACCCCCTTAAATTCATTTTCTTCCAAAGTATAAAGGACTGAAAAGGGTTTCTGTAGTTTCACTTCAGACAGCAGTTGTCCTAAGCCAAATCCAATACCTGAAAAACGACTACTACTCCCATCGACCACATCCAGACGTAAATGGGTTTTATCCTTTCCAACTACACGACTTCCCCCCGCATCTTTGCAGTGGTGGGTTACAAAAACAGGACGCATATTTTTAGGGCCAAAAGGTGCCATTTGATTGAGAATTCGTAAAAGTTTGGCGTTTAAATCACGAAACGAAACTTCTAAATCATAGGCTAAAGAAGGTGTTTTTTGTTCGGGTAAAATATGCTCTGTAACGTACTTTTCAAAAGCTGTTTTAAACGCATCCAACTGCTCGGGTTGAAGCGTAAGTCCTGCTGCATATTTGTGTCCTCCAAATTGAATCATCGAATCCTTGCAAGCTTCCAAAGCCTGATATACATCAAACCCAGAAACAGAGCGAACTGAACCCGCCAGAACCTCCTCGGACTGAGTCAAAACGACCGTTGGTCGATAGTACACTTCGATCAGACGAGAGGCCACAATCCCAATGACCCCCTTGTGCCAAGAGGGATGATAAACTACGGTGCTGTTATTGTCAACCGCTTCCTCCAGTTTGATCTGTTGCAAGGCTTCTTTTGTAATTCGCTCATCAGTGCTTTTGCGTTCTGTATTAAAAAATTCGATGGATCGAGCGATGGGTAACGCCGTTTCTTTATCAGTACTCATTAAAAGTTCTACTGCAGTTAATCCTTGATCCATTCGTCCCGCCGCATTGATACGGGGAGCAATAACAAAAACCAAATCGGTGACTCGTAAGGGTCGTTTGAGGTCTTTAATAAAAAATTGAAAGCCTATTCGAGGATCCGTTTGGAACTGCTGTACACCCAAAAAAGTAAGGGTTCTATTTTCTCCCTCCAAAGGAACAATATCTGCAGCTATCGCGGTAGCCACCAAATCCAAATACGAAGTCAATTCCGATTCGGGCAAGCCTAATTTGTTTTGGAGGGCTTGAATCAATTTAAAACCGATTCCACAACCACAAAGCTCTTTAAAAGGATAGGGACAATCCTCGCGTTTGGGATCCAGCACCGCTACCGCATCAGGGAGTTCAGCACCCGGTAGGTGATGATCACAAAGA
>Ga0181561_10003002_pt1 | contig 14871 bp, 9 predicted proteins | sample 011ome_19_FD_133760 | JGI IMG/M metagenome (GOLD analysis project Ga0181561, IMG submission 133760) | Coastal salt marsh microbial communities from the Groves Creek Marsh, Skidaway Island, Georgia - 011510BT metaG (megahit assembly) | ecosystem: Environmental > Aquatic > Marine > Intertidal zone...
TGCGGGCAGGGGTTGCAGGCCGCGCAGCCGCGTTTCCGCTTGCCATGCGGGCAGGGCTTGCAGTGCACGCAGTTCCACTTCAGCTTGCGGTGCGGGCAGGGGTTGCAGTCCACGCAGCGGTATTTCAGCTTGCCGTGAGCGCACGGACTGCAGACAGTGCACTGCAGTTTCTGCCTCCCGTGCGAACACCGCTTGTTGCGCCCCATCGCTCGCCTTCGATCTCGTGGTCTTCTTTCCTCCGCGTGCGCGCCTCCTCCGCGCGCCACGACGTGCGGTCGCGCACGCGAAGTGACGTTCACGACGCTCTGCTCTTCACCCTTTCCCAGGAAAAAGAAGTCGTGGCTTTTCGAGAGCTCGGTGAGGTGACAGCCCTGCTGGACAGATCATGACTGAAACAAAAAGCGCACTTCGTTCACAAAAAGCGCACTTGGATAAGTGAGCGACCACTTCCTTCGCGCGTCTCGGAGAAGAGACGACTACGGCGACGACAACGGGTGCGATGGCTGCGCTCGCCGTGGACGCGCGCGCGATGGTGGCCCGCGGACTCGGCGCACGCGCGCTCCGCGGACCGACTTTGTCCACGAAGAGATGTGCTGGGTGCGTCCCATCAACCGTGCTCGAAGTCTCGGCGAGAGCGGCGGGTGGTCGCGGCGGTCGTGGCGGTCGCGGTAATCGCGGCCGAGGCCGCGGCGGACGCGGCGAGAGAGGCGGCGGCACCGCCACGCAGCGTCGCGGGGGCAGAGGCGGTGGCGGTCGAGGTTCCGGGGATGAGGGGCGTGGCGGTGGCGGCGGTGGCGCGTCTCGCGACCGCAGCGATTACATCAGCCTCGCGAAGGCCTCCGCCCCCCCCAAGCCGCGCCCCCCGCTGGTGTTCGACGACTCCAGTCAGGGCTCGGAGGTGTTCCCTGCGAGCGGCGACCGCGACGTGACCGTCCAGGAGCAGCTCGCGTTCGAGCGCAAGGGGCACGTCTGCGTGCGCGGCATCCTTTCCGGCGACGAGGCCAAGAGCATGGTCTCTGAGCTGATCCGCGAGACCAAGGCGCGGCAACTCGAGGCGTACCGCCACAGGATCGCCGTGTTGTGCCCCGACCAGGACCCCACGCGCGTGCGCGACGAGGCACAGGCGCTTGAGGTGCTCAGGAAGCACTCGGAGGAGGAGGTGGGCTTCCTGCAGACCTTCAACCTGCACAGGCCGAGCGCGGCGTACCCGCCGGGATCCGCCGGGCGCGGCTCCGACGTGCCGGAGACGGATGAGCTCCCGCCGTGCGCGCAGTTCATCCTCTCGCGGCGGCTGGCGAAGGTGGCGGCTGAGCTGCTGGGCGCGGAGGAGGACGACCGAGTGCGCGTGTACCAGAGCTGCGTGTTCGTGAAGCCCCCGGGGTTCGGGGAGACGCACTGGCACTCGGACGCGAACATGGTCCCGCTGGACGTGAATAAGTTCGTCACGCTGTGGCTGCCGCTGCGGCCGCTTCACGAGGACGACGCCGCGCTGGTGTTCGCGAGCGGGTCGCACCGGGACTTCGCGCTGCCCTACTGGAAGAGCCTCGAGGGCATGTCCGACCTGAACGACCGCGGATACGAAGTGGAGAGCTACCCGCCGCTGGACCTGGGGGACGCCACCGCGCACGCCGGTTGGACGCTGCACTGGTCGCCGCCGCAGCCGCGCGACTGCCCGCCCCGCTACGCGCTCTCGGTGTGCTACTTCCTGGACGGCGCGCGGCGGCTGCGCAAGAGCGAGTGCAGGCAGGACCCGCACAAAGAGGACGAGTGGAGCTACAAGGACTGGCTCGTGGATATCGAAGAGGGTGCGCCGGCGAGGCATCCCGCCCTGCCGGTGGTGTATCCGTAGGAGGTTCAGGTTTTACTACATGTCCCGAAAACCTGTCGAACACGACCGAAACCCGAACCCCGTCCGCGTCCTCACACCCCACGGCGCGTCACGCGCACGCTCGTCCTCGAGCCTGTCGCATCGAGGCGTGATGCCTCCGACCAATGCGCTCGCGTCGGGCACGTGTCTCGCGGCGTTCGCCGCACGACGCGCGCCCCGCGGTCGGGTCCCTTCCCGAAGCCGGATCCCCCGCGCCGGGACGAACGACGCGAGTGAAGTTGTCGGAAAGGATGACATCGGCAACGACACGATGCCCGCGGACGCGCGTCGCGAGCCACGGAAGGCGGTTCGCCTCGCGCGACGCGTGGTGCTCGCCGCGCCTCCCGCGCTCGTCGCGGGCGCGGCGGTGCGCGCGGCCGACGCCGCCGTCGAGGCCTCGACGCGCGCCGCGCCGAAACCCGGGGAGTGGGGCTACGCCGATTTCGAAACCGGGCCTCTGCGGTGGGGAGAGGTGCGCGACGCGAGCGGCGCGCGCGCGTTCCCCGACTGCGGGTGCGCCGCGTGCGCGCAGAGCCCCATCGACATCTCTTCCTCCCGCGCGAATCGGGGCGCGTTCGCCGAGGGCTCGCTCGCGGACGTGGCCGTGCCCGCGAAGGGCGCGGTGACGGTCGCGGTGGCGCAGAAGCACGGCGTGCCGAATTACGCGCTCGTCGAAACGGCGACGCGGCGCGCGGACGCCTCCGGCCTGGACGCTTCCGGTGGCGTCGCGCTGGACGGCGTTTCGTACGCGTTCAGCTCGCTGCACTTCCACACGCCCGCGGAGAACACGCTGGACGGCGCGGCGAACGCCATGGAGATGCACCTCGTGCACTTCGCGGCGGACGGATCGGGCGCCGTCGCCGTGCTCGGCGTGCTCTTCGAGTACGCCGCGGAAGAGCGACCGGCGGACGCGACGGCGGAGCGGCTTTTGGCGGACGTCGCGGCGGACGGCGGCGCGCGGCGCATCAAAATCAACCCCGGGGCGCTGTGGGACGGCACCAGCGGGTACTTCCGGTGGCAGGGGAGCCTGACCACGCCGCCGTGCACGGGAGGCGTCTCCTGGGTGCTGCAGAAGGAGACGCGAACGGTCTCGCGCGAAGCCGTCGCGCGCTTCCGCGCGCACCTCGGCGACGGCGCCTTCCCGGGGAACGCGCGGCCGACGCAGCCGCTCAACGGACGGACGGTGCGCGTGTTCGAGCCGAAAAGCGCGTAGGACTACAAGTAGCTAATGAAAGAGGTTTCAATAGAGCATAGTAGGTATTACGGAATGAGGAAGGTATAACACATCGTGCGGGTCAAAAAGTCAGTTCATATGCATAGAATACACAGCTACGTAGACTGTCAGTCGAGGTCCGCGAGGATGGCTCGCTCGGCGGCGGTGAGGTTGTCGCTGTTCTCGTCGCGCTTCTTCTTCGCGCGCGCCTCCTCGCTCTCGTACCAGTTGCCGAACTCGTCAACCGGCAACGGAGGGTTGATCCTGGCGCGGCGGCGGGGCGCGGGAGGCGGCGGTCAGTGACTCGGACTTCTCGGCGGAATCTACTCGTGCGTAAAGACCCTTACCAATACGCGCCGGGCGTGGTGAGCTCGTCGAACTTGAAGCGCTCGTCGCCCGCGTCGCCGATGCAGTCAAACACCGCGTCGGCGCCCGAGAAGTCCTCGTCCTCCGAGTAGATGCTCTTCGTGACGCACACGCGCATGCCCGCGGCCTTGCCGGCGAGCATGCCGATGCGCGTGTCCTCGATGACCACGCACCGCGCGGGGTCGACGCCCAGCGTCTTCGCCGCCAGGTTGTACACGTCGGGCGCGGGTTTCTTCTTCTCGACGACGTCTCCGGCGAAGACCTGGATCTTGTCCGCAAACTCGGGAAGCATCTTGTCGCGGATGCCCGTCACAGCCTTTTCGTTCGAGGTGGAGCAGATGGCCACCTGCGCGCCGTTGTCCAGCGCCTCCTTCACCAGACGTGCGACCCCGGGACGCAACGGCAGCTCGCCGGCCTCGACCACCTCCAGGAACAGCTCCGTCTTACGCAGGTGCAGCGACTTGATCCACGCCTTGCGTTCGTCGTTGTCCTCGGGGTACATCGACTTGAACGGCTCGACGTCCGCGCAGGAGTTGAAGTAGTGGGTCATGCGCTCCTTCCCGCCGCCGATCTTCAGCAGCTCGCCGTACTGCTCCACACCCCACTCGTGGTCAAGTCCCTTCTCCTTGAACGTCATGTTGAACGTCGTGCGATGGCCGTCGCGCTCCGTCTCGCACAACACGCCGTCGCAGTCGAACAAGATCGCCTCGGGGTAATCGAAGTTGCGCAGCGCGGTAATACGGAGCGCGCCGCGGGCGGACGCGCGGGGCGCCGCGCGCGCGCACGCGCGCATGGCCCGAGCGCCGGGGTTGCGGAACGCGCTCGCGCGCAGGGTGATCGACTTTGTCGCGGTCGACATGTCGAGTGCGCGGCGCGGGACTGGGGCCGCTTCCCTAAAGATGCTGACTTGGCAGATAAGAGCGGTGTTTTTACGCCTCGCGTTTTCGGTGTCAACACGTCGCGCGGGCTTCGTCGCCACTTCGCCGTCGCACGCGACGATGCACTCCGCCGTCCTCGCGTCGTCGACTTCGACGCGCGTCTCCGTCGCCCCCCGGTCGTTCGCCGCGGGCCGAGCTCGCCTCCGCGTGCAGTCCTCGCCCTCCGCCCGGCCGATCGTCAGGGCCAACGCAGGCGGGCTGGGCGGCGGGTTCTCCGCGGCGCTGGACAGACTCCGACGCGAAGCGGCGGAGGCGATGCAGGGCGCGGCGGGCGCCGCCCCCAGCTCCGCGGGGACGCTCGTGGGCGTATCCTTCGCGGACGACGCCCCGAGCTGGGACGCGCTCGAGGCTCGCGTCGCCGAGCTCAGGGCACAGCACGGCCTCCCCGCGGCGGACGATCTGGAAAACGGCCCGGCCAACCCGAAGGCGCTTCTCCGCCGGTTCGGCTCGTCGCCGGACGACGAGCCGCGCGTGTTGTTTTACCGCGACCACGCGGCGTGGTGCCCGTACTGCCAGAAGATCTGGATGCAGCTCGAGGAGAAGCGGATCCCGTACCGCGTGGACAAGATCAACATGCGGTGCTACGGCGACAAGAAGCCGTCGTTTACGGCGAAGGTGCCGAGCGGCATGTTGCCGGTGATGGAGATCGACGGCGTGATGATCACCGACTCCGCCGCCATCGCGGCGGCGCTCGAAAGCACGTTCCCCGAGACGCCCCTGCTCCCTGCGGACGGCACGCCCGAGCGCGCGCGCGCGTCCGAGCTGCTCAAGCTCGAGCGCGCGCTGTTCAGCCGCTGGATGGGCTGGCTCACCAGCGGCTGGGCGGACGGCCAGAACCGGAGCGGGTTCGAGGAGGCGCTGGACCTCGTGGACGCCGAGCTCCGCGCGACGCCCGGCCCGTACTTCCTGGGCGAGTCGTTTTCGCTGGTGGACATCACGTACACGCCTTTCCTCGAGCGCATGGCCGCCTCGCTGGCGTACTACAAGGGGTTCAGGATGGAGGGCGGCGGGCGCTGGGCCGGCCTGGACGCCTGGTACGCGGCGATGGCGAGCCGCCCGGCGTACGCCGGGGTCAAGAGCGACTACTACACGCACTGCCACGACTTGCCCCCCCAGCTGGGCGGGTGTGAGGCGAACGGCGACGAGGAGCAGAGGGCCATGCGCGCGGCCATCGACGGCGAGGGGGACGCGTGGAGGCTGCCGCTCGCGCCTCTGTCCGCGGCGTCTTCGCCGGAGCCGTCGTGGACGGGGGAAAACGCCGAGCTGGACCGGCTGGAGGCGGCGAGCGCCGTGGTGCGCAACAAAGAAGCGGTGGTCCGCTTCGCGGCGCGCGGATGCGGCAAGGCGGGGACGCGGCCCGTCTCCGCGCCGCTCTCCGACCCGACCGCCACACCGGGCGAGGCGCACATCCCCGCGGTGGACGCGGCGCTGCGGCGGGTCGCGCACGAGCTCCTCGAGGGATCGGCGGCGGCGACGGGCGCCGAGACGCGCGTAGACACCGACGCGGGTTCGCTCGCCGGCGCGCCCGCCGCGGACGCGCTGGCGTACCTGCGCGACCGCGTGGGCGTCCCGCGCGACATGAAGTACCCCGCCGCGAGGCAGCTCCGCGCGCACCTCAACTGGTTCGTGGACGCGCTGGAGGAGTAGACACCACGTCACGAGGAGTCCTCCGCGCAATAATATAGATAACTCCCTTTTTTTTCCAAGTGAAACGTTCTCGAGAGCGCGCGCGCGCGAGCGAAAACGCCCGGAGACTACCTCTTCGCCGCGCTCCTCCTCTCCTCCGCGCGCACGTTGATCCGGCCGTACTTCGGCCTGGACTCGTCCGTGAAGATCACCCCCGTGCCCTGCAGGAAATCCTCCACCCCGCGCAGCAGAACCATGTCCTCGTCCGGGTAGTACCTCCCCTCCTTCCCCTCCTCCGGCCGCGACGACGGCAAGAACCCAAACGCGGCGTTCCACTCCTTGGGCCCGGCTCGGATGGGCGCGTCAAAGTGGCACGGCACGATCCGCTCGAACCTGCCCATCTTCCCCACCCTCCGCGCCCAGTCGTCCACCTCGCGCGGGATGTTCTCGTACACCAGCGTGCTCACCACGGGCGCCACCAGCAGCTTGTTGGTGATCCGCGCCCAGCTCTGTTCCGGGTCCAGCAGGTTGGACGGCCCGAAGTACAGCGCCTGCAGCGCGTTGCGCTGCCATCCGAGCCGCAGCCTCTGCGCCTCGCTCATGTCGTCGCTGGTGACCGTCCGCGCCTTCGCTTTGGTCTTGATATCGAACAGATTCAGAAACTTGAGCGCGCCGATGGTGAAGTTGTTGTCGTCCCCCGACTCGAGCAGGTCGGCGTCGGGGATGGCGTCGGGCGCGTTCTCCGACACGTACACCACGGCGTCCGTCACCAGCAGCGTCTTGCTGGGCTTGTGCAGGAACGCGCACTCGGTGAACGAGACGTACGACGCGACGCCCAGCGCGGGGGGCTGGAGCATCTCGTACTCGAACTCGTCCTCCCAGCTCGCCGCGTCCCGCCCCAGCACGCCGGTCGGGAAGATCCCGAAGAACGCCGGCGGCAGGTTCACGGGCCACGACCACTGGTCGGGCGCGATCCAGGTTTCCGCCTCCGGGAACCGGCGCTGGAACGGCCCGACGAAGATCTTGTGTTCGAACAGGGTGGTGGGCAGCACGATGTGCTCCACCGGGGCGTCCAGCTCCGCGAGCAGCGCGATGCACTCCTGCGTGGGCGCCACCGGCGCGTGCACCCACAGCCCGCCCGTCTTGAGCTTGATCACGGTCATGCGCACGTTCACCGAGACGTTCAGCCCGAGGCCGATGCCCTGCTTTTGCTCGAAGAACCACATGCGGCCGGGGTCCACCTCGTAGCGGTACGTCTGCCGTGCGAACGCGGGCACGAGCGGGAACAGAGGCGGGGGGGCGATGAGGTACCCGCGCCTCTTGCTGTCGTCGCTCTCGCCCGCGCCGCGCGTCATCGGGGTCGCGCCGGGGAGGGTGGTGGCGGTGCCCGCGGGACGCGGCCCGGCGCCACCGCCACCCGCGCGCGACGCGACCAGCGCCGCGGCCGCGAGCGCGGCGGCGCCGACGCCCGCCACCGCGGGGTCCACCGAGGACAGGTCCACGGAGGAAAGCTCGTCCGCGAGCGCGGGCGCGGCGAGGGACGCCGCGCCGAACGCGGTGGAGGCGGCGAGGCTGAGTCGCCGACGAAACGTCGCCGATGAGGTGTCGTCCGCGTCGGTGTTGTGGATAACCGATCGCGGGTCCGCCGCGCGGGGTCGGACGGCGCCGCGACGCGCGCGGCCGGCCGAGCCGTGGGCGGGAGCCGCGACGCGGACGTCGCGGAACGCGGCGGCGGATCGCATCGTGCGCGCGGGAATCACGGGCGCGGCGTGCAGTGACGCGGGCCGCGACAAGACCATAGCTTTCGATTGGAGTGGTGACACTTGGCACGAGTATAGGCATAAGACCGAGAGTGCTTCGGAAGCGACCGTTCGCTTCGGGCGCGCCGAGAAAGACGTTTTTTTCGGGCGCACGCGCGAGTCGTCGTCACATCGGCGGTGGCGGTGACGCGCTTCGGTGGCACGATGGACTCCGCGCCCGAGACCCTCGCGGGGATCTCCGTGGACGCCGTGCGCGAGCAGCTCGCGCAGCTCGGCCACGACGACGTCTCGGACGAGGTGATTCGCGAGTTCCTCAAGCAGCTCACGGCGGATGCCGCTTTCCTGGAGGAGCCCGCGGTCCCACCTCGGGCGGCCCCGGCCCCCGCGCGCCCCCGCCGCGCCGCGCGCACCACCGCCTCCGCCGCGAAAGCCAGAGCCGCGTCGGCGGAGGGCGCGAGCGCTCGCGAGACCGCGCGCGAAGCGCCCGAGCCCATGCGCGTGCCCACTTCGCCGAGGCCGCGAACCGAAGAACCGAAGAACCGAAGAACCGTCGTCGCGCCCGCGCCGCGCGGCGCGGCGCGCCGCGGCGCCGTCGCGCGGGGCGCGGACGGCGCGCCCATACCCGTCGCCGCGTCCGTCTTCTCGCCACGCACGCCTTCCGCGGCGTCTTCCACGCCACGCCGCGACGCGAGCACGCCGATAAGGTCCACGTTCGGGTCCGCGCCGAGGTTCGCGCGGGATAGTGGGGGACCGGCGCGCCCGCGCTCGGCCCGGCGGTCCTCGCCGACGCGCACGCGCGTCGTCGCGGCTTCCGAGCGCGGAGCGTTCCGCGCTCGGCGAATCGATTCGGAACCCGTGATCCGTGATCCGAAATCCGTGATCCGCGCGGCGATCCCCGTCGCGCGCGGCGCGACCCCCGGGCAGTACCGGGTCACCGACCGCGTGGCGCGCGCCGCGCGCTACTCCGACGCGTGGCGCGAAGACGCGTTTCTGCGAAACGCCGAGCTCAGGACAGACGCGCGCGCGCGCGCCGCGGTGGTCCCGCGCAGACCGCAGAACTTCGCGGCGGCGTTCGCGCGCGCGCAGGCGCGCTCGGACGCGAACGTCGAGAGGGCGAAGAGAGAAGCGCGCGCCGCGCGCGGGGAGAAGCTGAGCCGCGAGGACTGGGAGAGGCACTTCGAGCTCAGCCGGCGCGCGCGGGTGAAGCTAACGGACGCGGGGAACGCGCGCGACGAGGGGAGGGGATTTCGAAAAAAAACGTCACCCTCACCTCTCCGGGGAGGGATGACGCGGGAATCGAAGCCCCGCGGAAGATTGTCGCGGGAGTTCACGCCGCCGTGCGATAACCGCAGGGACGACGTGCGGTGGGAGGTGCGGCGTAGGATGGCGGCGCCGCCGGTGTTGTCGCGATGACGAAACGGCGCGGAGCGCGCGACGATGAAACGGCGTAGTTTTCGTTTTCGTTCGAGTCGTAAAAGTGCAAAGAGTTTCGTTATAACGCACTTGCCGCTAGGCTATACACCCGCTCTACGTTTCGCGAGGCTGCGGGACGGCCGAGGGAGGCGGCGGCCCGGGAGGCGGCGGCGGCGCGGGCGGCGGTCCGGGAGGCGGCGGCGGCGGCGGCGCGACGTTGTCCGGGCGCACCTCGCCTGTAAATCCGTGCTGCTTGCCGAACCGGTAAATCTCCAGGAGCTTCTCGCGGAAGGCGCCCTCGCCGTCCTCGCGCATCTCCAGGTACTTCTCGTAGAGGCGCACGGCGGTGCGCGCGTCCTCGATGGAGTCGTGCGTGTCCTTCTGGATGTCCGCGCCGAGCAGGTACGACGCCAGGAACCGCAGCGAGAGTTTCCGCTGGCGCTTGAAGTGGAACAGCTCAACCGTGTCCACGATTTGCGCCGGCGGCACAAACACGTTGATCATCTTGAAGTCCTGCTTCAAGCCGTGCCCCACGAACACGCACCCCGCGTCGATGAGGTACCGCAGCTTCAGGTACGCGTGCTTCAGCTTCACGATGTGCCGCTTGCTCGTCGCCGGGTCCAGGTCGCCGGGCACTAAACCGCTGAACCGCGTCAGGTAGTCGTGCACGGGCTCGACGGCGCGTATGTAGTCGTCGATCACCGGCACCAGCCGCCGCGGGTGGTCCGGATCGCCGCGAACCACGGAGACGCGCGCCAGCCCCAGGCGCACGGGCTGCACGACGATCTCCTCGCCCTCCGGGCCGGGCTCCTTGACCGCGGGCGCGAGGGAGACGAACTCGGCGTCGATCCCGAGGAGCGTCCCGACCCCGGGGGTCTCCTTCGGGGACTCGTAATCGAACGGCGCGAACGGCGAGCGCGGCGGCGGGTTCGCGTCCAGGGTCAGGCGCCGATACACGTCCGCCGTGATGGGCGAGGGCGGCGGGGGTTTCGGGGTGGGCCGATCGACGCGCGTGTACGCGCACAGCGTCGGAAGTTTCGTCTGGCCGTACAGGCGCGTCACTTCCTTCGCCTCGACGGGGGTGATGCAGAAGTCGTTGAACAGGAGCCAGTCCGTGTCCAAGCGCGGCGCCGCCTCGACCCGCGACGGCGTGAGGCCCTGGAAACCGCTGTTCTCGCCGTACATCGCCTCGCCGGCGGCGAGCGCGGCGGCGAGGCCGGCCGCCTTCTTCTCGGACGCGGTCGCGGACCCGGGCGCATCGCCGTCGCCGTCGGGGGCGGTGGCGGGACCGGGCGTGGACGGCGGCTCTCCGGCTCCGGGGCCCGTTTCGGGATCCGTTTCGGCACCCGCCGCCGCCGCGCGGGGACCCGCGCGCGCCGCCGCCGCGTTGGACAGAGGCGAGACGCCCGGGCTCTCGCCCTTCGGCGGCGAGGGCGCGCCGTCGAACCGCCCGCGCGCGCGGACGTACGGCGGCGTGACCTTCACGAAACTCAGCAGGTGTCCCGCGAGCTTCTTCGCGCCCGTCTCATCCAGCCCCCCCCCCGGCGAGTCGTCGTCGTCCTCCTCCGCGGGCCGGCGCGCCAGGCACACCAGCGAGGTGAGCTCGTACGTCACGCCGTCCCCTTCGAGGGCATCGGCGTCGTCGGCGGCTTGCGCGACGCGCACCGCCCCGCCCGGGCTCGACCCGCTTTCGCCCTCTTCGTCGACGGCGATGCGCACGTACTGGGGCAGCCAGTGCTTCTCCACCGGAGCTCGCGCGGCGGCGCTCAGGACGTGCGAGTCCACGTCCGCGCCCCACCACCGCAGGTCCCCCGGGTCCCGCATCCCGAGGTTCACGGATAACACCTGCGGGAGCCGTTTCGGGAGCTTTCTCTGCGCCATGCGGGTGTACGCGCCGTGCCCCTCGCACCACGCGCGCACCTCCTGCGACGCGCACAGCGACTTCGCCAGGCACTCCGCGAACGTGGGGTTGCTGGGCGACCCCTTGCGCCACGTCTTCTTCTCCGGGTACTGCAGGTCCGTCTGGAACGACCGCGAGCTCCGCTTCTCCACGCGCGAGCACTGCGCGCACGTGTGCGTCTGCGTCGACGTCAGCGCGAACAACCGCTCGACGCACCCGACGCTTCCGGTTTCGTCGTTCCCGTTCTTCGCCCCCGACGAACTCGAACCGGCGTCTTCTTTGTGTAGCTGTTCCAGGATGAACCGCTGGAACGCCTGCACGCGCCTCGGCTTGCTCAGGTCCAGCCGCGTCTCGAGCTCGTCCCGGCCCTCGATCAGCCCCAGCGCCGCCGCCTCGCGCACCTGCCGCAGCGTGCGCAGGAAGTTCAGGGGCTGCGCCGTCGCCGAGGACGACGCGTGCGATCCCGCGCCGCGCGTTGGCGGCTGCGCCAGCATGTGCGACAGGAAGCCGAGCTCGCAGGTGAGGCAGAACTCGCGCTCGCAGGCGTGCCCCATCAGCACCTCCGCGCGCAGCTCGGGCGTGAAGTGCAGCGTCTGGAGCACGGGGTTGACGTACGAGTTGGCGAGGTCGTTCACCAGCCCGACCAGGCGCGTGCGGTTGTGCTCGGAAAAGTCAAACTCCTCGAACCGCGCCCGGTTCGCGCTCAGCCGCACCTCCACCCGGTGGTACAGCGGGGGCAGGGGCGACGTCGCCGCCGCGCCGCGCGCGTCGCCAACCTGCGTGGACAGCTTCGCCGCGGTCGCCGCCCTGCGCTTCGCCTCGGCGGCGCCCTCGCGGCTCTCCGCGCGCTTGTTGCGCAGCGGCGCCGCGCGGCGGTACGCCTCGCCCCGGGCGCCGCCGCGCGAGAAGTGCGGGTTGGGCGCGTAGCCGACGAAGTCCACGAACCGCGCCGTCTCCAGGACCGCCTTCGGGACGATGTGCGGGCACCGCCCGACCGCCACCTCCGCGCGTGGGTCGACGTACGACAGGGGCGGGGTCGCGCCGCCGTCCTCCGAGAGGTGGAACGGCGCCTCCGGCGCCGGGTCGCGCTCGTCGGCGAGGGGCGCGTCGGGCGGCGGCGGCGGAGGCTGCCCCGCCTGCGCGAGCTGCAGCCTGGCCATCTCGTACTGCGCGCGCTCGAACGCGCGCTCGACGCAGGCGGCGTATCTCGGCGGGTCCTCCACCGCGCGGCTGTACGCGTTGACGGTGGGCTGGTCGTTCACCGACCACAGGTGGACGTACCCGGCGGTGTCCCCGAACGCGAACGCCTCGCCCGAGGACGACGCCGCCAGGGACGCGAGCCTCTGCCCCATCAACTCCAGGGGGGCCTGCGAGAAGAACCCGGCGCCGGAGCTCCCCGGGCCGCCGCGGTCGGCGTCCTGCGTCTGCACGAGCCCGCTCTCGCCGCCGAGCACGACGGTGCCGTTGAACTTGGGGTGGAACGCGACGGCGACGGCGCCCGCCGGGAACTGCAGCACGTTGAGCACGCGGCAGCCGACTCGCACGTCCACCACCTTGACGAAGGGGTCCACGGAGACGACGCCGGCTCGGTCGGCGGTGAGGCCGCAGGTGATCACGAGGTCGCCCTTCGCGGCGACCGCGGTGACCCCCGCGGCGTGCGCCGGGGAAGACAACTGCGTCTCCGCGCGGAGCTTGTTCCTCGGATCGCGCATCACCAGTTCGCCTCCGAACCCACCGCACGCCACCAGCCCCCTCGCCGCGCCCGTGGCGATGCACGACGTGCCCTGCGAGCAGGTGCCGGGCATGAGCTCGGCGGTGAGCGAGACCCGGCCGACACCGATGTCGATCTGGAGCATCTCCGCGGAGGATCGGCCGACGTACGCGCGGCCGCTGCCGCCGAGCTGGTGCGTGTCCACCGCCCCGCACGTCAGCGGATTCGCCGTCGGGTCGACGCCCTGCCGCTCACCGACGGTCCAACGTTTCACGCATCCCCCGCTGGTGTAACACGCCCTCGCGGCGCTCACGGTGACCACGCCGCCGTGTGCGTTCTCAAGAGGCGAGGCGGTGATCACCTGGTATTCTCGCGGGTGGACGTGCGCGCCGGCGTACCGCTCCAACCCCGGGGCGTGCGTCACCGTCATTCGCCCGTCCTCCGTGCCCACGTGCAACAGTTCCTCCGCGGCGTCGAACGCGAGCGCGGTGACCGGCGCGTTGTAATACCCCGCCTGCTCCGCGGCGGGGGGGAGGGTCCCACCCGCCGCGTACGGGTAGAGCTGCCCCTCCATGGCAGATCGCGATGCGCCTCGCGCAATGACAGGCGGGCCCGCCTGTCCTAACGAAAATTGGATCCGCCTGCAGGCAAAGAAGTGGGGACGAAGTGGGTTTGAGAGAGCTCCCAGAAAAGCTCCGACCGAATCAACCGCTCACCACTGGTCTCCTGAGCCGCGCGCGACCGTCGATGGCGAGAACGTAACGATACTCGCCGCGTCGGCGAACATGCGGCCAGCGGGCGACGGTGCGGAACAACGCATGCTGTGGATGGGGAACATCCAAGCCCACTGGACGAACGCGTTCGTGCGATCGCTTTTTCTCGTCGGCGGGCCCGAGGGTGTCGGCGGTGTGGAGGTGTCGATACGGAGGAACGCCTTCCGGGTATCACCCGACACTCCGAGCGTCGGTTTCGCGCTCGTGACGTTCGCGACCCGCGAGGCAGCCTCCGAAGCGCTCGCCCGGCTGCGCGACACGCCCGTGCCCGGGGCTGAGGGGCACGCGAGGTTCCTCCTTCGCGAGCACGCCGCGACGCTGACGACGACGACCGAAACCCCGGGAACTGTTCGCGACGGGGTCTCTCTGCGTTCGCAGCTGGCGCCCCTGGACGTCGGCGAACTTCGCCGGAGGCTCGAGCTGCTCGGTGCGCCGTCCAGTCCCGAGCGCGAGCGCGAAGTGCGCGCGTCGGGCGGGAACGGCGCGCTGCGCCTGTGGCTTTTGCGCGAGCTGTGCGCCGCGCACGGCGAGGTTTCAGAACCTCCGGAACCGCGCGCCTCGCGCTTCGCGCTTCGCGCGCGCGCCGTCGCGGACCCGGCGACCACGACGCGGGCTCTCCCCCCCGATGCCGTCGCCGAGTGCCTCCGCACGCTGCGCGCCACGGAGTGGCCGCGCGTCTCGGACCGAGCCGCCGTCGACGCGGACGGGTACATCTCGCTCTCGTCGCTCCCGGGCGCCAACGCGCGGCGGCGGCGGCGGAACGCCAAGTACGGACGCGTCTGGGACGCCGCGCGCGCGTTGCTGGCGAGCGTCGCCGGGGAGGACGCGGCGTCGCTGGTCGACGGCCTCGCGGTGACGAAGAACGTGCGCGGGTCGCCGCACGTCGACGCGCTGGACGTCGCCGCGCAGTTCGTCGCCAGCCTGGGGGCGTTTACGGCTGAAGAAATTTCGGTCGAAGAGAAAGAAGAGAAGGACGCGCTTCGCGGAACGGGCGGGTTCCTGTGCGTCGAGGCGTCCCCCACGCGGGTTGTGTGCGTGGACACGCGCGACGCGATCGCCGCCGTCGACGGGCGGTTCGTGCACTGGGTCGACCCCGCGTACGAGGGCGAGCGGTTCAGCCTGGTGTGGTACCGGCGGACCGGCGACCCGCGCGCCGCCGAGCCGCCGGCGCGCGCCGTGCACGAGCGCTGGTGGGACGCCGCGTACTGGCGAGACCGGGAGGCGCGGGGCGACGGCGCGTCGTGGGTGCACACCGGGGCGCGCGCCCGCGAGAAGAAACAACGCGACGGGGCGGACGGTTAAAA
>Ga0181561_10003003_pt1 | contig 14867 bp, 17 predicted proteins | sample 011ome_19_FD_133760 | JGI IMG/M metagenome (GOLD analysis project Ga0181561, IMG submission 133760) | Coastal salt marsh microbial communities from the Groves Creek Marsh, Skidaway Island, Georgia - 011510BT metaG (megahit assembly) | ecosystem: Environmental > Aquatic > Marine > Intertidal...
AATTTTTTTTTTTTTTTTTTTATATTTTTTTTTTTTTTTTTTTAAATTAATTATTTTTTTTTTTTTATTTATATTATAAAATAATATTATTTTTTTATATATTAAAAATAATTATCTTCAATAAAAAAAAAAAAAATTAAAACACAATTATTTATTTAATAATTTAAAATATTTTTTACTATATATCATATGTGGTCAAAAAACTTATTAACAATTATTAAACTTTTCTAATATTTTATAATATAAGCAAATTTTTATTTTTAAAATATTATTTATATAATTGTAAAAAAAAAAATATATGAAAAATATTAAAACAATTAAAGGAATTATTACTACATTATTTTTATTAGGAAGTGCTTGGATTTCTTTTTTGGTATTTGAATATGAATTTTCTAAAAAAGTATTAATTCATACCGCTGATTTAAATTCAACAGAAAATTTATTATTAATTTTATTATTAGGTACAGTTTTTTCTGTATTAGGTATTTTATGCATGGGTGTTATTGCATTATTTACTAGATTTGTTTTTGTTAAATTAGTATTGGCTGATGAAATTAGAGAAGCTGCATATTTATATTATATAGAAAAGAAAAATAAAAACACAGATGATAATGTAACTACTGATGATTCAACAAGTGAAATAAAATCAATTAATTCGTGAATTAATTAAACATTAATTCATTTATGATATAAAAAGAGTATGAAATTTTTTATACTCTCAGATGCACATTTAGGTAAATATGGAATGGATTCAGATAAATGGCTGAATAATATGCGTTCCTATTTTTTTGATTTCTTTATTCCTATACTTGAAGAAAATGTAAAACCTAATGATAAGTTTTTTTTCTTAGGTGATTTATTTGATAATAGAAATAGTATCGATATGCGTGCCATTACATTAGGTGTAGAAATATTTGAAGCTATATCTAAAATAATTGAATGTCATGTATTATTAGGGAATCATGATCAACGTATGATGACTGATCCTACAATTAATAGTGTTGTATCTATTAGAAATATTAATAATGTTACAGTTTATGATAAAGAAACAATTATTAATATTGATGACCATAAAATATTAATGATGCCATGGGTTCATGGTAAAGATACAGAAAAAAATATTTTAGATAAATATTCAGGATGTGATTTATTAATGTGTCATTCAGATTTAAATGGCTGTCGTACCCAATTATACCCAACTAGACCATTATCAAAATCTATATTAGATATTGAAGATTTTTCTGGATATGATAAAGTTTATTCTGGACATATTCATATCGTACAAGAAATACAAAACTTTACCTTTGTAGGAAGCCCATATCACTTAGATAGGAACGACGTAAGCAATCGAAAAGGAATTTATGTATATAATACTAAAACACGTAAAGATATATTCATAGAAAACGATTTTTCACCTGAATTTATAAAAATACATATAAATGAAGAAAAAGATCTTTTAATATTAAAAGATCGGGTAAAAGAAAATAATTTTATAGATATTTATATTTCAAATAATTTAATTTTAAATAAACCACATGTTAAATTAGAATTAGATAAAATAGTAAATAAACATAAAGTGGAAAATATATTTTTCTTAGATGATATAGAAAAAACTGAAACTGAAAAAAAAGTAAATAATATACAAACTAAATCAATAAAAGAAATATCTTATGATTGGTCTGATCAAATTAAATATAATGATGATTTAGATATGTTTACTGAAATAGAATTAAAAAATAAATTAAAACAAACTATCGAAGAATGTTTTAATTTACATCAAACTACAAACAAAAAATGAGAATTAATAATTCTCATTTTTTGTTTGTTTAACTTCTTAGCATATAAGGATTTTTCCATGTAGAATTAGATCTTATTTCTAATACTTGTTCGAATTCTAAATTTGATTTATCCCATCCTCTATCATTACAATAAATAGAAACGAATTGTTCTCTTAATTTAATTACTTCTTCTTGATTAGAATTAAGTAATTCATTTGTTTTAGTTGAAACTAATTGCATATTTTTAAATTTTATTTTTTTATTCATATTTAATATCTTTAAATATTTTTTATATATTTTGTTTATTTGTTTTATTTTTTAATATTAAAAAAAATAATATATAAAAATAAAATGTAATAATATATGTTAACTACTATTAATCAATATAAAAAATTTGTCTATGAATCTTTATCTAAAGATAGATCAATGAATTTTAAACAAAAACAATTAGAAGAATCAGCTAAACAATTAATTGACGCTATGAAAAAATTAGATATAGCTCAAGTTGCAAGAAAACAACAAAATGAAGTAGTTAAAAATGTATTAGAAGAATTAAATACACATTCAATAACATGTCAAGGTGTATTGATTCAAATGGTTAATGGATTTGAATCATCTACAACTAATATGAAGGATTATAATAAATTTGTATCAGAAAGTGTAGATATATTAGGTGATCAATATATTGAAATGCATAATAAAATAACTTTATTATCTACAGAAAATAAACCAGATACTACATATATTAAAACATTAAAAAATACTAAATCATTACCAAATGGTATTGTTAAAGAAGGTATTATCGATGGTATTAAAAAAGGATTTAATACTATTGTTTCTTCTATTAAATCTTTTTTAAGTAAATCAAAAGTAGAAGTACAAGAAATTCAAAATGAACTTGATCTATATGTTAGTAAAAATGATCAAGAAACAGATCACTTCGTACCATATTACAACGAAGCGAAGAAAACAAGAGCTTTAAATTATACAAATGGATCAGATTTGTTTTATATCACAATTGAAAATGGATTATATTATGCATTAAATGATAGTAATGGAAAAATGATAGATATAATCGGAGCTCTTGAACCTAAAAATATTTTATTAAAAAAGCATAATTTAAAATTAGTTCCAAAAATGCAACAAACTTTCATTACAGTTAATGAAAGTATTGAGAATGATCCTAATTCTCAAGCTATTGCAAATGCATTGATTGAAGCTAAAAAATTAATTGAACAAACAGAAGAAGAAAAATATTATGAAGAATTAGTTAAATCTAAAAAAACAGAAATAATTAAATTATTACAAGAATTCGATGCTAAAAAATATGCTATTGATGATAAAATGTTAACTCTTGTTACACTTACTGGTGGACCTAAAATGTCTGATGCTGAATACATAAGTAAAATGTCTAATGCTGAAGAAGTAGGTGAACATGTTGCAGATATGGCTCAATCATTATTTTCATTATATACTAAAACTTTTCAAGTTTCAGGTAGTTTAAGACAATATAGTGATGATACAAATTTACCAGATGGTACATTAGGTGCAACATTTGATTATGTATTTAATACTGTAATACCACCAGATAATAACGTTACAGAATCTATTTCTAATTTTATTACTAGATCTATCAGAAAAATTAAATCATTCATCAGTCGTTTTAAAATGGCATCTAAACGATTTGACTTTGCTTTAAACCAAATATAAAAATAAAAACTATTAAAAATAAAAATGGTAACTACTATAGAACAATTTAAACAATTTAATGAAAGTAATGACGATACTTTTAATAAAATCGCAAATAAAATAATAAAATCAGTATCTAATACTATTAATGATAAAATGGGTGGTAAAATCGATAAAACTATGGATTTAAGAGATATGGTTTTAGATTTTATGGGATCACATGGATATATTGAAGATAAAAAAATGGTATCTTTTATTGTAAAAGAATTAAAAACTAAATTTAAAAATAAATTAAATGAAAATAATTTATTGGATAATGATGAACAATTATATCATGAAATAGATTGGAATGATATGGAACAACAATTTAATACATTTAGTAGTGTATATGAAAAAGAAAATTATAGAGTTATGAGACAAACTTTTAATTTTATGAAAAGTGAAATTGAAAAATATAAAATATTAAATTAAAAAAAACCATCTTTATGATGGTTTTTTTGTTTAAACAGATTAATCATATTTTAATATAAATAATATGATTAATATACAAGAAGGTGGATATGTTATAACATTTCCTATGATAGAAAAATTAGTAAATGATATAAACACATGTAATAAAAATAAAGGCATGAATTTTGAAATACCTTCAATAAATGTTCCAGGTTTAGGTAATGTAATTTATAATAAATTATTATTAATTGATGCTGGATTAACCGCATCATATAAACCTGTTTTAGAGTTGAAAAAAATATATGATAATTATATAAAACCATCTATTAATAATCCTACTAAATTAGCGGCGGCTTTACAAAAATTAGCAGAATATGTAAATTCAATAAAAGATTTATTAAATAATCCTATTGAATTTATTATTAAAGAAATAGTTAAACCTATTAAAAATTTATTATTACCTTTATCTATAGATTTTAGTAAATATATTCCAGGTTTAAATATAGATTTAAGTGAAGGATTTAATAAATTATCAGATAAAGAAAAAGAAAAATTAAAAGGATTAAATAGTCCAGCTTGGTTAAAAAATATATCTGAATTTTTAATGCTACCTATAAATATGATTATTGGTTTATTTAAAAAAATTGTAGAAATGATAAAAAATGCAGTAGATCCAACTAAAGCTATTATAGAATTACCAAAAATGTTTATTAAATTACTTACTAATTTTTATGATACTATTATAGAAATTATTACTGATTTAATGGAATCTATAATGGAACCATTAATAACAATGATATTACCAGATCCAAATTTTCCAGAATTAAATTTAGCTTTAAAAAGTATGTTTAGTGATATTTTTAATAAATTACCTTTTGATAGAATTAAATATAATTCATTATCTCCTGATTTCAGTAAAATATTTTATTTCATATCTTTAATTGGCTGTTTTATGAATTCTTTTCTTTCTATATTAACAGATTTTCCTAAATTAGCTTTTTAAATTTCATCATTTCTATATAATTTACCATCCACTTCTGTATATTCTTTTTCTGTATCATGTTTACCTATATTATTATAAAATTTAACTTTATATTTATTTGCATATTCTATAAATAATTTTTCTAATTGGTTTTTTCCTAATACTGTATATTGACTTGTAGATATTTCATATCCTTTTAATTTAGCATGTTTGAAAAGAGCATCACACATCAATCTAGAATATCCAGAATATCTATAATTTTTATCTATTGAAAAATATGATATAGAATAATTATTTTTATTATATGCAGATAAATTAAAATATCCTATTTTAGAAACCCCTATAATTTTATTAGTAGTTTTTTCAGTTAATACTACAAAAAAAGCATTAACATCTTTTTCATAATATGAAAAATCTGAGTTATCTAAATAGATTATACGATCAAATACAGTATAATCATTAGTAGATTGTATAATATTTAATAATGAAGATGAATCTTCAACATTAACCAAAACATTATTAGATTCGTATATTTTTTTAAATTCAATTATATTAGTTATCATTAATAATATATATATAAATAAAAAGAAATAAATATTAATGATAACAAAGATAAATGAATTTAAAATTTACTTTATAAATGAGGCTAGTTATGATCAATTAAAACAACAATTCGTTGATTCTAACAAACTATCTTTAGATGTGTTTGAAGATATAAAGAAAAATATATTTAAATCAGCTTACGGTACTTGGATCATTAAAATGATTTTAAATAATATAATTCTTTCTGAAGATGTTTACAAATACAAAGAGTATTTCGATATTTTTGATAGAAACAAAAACAAATATGAAAAGAAAGATATAAATCAATATAAAACTTCTAATGATTTGAAAGAATTTTTATCTAAAACATTAGAAATTAAAGAGTTAAATGAAAAAGATTCTAGTACAATCAAAGGTTTAAACAAAGAAGACAAATATTCTAGTTTTAAAATTGGTTCTACTGACGGATTTAATGTTTATATGTTACCACAAAATGATTTAAATAATTATAATGTTAGTTGTGAGTTAGGATCTGGAACGGAATGGTGTACCAGTACCGGTAATACAAATAAATATTTTGATGATTATATCAAAAAAGGACCTTTATTTATAGCTATAAAAGGAAATGAAAAATACCAATTCAGTTTTGAAGATGATATGTTTATGGATAAAAACGATAATGATATATTTGATGATAATGATTTAAAAAATAAACCTTATATCTATAATTTATTTAAACTAATTAATTCAATTTATCCTAACTACAAAATACCAATTCAAATACTATATATATTTGAACCTGATTCAATAGATTATGATAATTTAAATGAAAATGAATGGTCTAATATTTCTAAAGTTGGATCTTTATCTGATGATTTTATAAGAAAATTTCAAGATAAAGTTGATTGGACTAGTATTTCAGAAAATCAAAAACTAAGTGAATCTTTCATTAGAGAATTTCAAAATAAAGTATTTTGGTATAGTATTTCAGAATATCAACAATTAAGTGAAGAATTTATTAAAGAATTTAAAGATAAAGTAAATTGGCATTATATATCAAGTCAACAAAAACTTTCAGAATCTTTCATTAGAGAATTTAAAGATAAAGTAAATTGGTCTGGTATTTCATCATATCAAAAACTAAGTGAATCGTTCATTAGAGAATTTAAAGATAAATTAGATTGGTCTAGGATTTCATCTTATCAAAAAATAAGTGAAGAATTTATTAGAGAATTTCAAGATAAATTAGATTGGTCTAGGATTTCAACTAATCAAAAACTAAGTGAATATTTAATTAGAGAATTTAAAGATAAAGTTACTTGGAATTGGATTTCAGTTTATCAAAAACTAAGTGAATCTTTCATAAGAGAATTTAAAAATAAATTAGATAAAAATTATTTATTAAGAAATACAAATTTATCTGATGAATTAAAAGAAAAAATAAAAGAAATTTACAATATATAATGTATGATAACAAAGATAAATGAATTTAAACGATACTTAATTAATGAAATGATTGAAGATCCAATGAATGGTGAAAAAGAAATTAATTTAAAAAAATATGAGGATGAAATAGCATATTATAATTCTAATAAAGAAAAATTTAAATCTATTTTCACAAAAGCACAAGAAAAATGGGAAGAAGACGCAAATAAAATTATAAATGGAAATAAATATTTAGGTCTTAAATGGAAAATGGATAAAATTAATCAAGATATTTTAGTTCAAACTGAAAAATTAAAAAGTGAAATATCAGAAGAAGATAAATCAGAAATTCAAAATACAATTAAAGATAGTAAAGATAAATTATTAGAAGTACAATATGAATTAAACAAATCTATAAAAACGGATTTAGAAACATTAAAAAAACTATAGAAATATTTCTATAGTTTTTTTTTTATGTGGTATTAAATTATATTTAATATATACAATATGGCAGATCAAGAACAAGACTATTTAGATTCATTACATAATATATCAAAATCATTTGAAGCATTAGTACAAAGTATTAAAAATAAAATAGAGAATGAAAAAGAGTCTGTAAAAAATAGTACAATATCTTCTAAAGAACAAACACAATATTTTTTAGAATTCGCCTTAAAATTAGAAGAAATATCTGAAGAAGTTACATCAACAAAAGAAAATACTGAATTAATCTTATATCATATGAGAAGAGATTCAAAAAAAACTACAAAAAAAGAAGGTTTATTTTCTAAAGCAAAGGATAATGTATCTGGTGTATTTGATGGTATTAAAACTATAGCCTTAATGGCTGGATCAATTGTGGCTATGGGTATGGCCTTTAATATTATAGGTGAAGTAGATTTTGCATCTGTTGTTGCATTATCAATAGCTTTACCTTTATTAGCATATGGATTTGCAAAAGTTAAAGATGCAAAAATATCTATTAAAGATTCTTTAGAACTTGGTGTAGTTATGACTGTATTATCTATGGCTATTGTAACATCTGGCTTAGCATTATCACAAATGCCGACATTAGGTTTTAGTCAATTTTTAAGTGCATTAGGTGTTGGTATTGCTATGGGAGCATCAATGATACCTTTAGCTTATGCAGCAAATCAAATAGGTAAAAAAGGTTTAATAGGATTAAGTGTAATAGCACTTAATATGCCTTTAATTGCCGCAGGAATTATGGCATCTGGTTTAATATTAAATAAAATGCCTACATTAAATCCTGAAAAATTTATTAGTGCATTAGGTGTTGGTGTTGCTATGGGTATGGCTATGATACCATTATCGATTGCTGCTAAATTATTAGGAGAAACTGGTACAACTGAAATATTAAAATTAACATTAACTATGCCATTAATAGCATACGCTATAGTTTTAAGTGCTGGTTTATTAAATAAAATGCCTGAATTAGAAACATTAAATATAATAGAAGGTTCATTTGCAATAGCTTCTTCTATGATAGTTTTATCTGGTGCATTATGGGTAATGGATAAAATGGGTATCAATATTAAAACAGCAGCTTTAGGGACATTAAGTATGGTAATTATGTCTGCTGGGTTAATGGCAATGTCACATATTTTATCATTAGGAAATTATTCTAATGGTTCATATCCTAGTTTAGATTGGGCACAAGGTGTAGGTTTATCTATGTTAGGTGCATTACCATCAGTTTTAATATTAGGTGCATTAGGTGCAACTGGTATAGGATTTTTAGTAATTGGTGCAGGTATTGCAGGAATGTTAATGATGGCTACCGGTTTAGTAGGAGTAGCGGCAATATTAAAAGGTGGAAATTTTACTGGTGGACCAACAAAAGAATGGGCAGAAGGTGTAGGTTTATCTATGGTTTATTTTGGAAATGCTTTAACATATTTTAAACCAGGTATATTAAGTATGTTTACTGGTGAAACAATGGATGATAATATTGAGGCATTAAAAACTATAGCAGAAAATATGGGATTAATGCCTTCTTTATTAGGACCAACATCAAATTATTTAGGAACTGGACCATCAAAAGAATGGGCAGAAGGTGTAGGTTTATCTTTAGTATATTTCGCAAACGCTATGAAAGCTTTTAAACCTGGAGTAATGGATATAATATTAGGTAAAACATTTTCAAAAAATGTAGAATCATTAAAACATATAGCTAGAACAATGAGTTATTTACCACCTTTATTAGGACCAACTTCAAATTATGAAGGAACTGGTCCAAATAAGGAATGGGCAGAAGGCGTAGGTTTATCTATGAAATATTTTGCCGAAGCTGTTGCTAGTTTTAGTAAAGGTACATGGGGTTTTTTAAGCGGTAATAAATTTCAAGAAAATATGAATGGTTTAATACAATTAGTAAGTATTATGCCAAAATTACCACTAATATTAGGATCATCATCAAATTATGAAGGAACTGGTCCAACAAAAGAATGGGCAGAAGGTGTAGGTGGTTCTATGAAACATTTCGCAGAGATAATTAGTACTTTAGCAGATGATGTTGATCCAGAAGATGTATATAAATGGATTAATCCATTAAAACATATAGTTGCATTAATGGCATGGATTCCTAATAGAATAAAAAATGTCGCATTTGGTTCATATCCTAGTACAGAATGGACTAATGGTATAACAAATTTTATGAAGTCTTTTTCAGAATTTACTACAAACGGTAATGATATAAACACAACAGTATCTAATATTAAATTATTATCGGATTCATATTTAACCTTAGCTAATTCTATTAATAAATTAGGAAATGCTTTATCGAATTTAAATGAAGTACCAGATATGAATAATTTATATGGTGGTTTAGTAACATTATCTTTAGTTGATTCTTCTAATTTGAAAAAAGTATTAGAACAATTAAAATCTAAAGATGATATTTATACAAATATGTCTAATAAATTAACTAGTGCATCTACTTCATTTTCTTCAGTAATACCACAGATTGTACAAAAAACAGATAATGTTAAAAAACAGAATATTACTAATTCTAATAAACAACAAACATCTAATAATAAACAAAAACAAGTATCTGTAAATCCTGTATATAGATCTAATCAATTATTAAACGATATTTATCAAATTAATAAAAGATTAGAAAAAGTATTAAAAGAAATTTCAACTAATACAAAATCTAGTAAATCTTCTAGTATTGGAAAAAATTAATAAACTTTTTTATTAATATCATATATAAATTATATGAATTATTTTAAACGTAGAAAGTTATTTAATACATATAAAAAAAATTTAATAAAAAATAAGGATTTTTTATTAAAAAAATATGGATTAGAAATAAATATTTGGTATGATTTATATTCAACATATAATTTCGCTGATGCACCAGAAGATTTAATAAAAAAATTAGATTTTTCTTTTAAAGAAACAGAATTAAAAAAATATTTTAATTTTATAAATAAAGATTTAGAAAAAATAGATTTAAGTGAAATTTGTATTTTAAAAGAAATAATTAAAATAGATGAATACAATTATGGTATAAGTTATGGATATTCTTTATGTAATGATAATAAAAGATTTAAAATATTAAATACTATAATAGATTTAAGCATTACTGGATTAGCTATTTTTTTAGGATTTCTAGTATTTTAATAAAAAAATAAATAAATAAACATATATATGAGCACAGAAAACGAAAACGAAAGTAAGTATTATGACTTACATGAAGATACTTTAGAAGTAATTCAAACTATCATTGATAAAATGGCATTACCTTTTAATATTAAAATCAAATTTTTAGGTAATTCTAAATTAAAAACATTATGTAAATTACAAAAAATTAATGATATTTTTTCACATATTACAGGTATTGATTTAATCATTTTTATTAATGAAGATTATTTTATTTCTTTTGATGAAAACAAAGCAGAAATTTTAATTTATCAAGAATTAGATAGATTAGAATTTGATTTAAATAAAGGAACATTTAAAATTGCACAATATCCATTACAAACAACAATTGGTGTATTAAAAAAATACGGTATTGATGCGGTTGCAGAAGCAAATCAATTAATAGAATTATATTCACAGCAAAAATTAGAAGCCGATCAAGAAGCTGCAGAAGAATTAAAAAACTCTTTAAAAGATAAAGTAAAATCAGTTAAAAAAGATGTTGAATTTTTAAACTAATTAAAATAAAAATAATATAAAATAAAAAACAATATAAACAATATGTCTAAACAATTATTTGAAGAAAAAATCATAGATAAATTATCAAATATCGCAGAATTATCAAAAGATAATTTTATGAAAAAAATAACAGAAGATCAACATAAGTTTTTTGATAATCAAAAAAATTCTATTTTAGAATATTTAAAATCTAATACTGATTTTGAAAACTATACTGAAGATGAAAAAAATGAAAAATTTAATTCTGTTATAGAATTATTTAATATTTATTCAAAAGATATTAAAACATGTGAAAGTATTATTTCTTTTACTGGATTTGAATTAAAAACAATAATTAAATTATTAAATATAAGTGTTAAATATGATTCAACTAGTATTTATTATGGATTACATTTAAAAAAATATTTTTTAAGTAATTTACCAGAAGTTACATCTGATTCTACTCCATATGATATTAATATTACATTTTCACATGCTGTAACATTACATCATTTATTATCAACTATTACTTTAAAAGGTTTAACAAAAGATTCTATTGCGTTTGCTAATATTATTTTTGAATTAGGTGAAGTAATTAGAATTTATGATCATTATAACGCTATTTCTTCAAATGTATATAGTGATATTGATATTTGGAATCGTGAATTATCTAAAGATAAAGCTGAAGAAGTTAAAAAACTTGTAGCACAACAATTATTAGATGAAGAATTAAAAAAACAATAAAATAACAACTCTATCATATAGAAGTCTCTTATTATAACTAGTAAGAGACTTCACTAAAAAATAACAATAATAATGGAAAATAAATCAGAAGTAAAAAATTTTCAAGAATGTTCACATTTAGAAATTGAAGATATTTATACAAATTCAACAAATACATTAAACGATCTTTATATGTTACAAAAGAACATACAAGAAACTGTTTATGGATATAATTTCACAGAAATGCAAAATGGTCCTTTAAGTGAATTAGTTAAATTTTGGCAATGGAATATTCATGCACAAATTGATGAAATTCATGAAGGTATGGACGCTTTAGGTGGTATTAAAGATGGTATTGGTAATGCTGTATGGAAACCATGGAAACAAGCAAATAAAAATGTTCCGAATATGTCATATTCGAATCATACAGAATCAGATAAAAAAGAATTAAAAATGGAATTAATAGATGAATTACATTTTTTATTCAATAAAATGCATAGTGTAGGAATGACAACTCAAGAATTAATGAATTTCTATTTTGCGAAAAATGAAGAAAATCGTAACCGGCAAAAAAATAATTATTAATAATTATTAAAAAAGAATATCACTATAAAAAATGAACGCTTCTGAAACATTATACACTAAATTAAAAAATAGAGATATAGATTTAATTATATCATTAGATTTTTTTCGTACATTAATAGATGAACATATGTATGTTAAATATTTATTTAATTTAAATCTAAAAGAAGGTTCATTTTATGCTGGTAATGTATACGGATCTTCTATATATGTTGATACATCATTACCATATAATGAAATTATAGAAATATAAAAATAGTCATCACCAAAATAGTGAAGGACTTCGGTAAATGTATATTTTCATTCACATTCTGTTAAGATGTGGTCTTTAATCACGCATTAAAGTTAAAAAACTAGAATTGTTTAAACAATTCTAGTTTTTTTTTATATAAAAAATATAATAAAAAAAAAAATATGATAGTAAATTACGAATATTTAAATAGTAAATTAATTGTTTCATATATTAATGAAAAAGGTAATATGAAATTTAAAAATTATGATTGGAGGAATCCATTAGATTGGACTATTTGTTCTAATACAGATGTATCTAGATCTGATAAATTTACAACATGGGATAAAAAACCTGTAAAATTAACATCATGTAGAAACCCTTCAAGGTATTCAATTTATGAATTTTTTCATAAATTACCTGAAAAAGAAAAAGAAGAAATTTTTGCATACAATAAACCTAAAACATTTTTTTGTGATATTGAAGTAGAAATAACACAAGGCTTTCCTGAGGCTCATTTAGCGAACAATCAAGTGACAGCTATAAGTTTTATATACGAAGATAAAATATTACTTCTAGGGACAAAAGATATATCTAAAAAAGATATAGAAAAAATGGAAAAAGATATTAATGAATATTTTAAATCATTTAATACTAATTATAAAATAGAGTGGTTATTTTTTGAAACGGAAAAAGAAATGATGACATATTTATTTAATGATCTTATTCCAAATATGCCTATAATCACTGGATGGAATTTTGTACGATATGACTGGGTATATTTAGTTACACGTGCTAGAAAATTAGGAATAAATCCTGATGTAACATCACCAACCGGAAAATTAATTAAACCATGGAAAAAAACAACAGGAAAAGATTTTAAACCAACGTATGAAGAATTACCATTACATAGATTAATAGTCGATTATATGGATATTTTTGGTAAATGGGACACTTCTATTAAAATTTTAGAGTCTTTATCATTAGATTTTGTATCAGCCAATGTATTAGGAGTTAAAAAATTAGAATATGAAGGTTCATTAAAAGATTTATATGAAAACGATTATTATAAATATATGTTATATTGTTGTATAGATACAGCTTTAGTTCAATTAATAGATAAAAAACAAAGAACATTAGAAATTATGTTATCTATTTCTAATTTAGCAAATATTGAAATATCACAAGCATTATCAGCAATTAGAGTAACTGAAGGTGTATTATTTAGAGAATATTATGATAATGGTATCATAATGTGTAGACAAAAAACATTATTTGGTGGTGAAGATAAAACTGATGAAGAACAAGAAGATGAAGAATTAAGTGGTGGATATGTTAAATATCCAACAGTTGGATTATATATATGGATAGCAGTATTTGATTTTGCTTCATTATATCCAACAACAATGAGACAATTTAATATAGCACCAGAATCATTTAAAGGTATGAAAATTAATGATTCTGAAGTTATATTAAATGGTATTAAATCTAAAATATTACCTAATGATATTGTACTTGTAAATGGTGCTGTTTTTGCTAATAATGAATCACAAACTAAACAAAAATTAACATCAATATTTAAAGATAGAAAGAAAAATAAAAATATAGGATTAGATTTTAAAAAACAAGATAATTTAATAAAATTATATTTATCTAATAGATTTAAATAATATATAACATATGGTTAATTATAAAATTTATATGTTGAATGAATGGAAAGAATCTTCTGCTTATATGTATACTAAATGGTTTAATGATATAGAAAAAGATTTTAGAAAATATTTTGAATCTGAAATATATAAAGAATTAGAATTTGACAGTTTTGAATATGATTCAACATTATTAAATGAAATACAAACAGGTTTTTTATATTTTCATGAAAAAGAATATCAATATAAATTAGAAATAATTATTGATAATTCTGAAATAGAAGAAGATGAAATAATAAACATAGAATTAAGATTACAAGGATTTCAATTATTATCTGGTGAATTAATAGGTGAAATTAAAAGTGATATAGTAGTAAAAGATATATCTGAAAATTTAATATTAGAATTGATAAGTAAATTTAAAGAAGAATATGAAATTATTAATTAAAAACACATATATTGTATGTAATACAATATTAATACAAAAAATTCAAAAAATACCATATTTTAAATTAGATTTAGGTATGGCGTTTTTAGATAAAAATACAAATAAATTACAATTAAAAGATATAAATATGGCAACTCATGTATCTTTTCACGGTAGATTTATTGTTAAATGTGGTGATATTGGATCATTACCAATTTATACTGAT
>Ga0181561_10003010_pt1 | contig 14849 bp, 7 predicted proteins | sample 011ome_19_FD_133760 | JGI IMG/M metagenome (GOLD analysis project Ga0181561, IMG submission 133760) | Coastal salt marsh microbial communities from the Groves Creek Marsh, Skidaway Island, Georgia - 011510BT metaG (megahit assembly) | ecosystem: Environmental > Aquatic > Marine > Intertidal zone...
ATCGAAACCGTCCGCGTCGAGTGGACGCCGAGCGGCGGAGGCTCGGTGGTGGTCGCCGTCGCGCTGGTGTGCTGAACGCGCGCGACGGGAAAAGCGCGACGAAAGCGAGACGACTTCACGCCTTGACGACTTCACAAACCGTTATAGGTATACGTACGCGCGGAAAACAACGTGACCACACGATGGGTCGTTCGAGAGACGCGTCGCGCGCTTTACTTTACTCATCCGCGTCTTGTCTGCAGACCTTTAAGTAAGAACGCACGCCTCTACGTCATAGTCACCCTACGCGCTACGCGTACCCCGCGCGCTCGAACGACGCGTACGCCGCCGCCGTCTCCGCGGAAACCGGCGGCGACGGCGGCACGCGCGCCGCCGCCGCCGCGAAGTGCCTGGCGCACACCTGGCTCGACTCGAGGTCCTCCTCGAGCGCGCAGACCGCCGCCTCGCGCACGTACGCCTGCAGGTCCGCGCCGGTGTACCCCGCGGTGCCCATCGCGAGCATTTTTAAGTCGACGTCCGGCGCGAGCGGCGTCTTTCGAGCGGCGCGCGTCAAGATGGCGGCGCGGTCCTCCCATTCCGTCGGCGGCGGGACGTAGAGCGCGCGATCGAACCGCCCGGGGCGAAGCAGCGCGGGGTCGACCAGGTCCGGGCGGTTCGTCGCCGCGACGACGCACACGCTACCGCGATTCCTAAACCCGCTCGCCAAACCGTCCATCTCGCCGAGCAGCTGCGTGAGGACGCGGTCCGACGCGCTCGGCCCGCCGCCGAGAGGTGAAGCACGGCGCCCGACGAGCCCGTCCAGCTCGTCCAAAAAAATCACCGAGGGCGCCGACGCGGCGGCGCGCGCGAAGAGCGCGCGCACAGCCTTCTCCGACTCGCCCACGTACTTGCTGTGCAGCTCCGGGCCCGTGACGGTGACGAAGTTGCGGCCGGACGCCGACGCCACCGCGCGCGCCAGCATCGTCTTCGAGCACCCCGGGGGGCCGTACAGGAGCGTTCCCGTGGGCGGGACCGCGCCCACGCGGCGCAGCGCGTCCCCGTGCCGCTCCTGCCACTCCACCGCCTCGCGCAGCTGCTGCTTGATCGCCGCGTGCCCGCCGACGTCGTCCCACGCCACGCGCGGGGCCTCGACCGCCACCTCGCGCAGCGCGCTCGGCTTGACGCGCCGCCGCGCCGCGAGGAAGTCCGCGAACGTCACGCGGTCGGCGTCGTCGCCGAAGGCGCGCGGTTCAGTCGCGCCGCGGTGGCTCGGCGCGCGCGGCGCCGGCGTCGCGTCGCGCCGCGCGTCCGGGCTCGAGCGGTCGTCGTCGAGCCTCCGCGCGAGACGCAGCGACGACCCGAGCGCGGACGCCAAAGTTATCGAATCGTCCTCGCGACCGACGACGCGCCGTAGCGCCTGCATCGCCGCGCCCGCGCAGAGCGCGGCGACGTCGGCGCCGACGAAGCCGTGCGCGTCCCGCGCCAGCGCGTCCGCCTGCGCCTCCGTCACGGAGTGGCGCAGCGCGCGCATGTGCTTCTGCAGGATCTCGCGGCGCGCCGAGGGCGTGGGCACGCCCACCTCGATCTCGCGGTCGAACCGGCCGGGCCGCCGCAGCGCGCGGTCCACGGCTTCCGGGCGGTTGGTGGTGGCCACCACGACCACGCCGCGCATGTCGTCTTCACCGTTTTCACCGCCGGCGCCGTCCAGCGCGGAGAGGAGCGCGGCCACGACGCGCGCGGACATCTGCTCGTCCCCTCCGCCGGAGGCCCCGGCGTCCCCGCGCCCCCCGAGCCCGTCGCCGCCGGCGCGTGCCGGCGCGATGGCGTCCAGCTCGTCCAGCAGCACCACGCACGGCGCCGCCGCCGCGGCGGCGGCGAAGACGCCCCGCAGCGCCGCCTCCGACTCGCCCACCGCCGCCGTCACCAGCTCGGGCCCGCGCACGACCAGCAGCGCGGCGTTCGCGGACGCCGCGGCGGCGCGCGCGAGACGCGTCTTCCCCGTGCCCGGCGGGCCCCACAGCAGCACGCCGCGCGGGGGGCGCACGCCGCGCTGCTCGAAGAGCTCCGGCCGTGCGAGCGGGAGCTCGACGGATTCGCGGAGCGACGCGACGAGCGTGTCGACGCCGCCCAGGGACGCGTACCCGCCGGCGGCGTCCGCCGCCGAGGCGAAACGCTCGCCCGCGCGCCGCGCGCGCGCCGCGGCGGTCACCGCCGGGTCACCCGAGTCACTGGAGTCGTCGTTCGTCACGCTCGACGCCGCGAAACTCGCGTCAGGCGGACCGCGAGCGGCTTCGCGTTCGCCGCGCAGCGCCACCGTCGTCGCCGCGCCCACCGGCCCGAACCCGCGCGCGTTTTCCACTACAAAAAACGCGCTGGCGCCCAGCAGGGGCAGGCGCACCAGGTTCCCGGGAAGCAGGCACCGCCCGTCCAGCGCGCGGCGCGCCAGGGACTCCAGCACCGCGAGTTGCTTGTTCGAGCCTTTCGAGACGTCCGTGGACGCTCCCGCCTGAACCGCGCCTGCGCGTAACCCGCGCTCGAGCCAGTCGCCGGCGGACCCCGGCGCCGCGCCGCCCTCCAGCGCCCACAGCGCGAGCGCCGCGGACGCGCACGCCGCGCCCGGGGAGGGCGCGGCGAGAGGAAACGCACGCGTTTCGGTCAAAAGCGCCTTCGCGTCCGTCCGCTCCGCCGGCGGCGTTTCTTTGGTCTCCGTCACCGCGCCGATCGCCCTCGCGACGTCCAGCGGGCAGACCCAGATGCGCGCGTGTCCGGCGGGCCGCCCGAGCGACATCCACGTTTTCCGCGCCAGCGCGACGGCGTTTGGCGACGACGCCTTTGCGTGCGGGTGCGCGCGCGCCAGCACGACGTAACGCCCGAGACGCGCGCGTTCATCCGCGGATCCCGTCTCGTCCTCGTGCGCGCGCGCGTTTTCGTACGTGACGAGGGTGGGGAGGTTTCTGGCCAGAAGCGCCGAGCAGAGGGCGGCGGACGGCGCGTCGTCGTCGTCGGCGTCGGCGCACCCATCCGTCGCGCTCTCGCCGCCGCCGGAGGTGTCGCCCCGAATCGCGAGCGCGACCCAGTCGCCCGGCCCGAGGCCCGCGTTGGTCATCATGCGCGGGGACAGGAGGACGTGCGCGTGCGCGCCGAAGCCCGTCGCCACCGGCTCAGCCTCGAGCTCGCCCGCGTGCGGCTCGGAGCCCCGCGGCAGGCACGCCCGCAGCCCGCGCCACGACGGGACGGGCGCGAGGCGCGGAGCCGGCACCGCCTCGCGCGTCGGGCTGCGGCCTCCGCGAGGGGAATCGCGCGGCGAGTCGCCGACCCGCGGCGACCGCGACCGACCGCGCGGCGCTTCGCCGAGGGGCGACGGCGAGTATCCATCCGGCGTCCCCGACCGGCCGCCTTTCTTGCGCGGCATCGCGAGAGTCGCGCGACGCGCACACTGCCGAATTCACCGCCGCCTCCTGAGTTTCGGTCGGAACGAGAAAGATTGTTCGTTTCGACTTCGGGGCAGTCCGAGGACGCGTCAGTGACGCACGCGCGGTGTCGCTGCACGCCCGCGGGCCGCTCACGTGTCGAGCGAGATGCGTGACGAGGACGACGTGCCCTCCGCGAGCGGGGACGGGGATAGGATCATGGTGAGCAACGCGAAGAAGCCTTTGTTCCACTACGTGCGTCTCGCGCAGAAATTCTTGGCGAAACGAGACGTCGTGACGCTGTGCGGCAGCGGCGCCGCGGTGGGCACGGCCGCGTCGGTGAGCGAGATTCTGAAGTCCGAGGGCATCGCGGTGGTCACGCGCATCCACACCGGCACGGCGACGCACGTGGACGAGATAGACCCGGACGCGCGTTCGCAGAAGTCCACGATAACCATCGAGGTGCGGCGGGCATCGTAGTCGCGAATGCGCGCGCGCGCGGCGCGGCGAACGGCCCATCACAGACCACGAACGCGTGCGCGCTCGCGGCCGTTGTAACACGAGCTACGAGCTCCTAGAGAAGAACAAAGGCTGGCGACTACGAAGACTGATGACTACGACTAGCTCGTAGACTACTAGATACGACTCCTTCTTAGCTAGTCATCCCGCGTCGCTCGTGGACCGCAGCGCCTTCGCCTCCGGCGCGAGCGGCCTGTGCGGCTTGGGCGCTTTCGGGTTGCCGCGGATGTAAAAGTCCTGCAGTAACGCCACGGCGCGGTCCGCGAACAGACCGCCCCAGGAACGATACGTCGATGAAGGATTCGTGCGTGCGTCGTTCGTCGCGTGTCCCGCCGCCGCCGCCGCGACGCCGCACGGATGACACCCCGTCTCGTGCACCGCGAGGATGCTCCCGTTTCCCCCGAACTTGTCGTTCCCGCATCCGAAGGTCACGCTCCGGAACCCGAGCAAGGACAACGCGCCCGCGCACATGATGCACGGCTCGCACGTGACGTACAGGTCGCACCGGTCGAACCCCGCGGCGGACGCGTCGTCGTTCACCTCGGGTCTGGCTAAGATGGCATCGATCGCCTCGAACTCGGCGTGCCGAGTGCCGTTCCGGAGCTCGTTCGTTCGGTTCGAGCCCGTGGCGATGACCTCGCCGTCGCGCACGACCACGCACCCGACGGGCACTTCCCATCTATTCAGCGCACCCTCCGCCTCGACGAGCGCCGCGCGCATCCACCGCTCGTCCGCGTCGTCGAACGCGCGCGTCGCCGCCATGGCTGCGCCGCCGCGCGTAATGATTTGACACGACGAAAAGGACAAAGTTTCCGATAAAAACAACGCTTTTCCCACTCCGCGCGGCGGGGTCGCATGGCCTCGGGGGTGGAGCTCGCCGAGGTGGACCTCGGGATCGATGAAGCGCCCGCGAGCGCGTCTGCGGCGATCACTTGCGACCGCGCGGTCGAGCTCGTCGGTTTCGGGAGCTTTCACGTCTGGCTCACCCTGATCCTGACCCTCGGAAACGCCGCGGACGCGGTGGAGGTGATGAGCATCGGGCTCGTGCTCCCCAACCTGACGCACCTCTCGGACGCGGACAAGGGGGCGCTGACCGCCGCCGTGTTCGCCGGCGCGCTCGTCGGCGCCGTGGCGTGGGGCCTCGCGGGCGACCTGGTGGGAAGGCGACCCGCGCTCGTCGCGTCCTTGCTGCTGAACGGCCTCTCCGCGCTGGCGTCCTCCGCGGTGGGTGAGCACCTCGGCGCGCTGTGCGCGTGTCGCTTCTTCGCGGGGATCGGCGTGGCGGGCGCCAACGCCGTCGCGTTCACGCTCCTCCCCGAGTTCCTGCCGGCGTCGAGGCGAGGCGCGGGGGTGGTCGTCCTGGCGAGCGGCTGGATGTGCGGCTCCGTCTACTCCGCCGCGGTGGGCTGGATCGTCATACCGAAAAGCGGGTGGCGCGCGTTCCTCGCGGCGGCGGCGGCGCCGGCGCTCGTCGCCGCCGCCGCCGCCGCCGCGCGCGTCCCCGAGAGCCCCCGGTTCCTGTGCGCGCGGGGGCGGGGGCTGGAGGCCGCGGCGGTCGTGCGCGCGGTCTCGCGGCGCACGCGAAGCAGCCGCCTACACGAGGGCTTCAGACTGCGCGGGACAGACGCCGCGGGAAAGTCGTCCGAAGCGCGTCGAAAGCGCGAGACGAGCTTTTTTCTTTTTGGCGAGAATCGGCGAGTGTTTCCCGCGCGGTTCCCGGCGATCGCCGCGATTTGGTTCGCGCTGAGCTTCGGGTGGTACGGCACCATGCTCTGGCTCCCGGAGGCGTTCGCGCGCGACAAAAGCTCTTCTTCGTTTCGGGATTCAGACGCGAACGGTCGCGTCTCGCAGCGCGTGTACCTGGAGAACCTGCTCGTCGCCCTCGCCGCCGCGCCCGGAAACGTCGCCAGCGCGTTTTCCGTCGACGCCGTCGGACGCGTCAAGACGCTGCTCGTCGGCGCGTGCGGCGCGTGCGCGAGCGCGCTGGCGTTCGCGGCGGTCGCGGCGGTGTCGCGAGACGCGCGCGCGAAGACGACCGCGGGCGACGAAAAAGACGACTGGTACGCGTTCGTGCTCTGCGCGTGTCTCTTCAACGCGCTCTCCGTGGGAGGCTGGAACGCGCTGGACCTGCTCAGCGCCGAGAGCTTTCCCACGCGCGCGCGCGCCACCGCGCTGGGGATCCTCGGCGCCGTCGGGCGCGTCGGCGCGTTCGCCGGAACCTCCGCGATGGGGCTCGTGGTCGGCGGGTCCGCGGGGGGGGGCGCGCTCTGGGCGCCGTCCCTCGTCGCGGCGGCGGCGATGGCACTCGCCGCGCTCGCGGCGTCGGGAGCGGCGGAGACGGCGGGGACGCGGCTCGGGGCGCTCGGGGAAGCCGGCGACGACGACGACGACGACGACGGTTTCGACGACGACGACGCGTCGTCGGGCGACGCCGGCGCGCTTCTGGGACGAGCCGCGTCCAGTTCCTCCGCGGCTGGAGACGCGGGGTGGCGAGTTCCCGAGCGGAGCGTGAAGGTCGTTCTGCCTGTTGACGCGTAGCGCGAGTAGATTGGTGGAGCAAAGGGCTCTGATAATGTGTAGCTACGTATTACTTCAAATGTTTACTGTCACAAGTTGCGCTCGGCCGCCGTGCTCTGCTTTAAAGAACACAGACGGGGTTCTACGCGCCACGAGAGCTTCGACTGGCGTCGTGCGCGTAGAAATGAGCGCGTCCTGGGTTTCGAGGACGAGTGACGAGACCGAGCCCTTTCGCTTCCCCCTTTCGAGTGTGTTTTCGTGCTTGGCGCGAAAAAGACTCACAGGTCCTTCCCGAGCTCGTCCATGCGGTCGAGCATGTCGCGCAGCATGTCCTTGGACAAGTGACGCGGGTTGGGCAGCACCAGACGGAAGAAGTTGGGCTTGTTCATGGAATCAATGGGTTGGAAGCCGATCATGGCGTCCCCGGCGCGCTGCATGGCGTCCTTCAGCTTGGGCGCGACGAACCCGATCTCGGTGAGCTGGTTCGCCGTCGCCGTCGCCGGGTCGAACGGCCGCAGGCGCGGCGGCACGTACCAGAACCCGACGTTGGCGCACTGCGCCTCGGCGGCGAGCACGAACGAGCCGTCGTCGGCTTGCCTTTGCGACACGTCCTGCTGGACGGCGTCCGCGAGGCCGAACGCGCGGTCGACGAGGTCGCTGAACCCGTCGTCGCCGCGGTGCTTCCAGGCGAGCCAGATCTTAAGCGCGTCCGCCTTGCGGCCGCACTGGATGGTGCGGTCGCCCAGGTCGGCGCCGGCGTTGTTCTTGTCCGGCTGGAACAGGTAATCCGCCTGCACGCCGTTCGCCTTGGCGAGCGCGCCCTCGTGCTTGGTGACGAAGATGGAGCACTGCAGGGGCAAGCCGAGCATCTTGTGCGGGTTCCAGCAGAAGGAGTCCGCGCGCTCGAACCCGTCCAGGTACTTCGCGCGCTTGTCCGCGGAGAGCGCGGCGGCGCCGCCCCAGGCGCCGTCCACGTGCATCCACAAGCCGTGGCGCTCGCACACGTCGGCGGCGCCTTGGTAGTCGTCGAACGCGCCGAGCACGGTGGAGCCGGCGGTGGTGCCCGCGTAGAAGGGGGTCATGCCGCGCGCCTTGGCAGCCTCAACCTCCTTCTCGAGCTCGGCGGCGATCATCGCGCCGTTCTCGTCGCACGGCACCTTGATCATGTTGTCCATGCCGATGCCCATCACGAGCGCGGACTTGCGGTACGAGTAGTGCGACTGCTCGGAGCAAAACGCCACAAGCTTCCCGCTGTTCCCTTTGTTCCGCGCGTCGGGCTCGGCGCGGTCGCGCGCCAGGATCATCGAGTACATGTTCGAGAGGGAGCCGCCGGGGACAATCAGGCCGTCGTGCGCGGGCGTCGCCGCGGGCGACCCGTGCGCCAGCCACATGCGCGCCGTCTTGGCGAGCACCGCCTTCTCGATCTCCGTCAAGACGGGCGCCACCTCGAAGGTGTGCACGTTGGCGTTGAGCGTCGAGGCGATCCACTCGCCGGCGAGCGCGACGGGGTCGACGCCGCTGTACAGCTGGTTCAGGAACAGCGGGTGCGACGAGCGCACGCTGTTGTCCATCACCGCGTGCACGGCGCGCTTGATGCCGTCCATGTCCACCGGGTCGGCGTTCTCCTTGAGCTCGAGCTCGGCGCCAGCCTCGAGAAACGTCGCCGCGAGTTCGTCGGGCGACTGCAGGCGCGAGTGCACGCGCTCGTCGCCGGAGACGCTCGCCATGTGGTAGTCAACCAGCTGCGGCGCGATCTCCAGCAGGTAGTTCATCTCCTGATCGAGAGACTCACGCGACCACAGGTCGTCGCCCTCCGTCGCCTTCGCCGCCTTCTTCGCCGCCGCCGCGGGCGCCGCCGCGCTGTCGACGATATCCGGGCGCCAGTACAAGTCGCCGCACGCCTGCCCCTCCTCGCACAGCGCCGTGTTCTTGAGGCCCTTCCCCGCGAGCCAGTCGTCATTGTAGATCTTGCTCAGGTACTTAACCCCGGAGTCGGGGAGCACGGTGACGATGGTCGCGCCGTCCTCCACGGTGCTGGACAACACGCGCGCGGCGTGCAGATTCAACCCCGAGGACCCCCCGATGAGCAACCCGTCGTTGGACGCGACTTCGCGGCACGTGCGGAACGCGTGCTCGTCCGTGGCGCGCACCATCCCGTCCACGACATTGATGTCAAAGCAGCCGGGTATGCTGTCCTTCCCCACGCCCTCCGTCTCCCAGCCCTTGCTCACCTTGACATCCGCCGCCGCGACGCCGTTCACGACGTGGTCCCAAAACACCGACCCGCGCGGATCCGCCATGAGCACGCGCACGTCCGGGTTCTGCGACTTGAGGAAGCGCCCGGTGCCGGAGACCGTCCCGCCCGTGCTCCCGCCCGCGATGAAGTGCGTCACCTCCCCCGAGGTCTGCTTCCAGATCTCCGGCCCGAGCGTGGCTTCGTACGCCTCGGCGTTGAACGGGTTGTTGTACTGGTCGACGCCGTAGTACGTCTCCGGGTTCTCCTCGCACAGGCGGTTCTCGATGTTCTGGTAGTGCTCCGGGTCGTCAGGGGACACGCCGGAGGGGGAGATGAGCACCTCGCCGCCGTAGGCTTTCATGCTATCCACCTTCTCCTTGCTGGTCTTCTCGTTGGTGATGACGATGTACTCGTACCCGCGCAGCGCGCACGCCATGGCGATGGCGGAGCCGGTGTTGCCGGACGTCGCCGCCACAACCGTCATGCCGGGCTTCAGGCGGCCCGTGCGCTCGGCGTTGGAGAGCATGTGCTGCGCGATGCGGTCCTTGATGGAGCCGGACGGGTTGAGGTACTCCGTCTTGGCCAAAATGCGCACGTTGGGGTTCAGCGAGTACGCCGAGAGGTCCAGGATGGGCGTGCCGCCGATGAGCTGCTGGGGGCTCACCGGCGACGCGTTGGGATCTTCGCCCGCGTCGAACTCATCCGCGTCGTCCACGGACTTCGACGCCAGAGCCTCGAGGATCTGGGAGGAGGATCACCGAAGGGCGGTCGTGATGCGATCGTGTTGGGTGGTCAAAGAGGTCAGTCGGCGATTTTTCGAGAAGTCTCTGTGAGCGACGCGCGATAAACGCGCGTCGCGTCGTTCGCGCGGGGAAAAGAATATCCTCCCGAATGCCGGAGGGATATAATCGGCACCCGCGCGCCGGTGCGCGCGCCGTCCCGGCGGGCGCGACCGTCCCCTCGGCGCGCGCGGCGCGTATTTCGTTTGACACGTGTCCGCTGTAATCGCCGCGATCGCCAAACCCGAGAACCGAGCGCGCCGCACACCCGTCCGCGTCTCCGCGCCGGTTCCGAGAGCGTGAAATCGCACCTTGCGCTGTTCAACCGGGAGCTGTTTCGGCGCGAGGTCCGCGATAGCGGCGTCTTGCTTCACCGCACGGGGGGGCTCGCCGCGAGCCTGCGCGTGGGGCACGACGACGCGGCGCGCGTTCCCGCGCGGGCGGGTGAACGTCGCGGACCTCAGCACGACCGCCCCGCGGCCGCCCACGGCGTGGCGTCCGGAGACGCCCGATGCGGGATTTTGTTGCCGCACGCGACAAAGCATCGCGTGCGTTTGCGAGCTACTGCTCAAGAGAGTCGCCGGCATGGTGTGTGCGGGGCGTGCGTGGGTGAGAACTGCGTGATGGTTATCGTGAGCGTGTGGAGCCGTGGAAGTCTGGTAACGCGAACCAACGAACCCTCCGTACGTGGTCTCGCGCCTTGAGGTATGCGCGCTTACCGGCGTCGCGTCGACATGGCGGCGGTTGCGAAGCTGTCCGCTCGGCGCGTGCCATTTTCCGGACACCAAGCGGCGGTTTCAGATCGAGCCTTTGAAAAGTGTCGTCACGGTTTCGGACGCGCCGTTTCACCGGTCGCCCCGATCAAACGCCGATCTGTTTCCGTTTCGGATGAACAAAAGATTTTCCGCCACGTCGGACGCGCAGCGCCTCCCGCCGCCTTTTCTTTGTGTGCACGCCTCGGTGTTTCTTCGAGCGCGGCGGAGACGCGCCGCACGCGAAACGCGTTCTCGACACGCCACACTTTGGTCGTTTTTTTCGTTTTCAACGCGGTCTATCTGTCTCCCTCTACCCTCCCTACTCCGTCCTCCGCTTCTTCCAGGCGTACGCCGCCTCGAGGATCTTGAGGTTGGGCGCCGCGCCCTGCTCCTCGGGGAAGATGTAGTCGTAGTACTCCTCCTGCCCCGCGGGCGCGCCGTCGTCCGCGAAGATGGCGCGCTTGCGCTTGACGCGCCGCGGCATCTTCTTCTCCACCCGCGCCGCGTCGCCGTCCGCCGCGCCCGCCTCGAACGCGCGCCACGCCTCGAGGAGCATCACGCGCTCCTCCTTGGCGTCCGGCTGTGTCTCCTTCAGCGACAGCAGCGCGCGCTCGTACACGTCGCGCGCGCGACGCTCGCGGTTCGCCGAAGACTCCTCGGGATCCGCCGCGCTCGGATCGACGCCGGCGGCCGCGCCGGCGCGTTCGCGCTCGACGTCATCCTCTCCGTCCTCTCCGTCCTCTGAAAGAAACAGCGGCGCGTTCTCGAACTGCGCGTACGACATCCACACCTTGACGTGCTTGGTTCGGTCCAGCAACCGCTCGTAGAGCGCGCGCGCGCGCGCGCGTTCGCCCTGCTCGATCTCGAAGTCCACGTACGATTTCCACAGAATCTCCGGCGCGTCGAGCGCGTCGCGCGCCGTCGCCAGCTCGTACACCGCGCGCGCGCGCTCCGTCTCGCCGAGATCGCGTTCGAGGTTCGCGAAGCGCGTCCACGTCCCGCAGTCCGTGGGGTTCGCCTCGAGCGCTTTCTGGTACAGCACGCGGCACCGGTCGACGTTCCCGAGCTGCATCTCCATGTCCACGTACGTCTCGAAGATCTTCGCTTTCGGGGCGAGCCCGATGGCGACGCCCAAGATCTTGCGCGCCGCCGCTAGTTTCCTTTGTCGAATCTCAAACTTAGCGGCGAGGATCCAGATTTTGGAGAAGGAAAACGACGCGTGCGGGACGAGCTTCAGGCACTCGCGGTACACCTCACGCGCGCGCTCGTTGTCCTTCGCCTCCAGCTCCTCGAACAGCGCGTAGTTGATCCAGAGGTAGATGTACCGCCGCCAGTACCGCTTCTCCGTCGCCGGCGGGACGACGGCGACGGCGCGCTCGTACACCTCGCGCGTCTTTTCCAAATCGCCCGCGCTCTCCTCCATGCGCGCGTAGTCGAACCACGCGTCGTAGTTCTCGGGGTTCGAGCGCACATCCTCCTCGTACGTCACGCGGCGCTTGCCCAGCACCACGTCCTCGATGCCCTGCCTGTCCCCGTGCTGCTTCTCGAAGGAGGCGAAGGTCTGGAACACGCGCCGCGCCTTCTCCTTGGGCAGGTTATCGAGCGCGAAGGCGTAGACGCCGCGCGCGCGCGCGTTCTCGCCGGCGAGCTCCTCGAACTTGGCGAACGCCACGTACAGCTGGTCCACGTCCGTCTCCAGCGCCATCTGCTCCACCGCGGACTCGTACACCTCGCGCGCGTTCGCAACCTCGCCCAGGCCGAACTCGAACTTGGCCCACCGCACGAACGCCTTGACCGAGGGATGGCACGCGCAGTACCGCTCGTACACCTTTCGCGCGAGATCCCACTCCTTGTATCGCGTCTCGAAGCGCACGTACGCGTTCCAGCCGTTGTGGTCCGGCTCCCAGCGCATCCAGCGCTCGAACACGACGCGCGCGTTCGCCACCATCCCGAGCATCTCCTCCATGTGCACGTACTTGTACCAGAGCTGGTCCACGCGCGGCAGCAGCGTCACCGCGCGGTCCCAGACGTTGCGCGCGTGGTTCACGAACCGGTTCGCCATCTCCATCTCGGCGTACTTGAGCCAGATGGAAACCGAGCGGTGGTGGTGATCCAGCGCACGTTCCCAGACGCTCCGCGCGCGCGCGAAGTCCTTCTGGCTCTCTTCCCACTTCGCGTACTTCACCCAGACGCTCTCGTTCCAGTACACGCGGCGTATCAAGTCCTCGTACTCCTTGCGTTTCTTCAGGCGGTACTCGGCGAGCTCCTCCACGTCCGCGATCTTCAACGCGGGCGCCTTGAAATCCTCCTCCTGGTGCTCCTTCGCCTCGCGCACGATCTGCTCCGCGGTGATCTGCGAACGCGCGGGGCAATTCGTGATGAGGGGGTGGTGGTGGAAACGACGGTGGATGGGTCAGCGAGCGTCGATCATCGCGGGAGGGGGGACTCGCTCGAGGCGAGGAAGAAGGGAAATCTCGAAGAGACGAGAAGAAAATGCTCGGCGCGCGGCGGCGCGGGGTCGTACCTGCGTGGGAGCCGGCGTCTTGTTCTTCACGCGAGTGGGACGCGGGTACTTCACCGCCGTCGCACCCTGACCCAGCTTGGTGCCCAGCGGGCCCTCGCCGAAGTCACCCATCGCGCCCGTGAGACCGGACGGCGGCGTCGGCGCCCGTGAATCTGGCCGCGAACGGCCTTCTTTTGATCAGTCATTTGGAGAGTCCGAGTTGTGACTTGTGAGGGGCGATCAACGAGACCTCGGCAGAAACGATTGTCGTTCATCATCAAGCCCCGCCGCGCGCGGGCTCTCCCTCCGCCAGACTCGCGGGCGCCGCGCTTCGACAGGCAGGTCGGACCGCCGGGAGGCGGCGGAGTCCAGGTACAGGCGCCATGGGTTCAGGTGCGTCCCCGCCACGAACACGCGCGCTCGTCGTTTCCCCGGCGTCGTAGTTCGCCGATGTTTTTCTTTTGTAGCTACAGTGTAACCCCCACCCGACCGTAAAATGAGCGGACCGAACGTCGTCCACCTCCCTCTCTCTCTCCTCGTCGCTCACCCACCAGAGGCTCCGCGTCTTCACCTCCCCACAGGCCGCGGCGGCTACGGCGGCGCGGACGAGACCACGCCTCTGACTGAGGCTGAGGACGGCGGTGTTCCTTCGTCGGAGGTGTCGAACGGCACGCGCGCTTCGCGCGACGCGCATCTGGACAACTGCAAGTTTTTCTTGATGTGCGTCGTCGTGTATAACCACTGCATCCAGGATTTCTTCAAGTTCCTGGACCCGGCGACGGGCCGTGCCTGGTGCGCGCCCGACTCGCCGGCGACGATGGCGTTCGGGGGCTCGGTGGACCTCACGCGCGTCGCGCGCGGGTTCTACCTGTACCTAAACCTGCTGGGCATGCCGGCGTTCACGGCGGTGTCCGGGTACTGCTCGCGGGGTTGGGCGCGCGACGTGCGGCGCGGGGACGGCGCGGGCGTCAACCGGCGGTTCCGAGGCGCGGTGGAGTCCCTTATCGTGCCGTGGCTCATCTGGCAGCCCTTCTACGTGGTGTACAACTACAGGTCGTACCCGGTGCAGCTGTGGAGCCCCGTCGGCGTGACGTGGTACTTGACGGCTTTGTTTTTCTGGCGCGTCTCGCTGTCGGCGCTCGCGCAGGTGCGCCGAAGCGCGATTCTCCCCGCGCTGCTCGTCGCCGGGATAGGCGTGGGGTTCACGGAAACGCCGCAGACGCAAAACGGGCTGGCGTTCCTGGATTTCCAAAGAGCCGTCGCGTTCCTGCCGGTGTTCTACTTCGGGGTGACGTCGGTGACCCCCGAGCGGCTCGCCGCGCTCAAGTCGAAAACGGCGGTCGCGCTCGGGTGGTTCGTCACCGTCGGCGCGGCGCTCGCGTTCGTCGCCGCGATTCGAGGGGCGTCGTCGTCGTTTGATTCGGAGGAGTCGTTCGGTGGGTACGGGTATTATTGCTTCGACGAGATCCAGCGGTACCTGTGGATGACCTCCGGGTACGACTTCGGCGGCAGTTCGACGCACCCGAGCGCGGCGCCGCTCGCGCACGCCGCCTACCGCGTCGCGTTTTACGTCTCCGCGTCGGCGGTGACCTCCGCGTTCGCGGCCATCGTCCCCGCGGAACAGAGGTGGTACACCTCGTACGGCTCGAGGACCATGTACGCGTACCTGCTGCACCTGCTGCTCGTGCGCGGGCTCGCGTTGGCACAGGATCTGTGGGTGCCGGAGAGCGCGCAGCCGCCGCTGTGGGCGCAGGCGCTCATAAACTTCGTCGTCTTGCCGCTCGCGGGGTCGGTCGGGCTGATGGCGCCGTGGTGCGAGCGGGCGTTCAAGTGGTTGGTGGAACCGGCGAAGGTTTTCGGGGGGACTTGGTTTTGGAGGGATTTTTGGGAGGAAGAGGTTCATTAGCTCTAGCTAGCTATGATACGTAGGAACTCAGTTATATGCAAGATGACACGTAGATGATGGATGACAACCTGCACTACAGTACCCTCGATCAAGCAAAGCGTCTTCCTGATGATCTCCCCATTTGTCACCGTCGTCGAGCGGCGGCTCATTGGACGTATCCCTCCGAAGCCGCGTTCGCGCACGTCTCCTCGTCCCACGGGCAGCCGTTCGCGCGCGCCCACTTCAGCACCTCGAGGTGGCCGCCC
>Ga0181561_10003011_pt1 | contig 14846 bp, 10 predicted proteins | sample 011ome_19_FD_133760 | JGI IMG/M metagenome (GOLD analysis project Ga0181561, IMG submission 133760) | Coastal salt marsh microbial communities from the Groves Creek Marsh, Skidaway Island, Georgia - 011510BT metaG (megahit assembly) | ecosystem: Environmental > Aquatic > Marine > Intertidal...
TCCCCATACGACCGCGTTGGCGTGGTGAACGCCGTTCCTTAAGGACTTTGCCCGGCGTTACTGCTCTCCCACCCCTTGTGTTCAATCCCCGACCTCGACGCCTTTCAACTCCACCCCGACGTCGCTTCCAGGCACGCCCCGGCGACGCGGCTGATCGTCTTTTTCCGTCTCGAGACGCGCGCGACGCGCGACGCGATCGACGCGCTCGTGCTCGCGTCGCAGTTTGACCTCGCCGCGGAGCTCGCGGAGGCGACAGCCGGCCACGCGTCGCCGAGCCGCGACCTGCGCCGCGCGGTCGTGGACGCGTGCGCGCGGCTCGACGAGCACGCGGGGCGTCGCGCGGCGTGGCTCGCGGTGGAGCAGTTTTCGCTCCACGCCGAGTATCCGGACGCGAGGGCGACGTACTTCGAGAGCACGATCGCGCGGATGATCGAGAGAGGGCAGCACGAGGCGGCGCTGCGGTACGCGGGCGAGGACGTCGCGCTGATGCGATACGTCGTGGAGAGGCTCGTCGAGACCGGGGACGTCGTCGTCGCGAGCGAGTTCGCGGGGAGAGCGGGGTTCGACGACGCGCCGTGGTGGTTACATCGTCTGAGGTGCGCGCTATCGCTATCGCGCGAACGTTCGCGTCTTTCGCCCACCCCTCGGTTCGTTTCGAGATTTGATCGCGTCCACCGTCGACTGACCGCCGATGACTGACCGCGTTTCGTTTTGCCATTGGACATCGCCCTCGTCAGCGCGCCGGAGCTTCTCGCCGCCGCCGAGGCTCGGAGGGACGCGTATCTGCGGCTGCCAGAGTCGCTGTGGGAATCGCGCGTCGTGTTCGTGGACGACGAGGCGGGGTTGAGGCTCGCGCGCGAGCGGCTGAGGGGCGTCGACGTCGTCGGGATAGACACGGAGTGGGCCGCGCCGTTGAACGAAGGCGGCGGCGGCGGCGGCGCGCGAACGCTGAGCGGGGCGGGGAAGGGGAGGAAGAAGCGGGGTCGGCGGCGGCGGCGGCGGCGAGGGCGCGACGACGGCGATGGCGACGGCGGCAGCGGGTCTGGCGGCGCGTCCGCGGAGGAGGGCGAGGACGACGGCGGATTTAAAGTAGAAGAAGAAGAAGAGGAAGAAGAGATGGACGAAGACGCCAAGGCGCGCTCGGACGCGGAGGTCGTCGCGTTGCTTCAGATCGCGTCTCGCGACGACGTGTTTTTGATCGACGTCCCGGCCGTTCTGAAGACGTGCCCGGGGGCGATAACCCCCACCCTCGGGGCGTTACTTTCCGACACGAACATCCTCAAGACCGGGTTCGGCGTCTCGGAGGACCTGAGGCGACTCGCGAAGCTGCACCCGGAGGCGTTCGGCGGGTTCGTCGCGCCCGGCGACGGCGACCGCGGCGGCGGCGGAGGCGGCGGCGGCGGCACGACGCACCGCTGGGGCCCGAGCGTCGGCGTCGGTCCGATCGTGGATCTGCAGCGCGTGTGGAACGCGGGCGCGCGGCTCGCGCGCGAGGAAAATGATACGAAGGCGAGAGAAAAGACCCACGCCGGCGCCGCGCCGCGCGTCCGCGGCCCGTGGTCCGCGCCGGAGCAGCGTCGACGCGCGCGCGACGCCGTCGGTCTCTCGCACGTCGCGCGCGTCGTCCTCGGCAAGCCGTTGGATAAGTCGACGCGGATGTCGGACTGGTCGGCTCGGCCGCTGACGGAGCGGCAGCGGCACTACGCCGCGCTCGACGCGTGGGTGCTCGTGGAGGTGATGCGGGTGCTGAGGGAGGAGCATGGGGACGAGCTCGATCGGTTATCGCGCGGGTAGTCGGTTTCGTTTAGTTACAGTAGACACAGCAGTTAGCACACTCTCGCCCCATCGGTCGTCGTCGCGTTCGAGGCTCCGAGGCGGAAGGCTTCGCGTCGCCGCGGCGCGGCGGTCGCTCGCGCGCGGCGCACAGCCCCCCCCCGCGCGCGCGCACGCGGGCCGCCGCCTCCGTCATGTCTCCCCCGCGCGCGCGATACGCCGTCGTCCTCGCGGTCGCGTGCCTCGTCCTCGCCGTCGCGCCGTCCGCCGCCGCGTCAGACGCTCCTCCGCGCGACGCCTCCGCGCCCGCGCGCTCGCCGTTCTCGACGCGCGACGAGACGCCGACGCCGACGCCGCGGCCGCGGGACCCGCGGTATCCGCTGACGGGCTTGACTGGGAGCGACCGCGCGACGAACGTGAACGACGCGGGGTGCGTCGGGAACGCGGACGACTGCGACGACGACGACGGCGCAGTCGCGCGCGGAAGGAGCGACCTTCGAGGCGATAACGCGGAGGAGGCGAGAGGCGAGGGACGCGGACGAGACGACGACGCGCGGAGGATCCGCGAGCGCGCGGCGACGTACGCGACCGTGATCGTCGGCGCGCCGCTGACCGCCGCGCTCGCGGTCAGGCTCGCGTTCTCGTGCGGACGGAGGCGTCGCGAGAGGAGGGAGAAGACGGAGGACGCGGCGCGGACGCGAGCGAAGGGAGACGCCGCCGACGAGGAGTCTGGGGCGTCGTCGCCGATGAGCGCTGACGTGAAAAGACCCGACCGCGCCGTTTGAACGGAATACAACGACAGCTGTGTGCCGCACGTCGCGCGCGCCCTTCTCACAGCGCCTCGCGCGTGCCGCGCGCCTCGCCTCGCCGACACCCGACCCGCGTCTTCGCGCGCCCGAGCGCCCGCGTCGTCGTCGTCGTCGTCGCGCGCGTTCGCGCCCGGAGCTTCGCCGGGGAGCGCGGCGGAATCTTCTCCTCAGATCCTCCTCGGCTCCTCGGCGCGATGTTCTCCTCCAAGAGCGCGTCCGCGTCCGCGCCCGCGCCCGCCGCACCCCCCGCCGGGCGCGCGCTCCACCTCCTCTCCTACGACGACGCCGCGAAGAAGTTCACGCTCGGCGAGGACGCGCTGGCGTGCCTCCGCGGCGTGCGCGGCCCCGTCGGCGTCCTCGCCGTGTGCGGCCGCGCGCGTCAGGGAAAGTCCTTCATCCTCAACCAGCTCGCGTCCGTCGCGCGCGGGCGCGACGGCTTCGCGGTCGGCCCGACCGTGCGCCCGTGCACGAAAGGGTTGTGGATATGGTCCGAGCCCGTGCCGTGCGTCACCGCGGAAGGGGAGCGCTATTCCCTCGTGCTGCTCGACACCGAGGGCGTCGACGCGTACGACCAGACGGGGCAGTACTCGACGCAGATCTTCTCGCTCGCGGTGCTGCTGTCGTCGCTCTTCTGCTACAACCAGATGGGCGGGATCGACGAGGCCGCGCTGGACCGACTCTCGCTCGTGACGGAGATGACCGATCACATCCGCGTCAGGGCGGCGATGGAGGGCGGCGAGAAGAGCGGGCCTGGCGCGAGGAGAAGCGCGGCTGATGCTTCGGACCTCGCGCGATTCTCGCCGTCGTTCGTCTGGCTGCTTCGCGACTTTTATCTCGACCTCGCCGACGGCACCGCCGCGGATTACCTCGAGTCCGCGCTCAGGCACGTCCCCGGCGACGGCCCTGGCGTCGCCGCGAAGAACGCCATCAGAGACTCCATCCGAGGCTTATTCCCCGAGCGCGAGTGCTTCCCGCTCGTGCGACCGGTGAACGACGAGGCGCAGCTGCGCGACCTCTCCTCGGTGCCGCGCGCCGACCTCCGCCCGGAGTTCCGACGCGGGCTCGACGACCTCGTGTCGTTGCTCTTCTCGCGGTGCCGTCCGAAGACGGTCGGGCGCGACGTCCTCAACGGCCCCGCGCTCGCGGGGATGGCGAAGCAGTACGTCGACGCGATCAACGACGGCGCCGTGCCCGCCATCGCCACCGCGTGGCAGAGCGTCGCCGAGGCGGAATGCCGCGCCGCCGCGGAGGACGGCGAACGCGCGTACCTCGCATCCTTCTTCCCCGCCGCGGACGCGACGCCGCTCGGGGAGCACGACGACGCGGACCCCGCGACGGACGCGCTCGCGGCGCTGCACGCGACGTCGGTGGCGCGCGCGAGGGAGACGTTCGACGGCGCCGCGGTGGGCGGCGTCGACGTTCGACGCGCCGCGTGGACGCGACTCGCGGAGGATCGACTCGAAAAGCAATGGAGGGACTACCGCGCGCGACGCCGAGCGGCGGCGGCGGCGAAGAACGCGACGCTCCTCGCCGACGCGTCCTCGCGCGTCGGCGCGGTCGTGAACGCCCCGGACGCGACCGTCGACGCGGTCGTCTCCGCGGTGGAGAGAGAGGCGGCGGCGTACGCGCGCGACGCGGAGGGCGCGGGGAAACACGAGCGCCTCGCGTCGTTTCTCCTCGACGCCGTCGGCGGCGCCGTCGGCGCGACGTCGCGGCGCGCCGAGGCTGCGCTCAGGGCGAAGGAGAAGTGGGAACGGCAGCGCGCGGACGCCGCGGAGCGGGAGAGCGCGACGGAGAATGCGCGGAGGAAGGAGGCGGAGGAGACGCGACGCGCGCTAGGCGCGTTCTATACACTGGTCCCCATACGACCGCGTTGGCGTGGTGAACGCCGATCCTTAAGGACTTTTCCCGGCGCATCTCTCCGCCCACTCCTCGCTTTCAATCCCCGCCCCTATGACGCCTTTCAACTTCAACTGACGCCTTTCAACTCCACCCCGACGTTCGCTCGTATGGAATGGCCCTCAGAGACGCGCCTCGAGCGCGCCGACGCGCGCGCGACGACGCTCGAGGCTGACGTCGCCGCGGCTGAGCGCGATCGCGAAGTCACCGAGCGAGGCGCGGCCGCGCGGGAGGACATCTTGCGCGAGGCGCTCGAGACGGAGAAGACTCGCGGCGAGAAGCTCGCGAGCGAGCTGTCCAGGGCGGAGCGCGAGCTGTCCGCGGCGCGGCGCGAGCGAGAGAGCGCGTCGGCAACGCGACGCGTCGACGCCGCGACCGCCGACGGGGAGCTGAGAGCGACGCGCGAGAGGCTCGCGGCGGCGGAGCGCGAGAGCGAGGCGGCGGCGAGCGCGGCCGCGGACGCGAGCGCGCGTCGCGTCGCGATCGAGGCGGAGAAGGACGCGTCGCTCGCCGCCGCGGAGGCGAGGGCGGCGGCGGCGGAGCGTCGCCTCGCGGCGGATGCGAAGGCGAAGGCGAGGGCGAGGGCGGACGCGGACGCCGACGCGGCGACGCGCGGCGACGGCGTACTCGACGAGTGGCGCGCGGAAGCGCGCGCCGCGATGGCGGAGAACGCGTCGCCGAACGTGTGCGGCGGCGGCGGCGGCGGCGGCGGCGGCGGCGGCGACGCGAGCGCGAGGAGAGACGCGGCGGAGGCGATGACGGTCGCGCAGCTGAAGCATCGGATGCAGGTCATGGGCCTCGCGCACTTGTACGTCGGGAAGAAGAACGTGAGGAAGGACGATCTCGTGGACATGTTCGTGAGCGCCGGCGGCGTGGGGTGCTGAGAGGAGAGGGGGACGACGCGCGGAACGAGACGGAGTGAACGGTTTTGACGAAAAGAAGTGAGCGACGACGGTTATTTTCAGAGACGCACGACGACACGCGCAGCCTGCGCGAAAACACTCCGAGGACGCATCGGTCGCCCGAACCTCGATTCATCAGCACTCATCGATCGATCGCGATATTCGTTCGATCGCGATATTTGTGGTTTTGGCCCAGATACTTTCATCGTAGAATCCGATCGGGATTCGGGATCTCCTCGTACAGAATACGTAGTACGTCGCCCGTATGGGCAAACACGCTGAGCGTACACGTGGCCACCGAAACGTGCCCCGTCACGCGAACGAGAGAACGATATTTCAACGGACCGAAAGTCTATGGGCGTTTCCTCGGCGTTGATTCCAGAACGACGGTCTATTCGCGCGGAAGTATCTCATTGGCGTTCGCTTTTCAAAAGCGCCACGCGTGTAAAAGCGCCGCGGAGCGAAGCGTCGTGGGCACTCCGAGACGCGCGCCGTGTGCATCGCGACGTCGTCTTCCCTCTTCGAGCATCGACCGCGCGCGCGTGCGTCTCTCTTCTCGAGGCGTCGCAGCGAGCGTATCGTCGAATCGCGCGTCGCGTCGAGCGCGCGGGCGCGGAATCCGCGAGCGTCCCGCCTCCAGCGCAGGCGCTGACACTCGGGAAAAAACCGCGAACCTCCTCCCTCGGCGAGCGCGCGCGTCTCCCCGCGCGCGCGTCCTCGAGCCTCCGCGCGCCGCGTATCGCGTCCGCGAGCAGCGCGTGAAGGAGCATCGCTCGCGTCGCGAACATGTCCGCGATCGCGTCGCCGACGTCGGCGCCCGTCGCGTCGCTGAAAATCTCGCGCGGTCGCCGCGTCGCGTCGAGCGCGCGATGCCGCGTCGTCCTCGTGCGCGCGCGCGCGTCCGAGGACGCCCCGAGCGCGAAGCGCGTCTCCGAAAACGGCGACGTGATCTTCACGTTCCCTGAACCCGAACCGCCGCGATCCGTCCTCGCGCCGGACGCCGTCAAGGTGCGTCGCTCGCCGTCTCCGGCGTCGCGCGCGCGGCGTTCAAACGCGATCGATCGCGCGCGCCGAGACGAACTTTCACGATTCAATTCATTCTCTCGCGCCGCCCCCAGATCTGATCTGATCTCCTCCTCCCTCCCTCCCTCCCTCTCCCCATCTCCCCAGGCGGCTCCGATATCGTGGACGCGCAGGGCGAAGTTCGCGCTCGCGTCCGTCGCGTCCGTCGCGGCGACGCTCGCGCTCCCGAAACCCGCGGTCGCGTTCTCCGACGCCGCGCTCAACGCCGGCGCCGCCGTCGCGGGCGCCGGCATCTCCTCGCTCGTCATGCGCGGGACGTCGCGACCGGTCCCCCCGCGCGACCCGGCGACGGCGACGGCGACGGCGACCGCGACCGAGGCGTCGACCGCCGCGTCGCTGGTGATGATGTCCGCGGAGATCGACGCGGGGACTCTCCCGGTGCCGCTCGGCGCGCCCGAGGCGGCGGCGGCCAAAGCCGGGGGCATCTCCGCCGCGCCGTCGTACACCGCGAGCGAGCTCGCGAGGATGCTCGTCGCGGAGGTGCCGACGTGGCAGCGCGCGGCGTTCCTCGCCGCGCCGTTCACGCCGATCGCCGCGCTGCTCGTCGCGTCCAGGCGATGGGCGAGGGCGCAGCGCGAGCAGCTGCGACAGCTGGAGGAGCACAGAGCGACGTCCGCGGCGAGGCTGGAGCACCAGAAGCAGCTCTCCGCGGAGCTCGAGGTGCTCGAGGAGAAGCTCGGGGAGCTGCGCGACGAGAACGAGCTCGCGCCCGCGTCCACGGAGAACGAGGACACGACGGCGGCGCTGGAGATGGCGGAGAGTCTGAAGGCGACGGCGGAGGAGTTCAAGCAAGCCGCCGAGGCGGCGAAGGCAGACCTCGAACGCCAGCTCGAGGAGACGCTCGAACTCAGGAGAGAGCTCTCGAACGCGCACAAGGCGAAGAAGGAGGCGGAGAAGGAGGCGGAGGCGGCGAGGGAAGCCAAGGCGAACCTCGCGGAGGAGCTCCAGAAGGAGTTCGCCGACCGCGCCGTGCTGCAGTCGGACCTCAGCGGCGTCGCCGAGATTCGCCAGAAGCTCGAGCGCCGCGAGAAGCTCCTGAACTCGCTCCAGGGCGACCTCGACCGCGCGGAGGGGTCGAGGAAGACGCTCATGTGCCAGCTCGAGACGGTGACGATCGCGCGGGATAAGATGGAGGCGGAGATGAAGGCGTTTCAAGCCGACGCGGAGGCGAAGATCGCCGCGGCGATCGAACGCGGCGACGCGCTCGAGGCGTGGCGCGCGGACCGCGAGCGGTGGGAGGCGGAGACGAAGAAGAACTTTCTGCAGCTCGAGAAGGAGCACGACGAGAACCTCGATGCGCTGGCGAAGGCGAGGAAGGAGGCGAAGGACGCCGAGGCGAAGCTCGCGTCGACGCGCGAGGCGGTGGCGGAGGTCGAGGAGCGATTCGCCGCCGTCGACGCCAAGCTCGCGGCGTTCGAGGCGTCGGCCGCGGAGGAGAAGAAGGACGACGACGAGGCGGATGCGGATGCGATCGCGACGAGCGAAGCGCTCGAGGCGGCGCGCAGGGAGATGACGCTCGCGTCCGAGGAGCGCGTCGCCGCGGAGAAGGCGCTCGAGGAGGCGAAGAGCGAGATTTCCTTCCTCAAAGCCGCGATTGACGCGGACCGGAAGACGTCCGGCGACGCCGCCGCGGACTCGGAAGAGACGCTCGCGCGGACGCTCTCGGAGGCGTCACGCCTTCGCGAGGAGGTGGAGACGATCCGCGCGTCGCTTATCGAGACCACGGACGCGCTCAGAGACGCGAAAGAGCGCGAGGTGGCCGCCAAGGCTGCGGAGATCAGGTCCCTGACGGATCAGCTCGACGAGTCCGAGGCGGACGCGACGCTCATGAGGAAGCGCCTCGAGACGGAGCACGACGCCGTCGTCGCGGCGCTCAAGGCGGAGCACGAGGCGGAGGTCGCGGACCTCAGGGCCCAGCTCGAGGAGTCCGAGGCGGCGCTCGACGGCGTGCGATCCGCGCTCGCCGCGATGAACGCCGAGCTCAACGACGCGACGGAGGCGCTCGCGGCGGCGAAGAACGACCTCGCGTCCACCGCGGATGAGATCTTGGAGGGCAAGGCGACCGAGATCAGCGCGCTCGCGGCGGAGCTCGCCGCGAAGGACGACGCGTTCGACGACGCGAAGCGCGCGGTGCTCGCGATCGAGGCGGAGCGCGACATCATTCAGCGCAAACTCGAGGAGCGCGACGCCGCGCTCGCCGTCGTCAAGGCGGAGCTCGAGGAAGCGTACGAGAAGCTCGCGGCTGCCGGCGCCGACGCCGCGAAGGACGACGACGTCAAGTACGCGGAGGAGGTTCTCGCGCGGGAGCTCAGGGCGAAGCACGAGAAGCAGGCGATCGCGATGGAGAGGAAGATTGCCGAGCTCGAGGAGACGATGGTGAGGGCGCACGTCGCCGCGCGCGACAACGCGGCGCGGATGCTTCGTCACAACCAACGCATGGGCCGCGTCGTCGACGCGAAGAAGTCCGCGGCGTCCACCACCGACGCGGACATCCCGGTGAAGTTCGAGATTCTCGTGGACACGCTCCCGGGGCAGCGCGTCGCCATGGTCGGGACGTGGAACGACTGGAACCTCGCCAACGCGTTTCCGATGCGTTGGTCCGAGGGCGGGCTGTGGACGATCACCACGCCGATCCACGCGGACGACACGTACGAGTACAAGTACGTCGTCGTGGACGACAACTCCGCGGACCCGGAGGAGACCGCGGTGTGGCAGCACGGGAACAACCGGACGTTGGCGCTGCACGCGTCGCTGCACGACGAGGTTGTCCTGGTCGAAGTCTGCGACAGCTGGGTCCCGGATCCGATGCAGTCGCCCATCCTGCTGCACTCGCTTGACGGGAGCGTACAGGAGGTTGGCTCCACGAAGCTTCTCAGGGACTGCGTGAACGAGCTGCGCACGGAGCAGGCGCTCATCGACGGGAGCGAGTACTACCGCGTCTTGGAGGAGATCTCCTCGCTGACGAAGGAGAGCGTCTCGAACGCCGTCTCCCTGATCGCCGACGTCCCCGCCGCCGTCGACGACGATCTCGACGACTTCGAGTCCCAGATCGCGCAAGCCGCGAAGCTCGAGGAAGAGCTCCGCGAGAACATCGCCGCGGAGGCCCAGAACGCGCAACGATCGAGCGAGGTGGCGGACGCCGCCGCGGCGATCCTCGCCGCCGACGCCTCCGCGGCTGCGGCGACGGCGTACGCCAAGGAATCCTTCGTCCCGGAGCCGGCGCGGCCGCCGGCGCGCGAGCGCGTTGAGAACCGCCCGAAGATGACGCCCGCGGAGAAGGACGACGAGCCGCCGGAGAGCGTGTTCTCGATCGAGCTGAGCGGCGAGGAGAATGATTACGACGCCACCGAAGAGCAGATGGGCGAGGAGCAGCGTAACAACGTCCTCCCCGCCAACGCGAAGGTTGTGGCGGAGAAGGAGGCGACGAGGGAGAGGATTGAAAAAGAAAAAGAAAAAGACGAGACGAAGATGAAGATCCTCGCGGACGGCACCGTCGTCGAGGACCACGGCGAGGACGACGACCTCGAGATTGGCGGGTCCATGAAGACGCAAGACGTCGGGCCGCGGTGATGGACGCGACGACGGACGTGATCGTCCGGCGGCGGGCGGCGATCGACGCGATCGTAATACGCGTCGACAGACCGGGCGGCGACAGATGTGGACGGACGGAGGAGCTGAGATCTGAGATCTCTGCTCGGGGGGGTACGCACGTACGAACAGAATTAGTAGGACGTAGAATATGCACGCGGTAGAAGACTGCCCGCGAGTTCGTCGGAGGCTGGGGCCTCCGGCGAGCCGCGTGGAGAGCACGCTTGTGATAACAGAACTTTGACGAACGAACGAACGAACGAAAGTCGTAAACCCGCCCGCGATCTGGAGAAAAAAGCGAACAACGCCAGCGGGGACCGTTTACGTTTCCCGTAGTACGAATTCCGACCGGTTTCTTACCGTGGCCTCGTACGAAAGTCGACACCGGAAGCAGGTGGAAGCGATATGGAGATCGAGCGCTGTGATTGGCCGAGATCGAAATGTGAATCGAAAGATTTATTTTTTTTGCGGAGAAAACCGACCAGCGACCGCGCGCGCGGGGCACTCATCGCCGTTACGCGCGCGTCAACGCCGCTCGAACGCACAATCAAAATGTCCATGTCCATCGCTAGCACTGCCACCTTCGCGGTGAACAAGGTGGCCGCGACCTCCAAGTGCGTCTCGCCGCTCGACGCGTCTCGCGTCTCCGGGGAATCCCGCTCGCTTTTTTCGCTCGCTCGCGAGGTTCAATCGGAGAAAGTCGCGCGATGCCACCCTCGCGCGAACGACCCCGCCGGACGCGTTCACGATCGCTGACGCGTCGCCCCTCCTCCGCCTCGCACTCCAGGGTCGCGCGCTCCGCCAAGGCTGCCAAGTCCAGGTGCGCTTTCGCCTCGCTCGCGCCCCGCGCGCGACGCGTCCGTCGACGCGCCGTCCCGTCTTTTTCGACCCTCCTTCCGGAGGGTTATCTGAAATCCCATCAGGGTTGCGGTGCGCGCGCGCGTGTCGCGCGCGTCGCGCGTCGCTCCGCGCGGACGCGCGCTTAAACCGCGACGGCGTCCGCGCGCGACTTCGCGCGAGCGTCCGCGCCCCGGAACGTCGTCGTCGAGCTTCGCGTGCGCGCGTCCGCGGCGACTCCGGCGCCGCGATCGGCCGCGGAAACGTGCCGCTTTCTTCTCTGTGTTCCCAGCACGCGCAAAAGTCATCATTCATTCGTTCACCACGTCCGTCTCTCGCGACGACGACAACCGACGGACGGCCCCGCTCACCTCTCCGTCTCCTCCACCCACTCTTCTCTCCTCCGAACGACTCTTGCTTCGTCCAGGTCCTCCGTCGTGACGCGCGTCGCGGCCGAGACGAAGACGCGCGCGCCCGGCCCGCTCGAGCGCGGCGGCACGCTCGAGGGCGAAAAGGCTGCCGGCAAGGACGCGGGCGCCGCCGCGCGCGCCGCCGCCGCGTCGTCCGCCGCGGCGACGCGCGCCGCCAACGCCGACAACGCGGTGTGGTCCGACCCGCGATGGGTCAACGGGACGTGGGACCTCTCCCAGTTCAAGCTCGCTGACGGCGAGACGGACTGGAACGCGGTCATCGACGCGGAGGTTGTCCACCGCAAAGGCGCGTTCTATGTCACACTGGTCCCCGTACGACCGCGTCGGCGTGGTGAACGCCGATCCTTAAGGACTTTTCCCGGCGTGTCTCTCCGCCCAGGGTCCCTCGCTTTGCTTTCAATCCCCGCCATCGACGCCTTTCAACTCCGCTTCTGACGCCTTTGAACTCCACCCCGACAATCGCTCGTGTGGAACGACCCGAAGCCCTGGAGGATTGCCCCGCGGTGTACGACGAGGACGGCTTGTTCGACACTTCAATCGTCCCGTGGTGGGTCTGGGTGAAGCGGTTCCATCTCCCGGAGGCGGAGAAGATCAACGGCCGCGCCGCGATGGTTGGGTACGCGTTCGCGTACCTCATCGACGCCGCCGGCGGCGCCGGGCTCGTGGACTTGCACCAGAGCTTCCTCGGGAAGACGGCCATCTTCGTCACCGTCGCGTTTTGCCTCTTCGTGCGGCGTCTGGACGACTTGGACACGCTCGGCGTTCTCGCGGACGAGGCGACGTTCTACGATAAGCAGTGGAACGCGACGTGGGAGGGCAAGGAGCGCCCGTCCGATAACAAGTAATCACTACAGGAGGCGGGCGGAGGGCGTCGAGAAGGGCGCGTGGGGGCGCGCGACGGAGGCGGGGGGCTCGTCGCGCGCGATGGAGGCGAGGGGATGAGGTCGATGAGTGTGATTGATTTTTCCGCGAGGAGGAGGCGTTTTGATGGATCGACGCGGTCTCTTAGAGTCCGAGTCGAGGCGCGAGGACGCGCGATTGAAACTATATTTTCGTGCTTCTACGGGCGGTGCTTCGCGGCTCGCACGTTCGTCGAGCGCGCGCGGGTTCCCACCACGGCGCGCGCGCGTCGGACGCGGTCGCGTCGTCGTCTCTCGTTCACCACCCCGCGGGCGCCGCGCGCCGCGTCGACGCCTGCTGCGCGCGCATCCGCATCCGTCGCAGATGCTGCCTCCTGTCGTCCAGCGCGGCCTGCGCCCACGCGAGCTCCTGCCGCAGCGCGCTCGTCGTCGCCTCGTCGTCGTCCTCGTCGCCGACGCCGACGTCGACGACGCCGTCTCCGTCTCCTCCCCGACGCGCGCTCGCCGCGTCGATCGCCGCGGCAGCCTTCTTCGCCGCGCGCGCGCCCCCGCCTCTCTCCTCGTCCTCCTCGTCCTCGTCCTCCTCGACCCTCGCCGCGCGCGTCGGCGGCTCCGGCGACGGCGACAGCGTCGTGGAGTCGTCCAGCGCGTCCAAGACGCTCGGCGGCGACAGGTTCGCCGACGACCCCGCCTTCCCCCATCCCATCACGCTGAACGGCCGCTCGACGACGCTGAACGGCGTCGTCGTCGCGAGCGCGACGTCCTCCGCGAGCGGCCCCTCGACGCGTCGCATCACCTCTTCGAAGTCTTTCCGGACGTTCTCCACGAGCTCGCGCCTGGTGAGGTGCCCGCGGTACGCGGACTGGATGCGCGTCGCCGCGCGGCGTCGCGCCGTCGCCGTCGCGAGATTTAGATTCGCGCGCTGCATCTTCAGCAGTCCGCGTCGTCACCGCTTCCGACCCGCGCGCCGCGGCGTCCTCTAAGCTCGCGCGCGGACGACGACGCGTCGCCGCCTCTCTCGCGCGCCTCTCGTATCGACGGACGCGACGCGGGCGACGTCCCCGGCGTCGACGCGACGCGCGCGCGGTGCGAAGTGCCGCCCGAGCCGTTAGGATTTGAACGAGCGCTCGCGCGTCCGCCAGTCGTCCGCGTCAGGACCGCTGCTCTTCGTCAACTGCCGCGATTGCCGACCACCGCCCGCATTTCGTCCCCGGAGCGGGCGCGGCGCGGACCGATGATCGTCCCGTCGTTCGGCGAAGGGTCGTGGCTCGAGGTCATCCTCCAGCACCTCAGGGACGCCGGGAGCGATGGCCTGACCCCGAGCGAGATCGCGCTCCGCGCCGCGCGCTGCGGCCGCGAGCTCGGCAAGAGAGGCTTGGATTCCGCGCTCGCGTCCATCGTGCCCATGTTCGGTCCGGGCCCGAAGGCGAAGACGGGGTACTTCGCGCGAGTCTCGCGGGACGAGCAGGGCGGGGATAAGAACAACACGAAGTGGCGGCTCGCGGACGATCTCGACGCGAGCGAGGTGCCGGCGACGGATCCCGTCGATCCGACGCGCGCGAGCTGGACGGTCGAGGATCTGGCGGACGCGAACGCCAAAGGACTAGTCGGGAAGAAGAAGAAGCCCGCCGCGAGGGCGAAGGCCACGAGGGCGAAGGCGACGGAGGGAGGCGACGGGAAGGACAACAACCCCGAGGACGGCGCGGCGAAGGACCCGCCGCGGACGGCGAGGACGAAGTCCGCGAAGGTGATCGACGACGACGATGACGACGACGACGACGACGACGACGACACCCCCGCCGACGACGACGCGAAGACGGCGAAGCCGGACTCGCAGGACTCGCGGAGGCACGCCGCGGTCGCGCGAACCGCCGCCGCGACCGCGACGACGTCCGATCCCGCGCGACGACCGGCGTGAGTGTACGCGTGGCCCCCGCCCATCGCCGTCGACGCGTCGACGTCGCCGAAGAAGAAAAATCCGACGCTCGCTACGAAGAAGGGCCACACCCCGCGCGAGAGCGTCCTCCTCCGCGTCCCGCGCCCGGACGACGCTTCTGGCGCGGAACCTGAGCCTCCCGCGGTGACGTCCGCGACCGGCTGGGTGAGCGTCTCCAGAGGCGCGATCGTGAGGTTCGCGGACGGCGTCGCGATGCAGGTGAACGAATTCCACGAGGAAAACAAACCCGGCGGCGGCGGCGTCCTCGTCGGCGTCCTCGCGGCGACGCGCGCGGGGCTTCAGAAGTTCGTCGGCGCGCGCGGGACCAAGCTCAAGGTGATGCCGGCGTACGACACGATGGTGTTCATGTTCGACGACGACGCGGAACAGAGGGAGATCATTCTCGTCAAGGCGGAGATCATCGAGCGGCGCGCCGAGGACGTCGAGCGCGTGCTCTCGACGCGTCTGAAGAGCGACGCCCCGGGCCGGGGGAAGCCGGATCTGAAGATGGTGCTCACCGGGAAGTACGACGAGCACTGGAGGTACGAGGGGTCGCTGGAGAAGAAAGATCTGAGGAACGGCGCGGTGACGGAGTTGGACGCAAGTGCGGCGGAAAAGGCGGAGAAGGCGGCAGCGGCTTTGGCAAAGAAGGCGGCGGAAAAGGCGGAAAAGGCGGAAAAGGCAGTCGCGAAGAAGGCGGAGGTCCCCGCGCCCGCGCCCGCGAAGAA
>Ga0181561_10003014_pt1 | contig 14840 bp, 10 predicted proteins | sample 011ome_19_FD_133760 | JGI IMG/M metagenome (GOLD analysis project Ga0181561, IMG submission 133760) | Coastal salt marsh microbial communities from the Groves Creek Marsh, Skidaway Island, Georgia - 011510BT metaG (megahit assembly) | ecosystem: Environmental > Aquatic > Marine > Intertidal...
ATTTTACAGTTGAAAATTTCAACTTTATAAATGAAACCCCAAATACATCTATGTTTGGTATTATGATGAGAAATGGATGTGACAGTATTACAATAAAAAATAACACAATTAATGTTGGTACAGGTTACACGACTTCATTATCTTGTGGTATAGCGGCTTCTAATTCAATATCTTCTCCATCATCCTATGGAAACAACGCGAACAATATAACGATAGATAGCAACACAATCATAGGTGCATATTATGGTATTAGATTAAATGGGGTATCGAGTACTGTACCAACAACAGGAAACAAAATTACAAATAACACGATACAAGACGCATACACTTATTCCATTTATAATTACTATCAAGATGATTTAATAATTTCGAATAACGATATTTCGAGACCAACTAGATCTACTATTTCAACCTTCTATGGAGTTCACGCTTACTATTCGACCAAAGTAAGAATATGGAATAATAAAATTCATGATGCGGGATCAGGAAGCTATTCCTGCTACCCAATTTATTTAGGATATTCGCCAAACACAGTAGGAAACGAAAGTGAGATTGTCAATAATGCTATTTACAATAATCCAACAACAGGTTCGTATTATGGAATCTATTTATACTCCTATTCTTCTACTACCGGAAAGAATAAAAATATCAACATTTGGCACAACACAGTCGATATAAACACCAATGGTTCTAGTGGTACCCGAAGAGGGATTACAACCTCAAGTACATCTACCTCATACATTGAAAACGTAAATATTACCAACAACATCTTTAATATTTATGGAAATGGTACAGGAACTAAACATGCCATTTACATGCCAAGTTTTACTACCCTTTCTGGAAGTAATAACTTATTTAGAAATGTTGCAACTGCTGGAACTAATAATTTGGGGTACTACGGTACTAATATTGCTACATTGGCAGCATGGAATACTGCAACTGGAATGACAGGAAACGTAAATGCCAACCCAATAATTATTTCACCAGGATACACGCCTTACTCAAACCTAATTGATAATTTGGGAACACCTTTAGCTTCAGTTACTACTGATATTGATGGAAATACTCGAACTTCTACTCCTGATTTAGGAGCGGTTGAATTTATTCCATCGGGAGGTGATTTAACGTTGATTAATGGAGGATTAGCGCAGGTAGATGATTGCTATGGAACAAATGATACCGCATTTGTTTCTATTAGAAACTTATTTGGATCAACAGTTGATTTTTCAATCAATCCAGTTACAATCTATTTAAATATTACTGGTCCCGTTAACACAATAGATTCAATTGTATTAAACACAGATACCATTGCAGTTAACCAAACGATAGACTTAACATACACTAACGTTGACATGTCTGTTCCAGGGAAATATTCACTAAATGCTTACATTAATTTTGCTCTATTTAATATTCTAGATATCAATGATACATTGAATTTAATAGACGCATCAGAGGTAAAACCAATTATTGCAGTAAACCCCACTTACGATACAATTTACAGTTATTCTGACTCTGTAAAAATATCAACACAATCACCATTTTATCCGGGAGGTGCATTCTTTATTACAGAAATTTGCCATTATGCCGGAGCAACGAATGGAAGGCCAGCTGGTGGAAGGCCATCTTGGTTAGTCACTGATGATTACATTGAAATTACAGGGGTTCCTAATTCGGACCTAGCCGGTGTTACATTTGAACAATGGACAACCACTGGACTACAAAGTTCATATACTTTTCCTACAGGAACAGTTCTAAGTCCGATTGGTACAGCTATTATTGCTACAAGCCAAATTGGCTCACAAACAAATGACCCTTCTAATTTTATATATTTAGGGAATGGGAGCTACACTGGATCTAATGGTTCCAGCACAACTTCTGGGAAGATATTAAGAGATGCTTCTGGAAACATAATCGATGCTGTGGGATATTATAATTATGGAACATTCCCGGCAGCAGCTGGTGTAACTGCATCCGATTGGTCTTCTCCATTATCTCATTCGTCAGGTACCTGGGGAATTAGATTAACGAGTCCTGACAACAATACAGGTTCTAACTGGGTTCTTTCTACTACTCCGAAGCAAGATCCGAACGTTCTTAATGCTGGTATAACTGCACCAGCACCTTCAAGTGTAACTGGATTGACATGGACTTTACTTAATACCTCTACCTTGGTTGATACGACACCAGAAATCGTTGTTGGATCATACACAGCAAACGGAACTTATGCTTATGAAGCCTCTTTCGTAACACCGTGTGGAACATACAAAGACACTGCATTCATTACTGTATTGAACCAAACATATGATACAATTGTTGCAAATGCATGTGACTCTGTACAATCTGCATTTAGCACAAAATTCTTTAGCTCTACTGGTAGATTTTATGATACATTAGTAGCAACTGGACCTGTAGTTTATGACAGTATCTTTAGAACTTACGACATCAGTATTGATACGACTAACGCTGAATTTACTTTCACTTATTGTGGAGACTACACAAGTCCAAGTGGAAAAGTGTGGACTACCACCGGAACATATTTGGATACGATTACAAACTCACTAGGATGTGATAGTTTAATGACTTTCAATATAACAACTACTTCTGAAATTGTATTACCATCGGTAGTGACTTCGTGTGACACATATACTTGGAGGGGAAGAACATATACAGCTTCCACAATGGATAGAGACACTGTAAACAATGGAAGTTGTGATAGTATATTCACCTTAGACTTAACAATCAATTACAAGTCTTTTGACACCATTACTACAACAGTTTGTGATAGCCTTGTGAGTCCTTCAGGAAAAGTATGGAATACTTCAGGTACTTACCTAGATACCATTCCTAATGTAATTGGATGTGATAGTATAATAACATTCAACTTAACTGTCAATTATATTACTTACAAAACTATGACCATTACAGTTTGTGACACCTATACATCTCCAAGCGGAAAAGTATTTACCACAACAGGAACTTATTTTGATACAATACCAAATGCGTTAGGTTGTGATAGTGCATTAACAATTAACTTAACGGTTAATTATTCCACAACTCAAACCGATATAGTAACAATATGTCCTGGTGCCTCATACAGAGTAGGTCCATCACTCTATAACACTGCTGGAACGTACACAAATGTATTCTTAACTTCTAAAGGTTGTGATAGTACAGTAAACACTGTATTGTCATTCTACCCTGTAGCCACAGGAACAGCATCTTACAACTTCTGTATTGGTGATAGTGTTCAGGTACTTGGAAACTGGTATTTTTCTGCAACAACATTCAACGATACTGTTTCCGGAGGGTCTTCTACAGGATGTGATACTATTACAACTCATATAATTACAACAAGAACTGTGTCACCAGCATTAAACCTAGGAAACGATGTCATCTCTTGTTTAGATGGAGGTGTTACTATCTTTGCTTCAAATGCTTATGACTCTTACAACTGGTCAACAGGAGGTACCACAAACATTCTTAATGTAACAGGTGCAACTGTTGGTTCAGGAAGCGTAGATTACGTACTTACAGTAACACAAGCCTCATCTGCCTGTACTGCAAGAGATACAGTGAACATTACGTTTAATGATTGTACTGGATTAGATGAACTGACAAGTGACTTAAATGTTAACTTGTTCCCTAACCCAGCAAATAACTTCGTTACAATCGAAATATTTGATAAATTGAATAGCAATAACTTAACTCTTGAAATCTTAAATTCAATTGGGCAGGTTGTAGCATCCAAATCAATCGAAAATGCTAAGGAGCAAATTATCATGGATGTAAATAACTTTAGTAAAGGATTATACCTAGTTAGAGTTTCTTCTGATAATATGTACATCACGAAAAAACTATTGATTCAGAAATAATACAACCTTAAACAATATAAAATTTAAAACACCTCTTACGGAAGTAGGAGGTGTTTTTTTTGCTCTAAATCGAAGAGACTAAAACCTCAATAACTCGGTAAAATTTGTATTTTTATCCTTCCAAAGCTGAATCTAAAACACTCTGCCAAAAAACAAGATTACACTCTATGACCCAAAACACCTTAAATATCAAACCGACTTTGAGAATTCTCCTCACTCTATGTCTATTGGTGGGTGTTACAATTTCCTTTTCTCAAGATGACCCCTCTATGATTTTTGCAGGAAAAATAAGAGATGAGAATGGAAAGTCTATTTCTGGTGCTTTAGTCAAAATACTACGAAACGGTAAAGAAGTGTATAGTGCGACAACCGATGCCAGCGGTGAATTTGATTCTTACATGGATTACTATGGGTATGTCTATTCTATTGTGATTTCTAAAAATAGATTAACCACCAATACGATTGAAATAAACAGCAAAGATGGTTACCATGAAGAAGATGTTCCTTTGGAAATAAAAATTCCTATAAAAGTTGAACTACTCATCAAAAAAGATGGTGTTAATTATGGGGTGGTTGAGAACACACCTATCGAAAGATTTAGAATAGATCCTAATACTGGTCAGCTTTCGGAAGACTTTAAATACATAGATCAAAGGAAGGATGAAATAAAGGACTACTTCAAAAAACTAGAGGGAGACGAAAAGGATAAAGAAAAAAAGTTTCAACAACTTAAAAAATCCGGGGAACAATCCCTCGCTAAAAAAGAATACGGAAAAGCAATAGAAGATTGGAAGGCGGCATTGGAACTAAAAGATGATGAAGAGCTCACTGAAAAATTAGTGGATGCTGAATTCGCTTACAAAGACATTTTAAAAGAAAAAGAACTTTTGGCAAAAATGGATAAATTAATTGCGGAAGGAGACGATCTTGTTAATTTGCTAAAGTTTGAAAATGCCAAGGAAAAATACGAGGCTGCTCAAAGAGTTTTACCAAAAAACAAAAAACCAAAAGAGCGACTGGAGGAGCTGAACAAAAAAATTGAAAACTTAAGAACGAAAAATCTGATAAGCAGTATGTTGAACTTATGAAACGCGCAGAAATCAAAGTAAGTTCAGAAAGCTATGACGAAGCCAAAACACTCTTTGCCGAGGCCCAGAAAATAAAGCCAAAGGAGAAAGATCCCACAAAAAGAATAAAAGAAATTGATAAGTTATTGGAGGATATAGCTAAAAATAAAGCTGAATACGACCAAACGATTATAACCGCAAACGGTTTGTTGATGGCAAAAGAATATGAAAAGGCAAAATCCTCTTATGAAAAAGCCTCTTCCCTCCTACCTTCCGAGCAATTACCGAAAGAAAAAATATCCGAAATAAATAATATTCTTGAACAAATAAAAAAAGACAACGAAGCGTATGATAAGCTAATTTCTCAAGCAGATGAACTCTACGGGAAAGAAAAGTTTGAAGAAGCTATTTCTGACTATAACAAAGCTCTTGCTATCAAGCCCTCTGAAACTAAACCTAAGAGTCAGATTGAAAAAGCAAACCAAAAAATCGCTGAGCGAAAAAAACTAAATGAAGAGTATGCTGCCGCTATGACAGAGGCAGATGAATTATTCTCACAAGCTAAATTTAAGGAAAGTATCCTCAAATACGAAGCTGCCCTTGTGCTAAAGAAAGAGGAAAAACTTCCGCAAACGCAAATAGATAAAGCTAGGAAAGAAATAGCAAGGCTCGAGCAACTGGAAAATGATTACCAAGCTCGAATTGAAAAGGGAGAAACTCTCTTAACAGGTCTGAAATACCCAGAAGCCATAAAAGAGTTTGAAGAAGCAGTACGACTTAAACCTGAAGCACAACTACCAAAAGACAAAATCCTATTTGCGCAAAAGGAAATTGCCCGATTAAAAGAAATTGAGAATCGTTACACTCAACAAATAAAAGAAGGAACAGAAGCTTTCGGAAAGAAAGAATACACCACTGCGCTCAGTAAATTTAGAGAGGCGCAAAAAACAAAACCAGATGAAAAAAAGCCACAAGAGTTAATTTCACAAGTAGAACAAGCTATTGCAGACGCAAAAAAACTAGAAGAGGAATACAACAACTCTATGAAAAAGGGAGAAGAATTACTAACAAGCAAAGACTTTGAGGTAGCCATTGAGAGCTTTGAAAAGGCTTTGACATTAAAACCAAGTGAACCCCTTCCAAAACAAAAAATAGAAGAAGCTAAGAAAGCACTCGCCACTTTAAAACAACTTGAAGAAGATTATGCTTCGGCTATGGCAAAAGGAAATTCTCTTCTTGCAGAAAGTAAATTTGAAGAATCAATTACCTCTTTTTCAGAAGCCAAAAATTTGAAACCAACTTCCGCTGAACCGCAAGTAGGTATTGAAAAAGCGAATGAGGGGATCCGCTTAAGAGAAGAATTAGCGGCCAAGAAAAAAGCCGAGGAAGAGGCAGCCAACAAGGCCAAATTAGCGAAAGAAAAAGCTGAAAAAGAAGCCGCTGAAAAAGCTGCGAAGGAAGCCGAAGAAGCAAAGCGACTTGCTGCAGAAAAGGCTGCCAAAGAAGCGGAAGCAAAAGCAAAAGCTGAAGCAGAAAGACTAGCTCAGTTGGCAAAAGAAAAAGAGGCAGAAAGGATTGCCAAAGAAAAAGCAGAGGTAGAAGCACGGAGAAAAAAAGAGCTAGAAGAAGAAGCGGCAAGAAAACTAGAGGAAGAAAAACAAAGGCTGGCTCAATTAGCAAAAGAAAAAGAAGAGGCTGCCAAAGCTGCTTTAGAGGCAGAAAAAGCAAAACAAGCGGCCTTGGAAGCTGAGAAACAAGCCAAACTAAGAGATGCTCAAGAACGAGCAGAAAGAGAGGCTAAAGAAAGAAAAGCAAGAGAAGCAGAAGCCGCAGCCAAAGCTGCTGCTGAAAAAGCCCAACAAGAAGAGGAAGAGCGCAAAAGACTGGCTGAAGAAAAAGCGAAGCAGGAGCAAGAAAAAGCAAGGCTAGCGAAAGAACAAGCTGAAAAAGAAGCAGCAGAAAAAGCCAGATTAGAAGCAGAAAAAGCTGCGAGAGAGGCCGAAAAAGCCAAACAAGCGGAAGAACTGGCAAGAAAAGCAGAAGAGGCAAAAGCTCAACTTGCTGCTGAGCAAGAAAAGCGAAAACAAGAGGAATTAGCAAGACAAAAAGCAGAGGAAGCCAAAAGAAAAGCACTAGAAGCAGAAAGACAAGTAAAAGAACAAGAATTACTTGCCGCTGAAAGGGCAAAAAAGGAAGCTGCAGAGGCAGAAAAAAGAGAAGCAGAGAAAAAAAGAGAAGCTGAAAAACAGCAACAATATAATGCCCTTATTAAAAAGGCAGACGACCAATTTGAAAACAAAGATTACAAAGGAGCAAAGAACACGTATAATTCTGCCTTGTCTTTACGACCAAACGAAACCTATCCTAAAGGACGAATTGAGGCGATAAACGAAATCCTCGCTAACATGAGTGAGGATGAAAGGAATGCCATTACCTCAACGGATGATTATTTTAACATAGATGCTGAACTCTACGGAACCGAGGTGGATATGACTGGCAAAGATGGCAGCTTTTTACTTACTAAAATTGAAGACAATTCAGATCTGAGGGAATACATGGACTTAGTAGAGTATATTGATTCTATGAATGTGGTATACAAAAAACAAGGCAACAAAGATAAAGCTATGGCTCAACTGACGTATGGTGAATTTGAATCTTTGAAAGACAAAATAAGCAATGAACTTGGAGTAAATGATTATGCCCGAAACGGAAACATAACCTCGGTGAAACTCTTCTTGGATGCCTACGCCTCTCAACAAAAAGAAACTATTACTGACGACCAACAAGATATACTGAATACATCGAACGAATTTGAAAAACTAAAAGAGGCTATTGACAGAGAGCAGACCAAACTCAGAAAAAGAAATGAAACAACTATCTCTGACTATAACAAATACCAAGATTCAGAATCTGAATTAGCAAAAATACAAGGAGTTCAAAATACCCAAGAAACCTATGAAACTTATGTTCTTACGGAGGAATTAAAAACTAAAATTGGGGATGAATACGAACTTAATGGCGCAAAATATCGTCAAAGAGAAGCCTCTCTCGCTATTCTAAAAGAACAAATACTCACTCGAAGGGAACAACTTTCGGAAAAAGAAAAGATGAGCCTAAAAGCAGAAATTGACTATTTAGAAAAAACCAATGAACTAATTAGACAAAAACAGGAAAAAGGTGAAAGCAATATTCGCGAGAACCAACATATATACGAAGATTATATCGACAAAAAAACAATTGAAAAGAAAGAGGCCGAAGGTGAATTTGAAGAACGTATAGAAATGAACATGGAAGAATTGGTCTTATTGGAAGAAAAGCGAATTGAAAACACCTACAACGAAAATCAAGACGTATTGGAGAGTACGGCTGCTTATCAACAATACGAAGAAGAAAAACAGAAACTAGCGAAAGAAACTCAAGAAAAAGAGATACTGAGCCAAAGGTCGGTAACAAGTTCTTTTGAAAAAGTAGAAGAAATAAAAAGAGAGGCTGAAAAAGAATCGCAAGAAAAAGTGGAGAAGAATTCAGCTGAATTTCTGGCCTACAAAGACGAACTAGCAGAGGTGAAAGAAAAAGAAAAGGAAGAAAATCAAGAAAAAGTATTGGCTGCGAGCCAAGAATTTGAAAAATTAACCGACTTACAGGCAAAAGAATCAAAAAAACTGAATGACGGTGCAGAAGATAAAGCTGCCGAACTCAAAAAATTTATGGAAAGAAAAGCCCAAGCCGAAAAAGAAGCAGGGGCATTAAATCAAAAAAAATCTATCTCTACGAGCAAGGAAATTGAAAAAATAAACGATGAAAAATCAATTCTCAAATCGGCCACGAACAAAGACCAGTTAGCTCTAATTTTCCCTCAAGGAGTCACTCAAAAAGTATATCAAAAAAAGAATGAATATGGCGAAATTACCTCGATTACAACAAGAAGAGTTGTTGTGGTGGGCAACAAAGGTGATGACTATATTCATAAAAAAACGAAAGCAGGGAACTTCTATTTCAAAAATGGAAAATCCATCTCTGAAGGAACATGGGATTTAGAAACCTCTGGAGAAATTGTAAACAAATAAGCCCTTATGAAACACCTATTTATTTTTATCGCAGTGTCGTTTATGATGTCGTGCACGGTAATCGAACAAAACAAAGCCATTGATTACAACAACTCTCTGGTGGATGTACAAGAAAAAGTAGCAGACAAGGTCAATGAATTTATTGACTTAATTACCCTTGTAGATTCCTTAAATTATAATATGGTACATGACAAAAGAAAGGAGGTCTTGACATCTATTGATAAAGGAATTTTGGAAGTAAAAGAAATTGGAGGTTTTGGTAAGTCTGAAGATTTTAAAAACAAGTTACTCTCGGTATTCAATGCGTACAAATCGGGAATAGAAAATGAATATACTACGATGGCGAATTTTTTGTTGCTTCCGCTCGAAGAACAAACCGATGACCAATACAACGAAACGGAGGAGATTGCGTATGTAGCTGATAGCCTAATTGGAATTGCTGAAGACAATTTCATCCAAGCGCAAGAAGTATTTTCTCAATCCTATAACTTGGTATTAGAGGACGTACTAGATCGATTTGAGGATAACTAAAAGGAGTGTGTACTATACTTTTTTAACTGTTTATCCAATTGCTTGGCCTTTCCTTCGGTGAGTGTATCCAAAAACTGCCAAAAAGCAGGCTGATGATGCTTGTGAACCGTATGAGCCAATTCATGAAATATCACATAGTCTCGTAATTCATCAGGCAATTTCATTAAATGAAGAGACAAGTTAATTTTGTTGTGAAACGAGCAACTTCCCCATCTGGAAGTGGAATTTCTTATCGTAACGGATTGAAACTCTAATCCAACTTGTTTGGCAAGCTCAGCAGTTCGAACTGGCAAAATAAGTTTAGCTTCCTTTCGCCAAGTCTCGATTATGACTGACTGAATGAACTCCTGGATTTCTTTTTTATAAATATCGAAATGTTTGGGAACAATTATTTGAATTCTATGAGATGAAATTTTTGATTTCAGTTCTAGAGAATCGACTCGATAAATTTCAAGGGAATGGCTCTGGGTAGAAAATTGCGTTTTTTCATCAAATACTGTTTGCACACCCTCATTCCCTTTCAGTTTCAATCGGTGAGAGTGAATCCAGTCTATTTTTTCCTCTACAAATTGTTGAGCACGAAAATAAGGCATCAAGGTGGGCACAGTCACCTTAACGACTCCATCCGCCTTAAGGGTTATACGAGCGTATTTAGCTCGGTTACTTTTTACAAAGACAACTTCTCCCACACCTTCTACTTCGCTTACTTTACGCCCAGCTCTTTTAGTCATATTTCACGTAAATTTACGAAAGAATTTGTCCTATAAAAGCACCTATATTATTTACCCCATGAGTAATGATACACATAACTAATGCCAACGTTGAACCAAATCTTTTTCTTGTATAGTAATACACCGCTGCCAATAGGATTCCGATGGCTAGAGTTATAAATACATAACTCCAATTGTACGTGTGAGAAATTCCAAACAAAATCGCTGATAGCAATCCGGGAATGAACCAGTGAATTGAGGATGCTTTGAGTTTTTCTCTTATCCATAATCCACTTTCGATAATTCCAAATTGATAAATGAGTGACTCAACAATGGGAGCAAAGAATACGGCAAAGAAAAATAACTCGATAGTAGAAAAATTATCAAACTCCGTGTTCGCCATTAAATCAACATCCAATAGGTAAAAAATAATGGAAAAAAAACCGTTCACCGCGAAAAGAGCGAGACTAAAGATAGCCGCCAATCTAACATAATTTAGTTTATCGAGAATCTGTGCAAGTGTTGCCATAAAGTTAAATTAAAAAATCCTGATTACTCAAATGAGTTATCAGGATAAAAATAGAAATTATAAAGAAGAATTCTCATTAAATTAAAACTGAATTGTATATTCAACTATTCTGTTGAGTTTTCTTCCTGCAGCAATTTTGTTATCAGCTCTGGGTTGTGTAACTCCAAATCCCTCAATACATAGTCTAGTAGACTCTGCCCCCTTTTTTGATTAAATAATCCTTTGCAGCAGCTACTCTATCTTTTGATAGCTACAAGTTCTTAGCTTCATTACCACTATTATCGGTGTGACCCTTTATCTCGAACTTGCAGCTTGGATTCACATTAATAATTTTTGCCACATTATCAAGTAACGCTCGTGATTTTCGCTGAATTTCAGCAGAACCAGAATTAAAAAACAATCCGTTCATGGCTTTGGTCATGACTTTTTTGGTTTCTTCCTTAATCTCGGGATAACCAGCATTTACATCTACCGAAATTCGAAGAATTCTTCGTGTAGTGATGCACCTTGGAGATACCAGCTCCTAACCCAATAAACAAATAAGGCTGAAACCAGCTTGTCTCTTTTAGCCACTTTCCATTGTTTATTTTGAACTTTGCCATCACATTGAAATCAATAAAACGAGATTCAAAAGAACTTACACTATTAATATAATCCGTATTAATCAAAGTAACCATTCCTTGTATATCCCAAAAAGGAGTTAAATATTTGGATACTGATACCCCATATGCTCCATGCTGTATGGAGGTAAAAAATTCTGTCTTTTTGTCACCAGAAACAAGCATATTCTGTCTTATTAAGTAAAAGATGACACTTTTTGTGCAATGGTATTGAATTTGGAATGAGTAAACAAAAACAAATTAGAATTATGGCAACAGGAAAAATTAATGTACAAACGGAAAACATATTTCCCATCATTAAGAAGTTTTTATACTCCGATACGGAAATATTTTTAAGAGAATTAGTATCCAATGCAGTGGATGCCTCGCAAAAATTAAAGACTCTCTCCTCCCTAGGAGAATTCAAAGGAGAAGTGGGAGAATTACAAGTAGAAGTAATTCTTGACAAAGAAGCAAAAACCATTACCGTAAGGGATAATGGAATCGGAATGACAGGAGAAGAAGTGGATAAATACATCAATCAAATCGCATTTTCAGGTGCCGAAGAATTTGTTCAAAAGTACAAAGATACTGAAGGGGCAGCGGCTATGATTGGTCATTTTGGACTCGGATTTTACTCTTCGTTCATGGTGTCGAGTCAGGTAGAAATAAAAACTCTTTCGTTCAAAGAAGGGTCGAAAGCAGTAAAGTGGACTTCGGATGGAACGCCAGAATACAAGTTAGAAGAGATAGATAAAGAAACACGAGGGACAGATATCGTGATGCATATAGCAGACGATTCCACTGAGTTTCTGGAAGAAGCTCGAATTAGTACTATTTTGAACAAATACTGCAAATTCTTGCCTATAGATATCAAATTTGGTACAAAGACTACCCAAATTGATAGTCCATCGGGAGAGAAAGACGAAGATGGAAAATTAAAAAAAGAGTCGGTTGAAGTACCAAACATCATTAATAACACTGCTCCAATGTGGGCAAAAGCACCAGCGGAATTAAAGGCGGAAGACTACGATAATTTCTACCAAGAATTATATCCAATGTCAGAAAAACCTTTGTTCAACATTCACCTTAATGTAGATTACCCGTTTAATTTAACAGGAATCTTGTATTTCCCGAAATTGAAGAAAGACATTCAGATTCAAAAGAACAAAATCCAATTATATTCCAACCAAGTGTTTATCACAGACTCGGTAGAAAACATTGTTCCTGAGTTTATGCAGTTACTTCACGGTGTAATTGATTCTCCTGATATTCCTTTGAACGTATCGAGATCTTACCTACAAAGCGACAGTAATGTAAAGAAAATCTCTTCCTACATCACTAAAAAAGTAGCAGACAAGCTTAATTCTATGTTCAAAGAGAACAGAAAAGATTTTGAATCTAAATGGGAGGATATCAGCGTTTTTATCGAATACGGAATGCTTTCTGACGATAAATTTGAGGAAAAAGCAAAGAAATTTGCTTTATTGAGAAATACCGCGAATGAGTTCTTTACCTTGGAAGAATACGGAGAAAAAGTAAAAGAAACACAAAAAGACAAAGACGACAAGGTGGTATATCTGTACACGAATAATGCAGAGGAACACCACGCCCTGATAGAAAATGCCACTTCTAAAGGGTATGACGTGCTGCTTTTGGATAGTCCACTTGCTCCACACTTAATTTCGAAATTAGAACAGTCTTTAGAAAAAGTTTCTTTTGCTAGAATAGATGCTGACACTTTAGAAAAACTTATCGATAAAGGTGAAGAAGTACCTAGCAAGCTTTCAAAAGAAGACGAGGAAGCTTTGAAACCAATCATTGAATCTGTGATGCCTAAAGAAAAATTCATGGTAGATTTTCAAAGTTTGAGCGAAACTGACAGCCCAATGCAAATTACTGAAGCAGAATTTATGCGCAGAATGAAAGAACAACAAGCATTAGGCGGAGGTATGGGATTTATGGGAACAATGCCCGAAATGTACAATTTGGTTGTGAATAGCAATCACCCATTGATTTCGAAAATATTGGAAACAAAAACCGAAAAGAAGAAAAAACAACTCATCGAACAAGCTACGGATTTAGCCTTATTGGCGAAAGGAATGCTCACAGGAAAGAAACTTACAGAGTTCTTAAAACGTAGCGTAGACATTATAAAATAAAAATAAAAACCACTAAAATGAGCTACCTACCGTAGCTCATTTTTTTTGATAGAGAAATGAATAATTTCTGTTATATTCAAGAAACTTAATTTTATAACATGGACATAGATCAAAAAATAGAAAATGTAAAAAGTAGCAACCTGATGAAAAAGTATGGAAAATGGCTTTTATTGGGAGTACTAGTGCTTTGGGTTATTTCGTCTTACAACGGATTAGTGAAACTAGAGGAACCAATTAGCACAGCTTGGGCAAATGTAGAAACGGAATATCAGTCTAGAGCAGATAAAGTTCAAGTAATCTCGAAAATTGTAAAGAATGCAGCAAATTTTGAAAGAAAAACCGTGACAGACGTAATTGAGGCAAGAAGTAAAGCCACTTCCATCAACTTAGATGTAAATGACTTGACACCAGAAAACATGGCTAAATTTGAAGCAGCTCAGAGCCAATTAACTGGAGCATTGAGTAGATTAATGGTTACTGTAGAAAGATATCCAGAATTGAAAGCTACCGATGCATTTCGCGATTTTCAGGCGCAATACGAAGGAATCGAAAACAGAATTGCCAAAGCAAGAAGAGATTATAATGAAACTATACTTCCTTACAATATTGGAAGAAAAAAATTCCCAAAAAACCTAATCGCAAAGGTCTTTGGATTCGATGAAAAAGAAGAATTTAAATCCAACGAAGGGGCTGAAAATGTAAACGCGGACGAAATAGACTTGGGATTTGAGTAAGAAAAAAATAGGCGTCCTCTCCTTCTTGAACCAGGAAGAAGAAAAACGAATACTCGAGGCAATAAGGCTTGCGGAGCTTAATACCTCTGGGGAAATTCGTGTGCATCTGGAATCGTTATGCAACAAGGATTCGCTAACAAGGGCACAGGAAGTTTTTCATCAATTAAAAATGCATAAAACTGCCCTACGAAATGGTGTATTATTCTATGTAGCTACTGAAAGTAAACAATTCGCAATTTTGGGAGACAAGGGGATAAACGAACAAGTGGAAGCAACTTTTTGGGATTCTACCAAAGACTTGGTTTTACATCACTTCAAGAACGGAGAAAGAGCCCTTGGCCTAGAATCAGGTATAGGAAAGGCCGGAGAAAAGTTAAAAGCATTTTTTCCTTACCAACAGAATGACCAGAATGAACTATCCGATGAAATTTCTACAGGACATTAACTAAACTAATAGGAGGTTTTACTTCACTCTCCCACAAATCAATGACAAAATTCAAACTCATACTATTTAGCATTTTTTTCTCCGTAGCAGCCATTTATGGACAATCAGATTGCTTTCCAGATCA
>Ga0181561_10003015_pt1 | contig 14838 bp, 10 predicted proteins | sample 011ome_19_FD_133760 | JGI IMG/M metagenome (GOLD analysis project Ga0181561, IMG submission 133760) | Coastal salt marsh microbial communities from the Groves Creek Marsh, Skidaway Island, Georgia - 011510BT metaG (megahit assembly) | ecosystem: Environmental > Aquatic > Marine > Intertidal...
CAGAAAGGCGGATTCAGGGCCCGACGCGCTGCTGCAGTTCGCTGATACGGGACTGGATGGTATCCAGCGTCTGGTTCAGCTGAAGGCGATAGACATTGATGGATTCAATGTCCTGCTCAGTGGAATTGACCCGGCTGACCAGGCCATTTTGCAGGGAAGCGACATTGGTTTTCACACCAGTGAGATCCGTGAGTATGCTGGACAACTGCTGGTCCAGGTCATCCATGCCGGCAATATTGCTGGTAATGGTCTCAAGCCGGTTCTGCATGGTGGCCAGCTGGGCCGTCGCCTCATTGAGGCTTTTGCTGTGACCGGAAATTACCCCTTCGATTGAAGTAATCGTTCCCTTGGCGTCTTCCATGAACCGGTTGAGCTCTGCCAGGCTGGCAGTATGGTTCCGGTAATTGGCCCATAGCAGGTCGATCTGTTCAAAATTGCTGTCAACCCGCTCCAGCAGTCCCATGGATTGCTGTTCGGCGGACTCGTCCACCAGGTTCAAGCGGTTCTGTAACTGGAGTATGCGACCCTGCGCTGAATTCAGCTGGTCCTGCATCTGCAGGCCCTGGTCATAAAAGTAATACCCGGCACCTCCGGTCGCAAACAGGCCGAGGGTAAGGATAACCAGCATGAAGCGGACGCCGCCGGTAGTCCCGGTAACGACCTCTTCGACCACGGGAATGGAATTGCCCCGCTTCATCTTGCGATGCGAGGCCACCTCATCGCGCTCTGGCACGATGCTTGGAATATCATCAATCTGATCTTTTCTGGACATGCCCGGTATTATAGGGTTTTTTGGCGCAAGAAAAAAACATCCATTTCCCGGAAATACAGGTTTATTTTGCTGAGAAATTAGGCTGATAGCGCCCAAACTTTCAGCGGTTTCTATGAAATTCATTTCGATACAGGGAGGAAGGGAGGAAGGGAGGAAGGGAGGAAGGGAGGAAGGGAGGAAGGGAGGAAGGGCAAACAGTGTGGCGATTTTTTTAATTTTGGGTCATTGATTAATTTCAATGAATTTTTCAGACCTGAAACCTTTCTTCCCCTAACAACCCGCTTTACCCCAGTATCAAGAGTTACCGGAATCCCCCCTCTCCCTTAACCGCTCGCCCTTTCTCCCTTTATCGAAAACCCCATCGATGCCGTCGGATGGCGACACTACGTGTCTTATCCGACCTACCTCCCTTTATCCCTATATCCCTCTGCGAACCTGACAGGCACAAAAAACCCCGCAAAAGCGGGGTTTTTTGGGTATTACAAAGGGGCTGGCGTTACATCATGCCGCCCATGCCGCCCATGCCGCCCATACCGCCCATATCAGGCATTGGCGCAGCAGGTTTTTCTTCCGGCAGCTCACTGACCATTGCTTCGGTAGTGATCATCAGGCCAGCAACAGAGCCAGCAGCCTGCAGGGCGCTACGGGTTACCTTGGCAGGGTCGATAATGCCCCACTCCAGCATGTCACCGTATTCACCGGTACCAGCGTTGAAGCCGTTGTTGCCTTTACTCTGGCGAACCTTGTCCAGGACAACCGCACCGTCTTCACCAGCGTTGCTGGCGATCTGGCGCAGTGGCATGGTGAGGGCGCGCTGAAGAATCATCAGGCCTACGTTCTGGTCTTCGTTATCGCCGCGCAGTTTTTCAACTTTCTGCAGGGCACGAACCAGGACCACACCACCGCCGGGAACAACACCTTCTTCAACCGCAGCACGGGTTGAATGCAGGGCGTCTTCGACGCGGGCTTTCTTTTCCTTCATTTCAATTTCAGTGCCGGCACCAACCTTGATTACCGCAACACCGCCGGCCAGCTTGGCCACGCGTTCCTGCAGTTTTTCACGGTCATAGTCGGAGGAAGTTTCCTCGATCTGGGCACGGATCTGGGCAACACGACCTTCGATTTTCTTGCTGTCACCAGCACCGTCGATGATCGTGGTGTTGTCCTTGGTGATCTGGACACGCTTGGCGGAACCCAGGTCATCCAGGGTAGCGCCTTCAAGGCTCAGGCCAACTTCTTCAGCAATCACGGTACCACCGGACAGGATAGCCAGGTCTTCCAGCATGGCCTTGCGACGGTCACCGAAGCCAGGTGCCTTCACGGCAGCGACTTTCATGACGCCACGCATGTTGTTGACCACGAGAGTGGCCAGCGCTTCGCCTTCCACGTCTTCGGCAACAACCAGCAGCGGACGACCTGATTTGGCTACGCCTTCCAGTACCGGCAGCATGTCGCGAATGTTGGAGACTTTCTTTTCAACCAGCAGGATGTACGGGTCTTCCAGGTCAACCATCATGGTGTCCTGGTTATTGATGAAGTAGGCAGACAGGTAACCGCGGTCGAACTGCATACCTTCCACAACGTCCAGTTCGTTTTCCAGGCCGGAACCGTCTTCAACAGTGATAACGCCTTCCTTACCCACTTTTTCCATGGCTTCGGCAATGATGTCACCGACGCTGGTGTCAGAGTTGGCAGAAATAGAGCCAACCTGGGCAATGGCTTTGGATTCAGTACAAGGGGTGGCCATTTTGCCGATTTCTTTAACAACAGCAGCTACACCCTTGTCGATGCCGCGCTTCAGGTCCATCGGGTTCATACCGGCAGCAACTGATTTGAGACCTTCGTTAAGAATGGCCTGGGCCAGTACAGTGGCAGTAGTGGTACCGTCACCGGCCACATCGGAAGTCTGCGAAGCCACTTCCTTGACCATCTGGGCACCCATGTTTTCAAACTTGTCTTTCAGTTCGATTTCCTTGGCAACGGATACACCGTCTTTGGTGACGGTCGGCGCGCCGAAGGATTTGTCGAGAACCACGTTGCGGCCTTTGGGACCAAGAGTCACTTTCACTGCATCAGCCAGCAGGTTCACGCCCTTGAGCATTTTCTGGCGGGCGTTATCTCCAAATTTTACTTCTTTAGCCATGGTAATAATCCTATTCGTTAATTCTGTTTGATTTTATAAATTCGGTTTTGACTGATTGCCGTCTTATTTCTTTTTCTTGTTTTCAACGACGCCGAAGATTTCACTTTCATTCAGGATCAGCAATTCATCTTCGCCAATTTTGACGGTGTTACTGGCGTACTTGCCAAAAATTACAGTGTCACCAACTTTCACGTCTACTGGACGGATATCACCGTTTTCCAGCAAACGACCCGGACCTACGGCCACGACTTCACCCTGGGACGGTTTTTCTGTGGCTGAGCCAGGTAATACGATGCCGCCTGCAGATTTGGTTTCTTCTTCTTGTCGCTTCACAACAACGCGGTCTTGTAACGGACGAATGTTCATGCTTTTGGTCTCCAACACGCTTGGTTTTCTAATGGTATTCAGACAGAAGGCTTCTGCCCCCTGACTCCAGGGTAATCAGGACTTCCTGGCTCCCCAAAATTCCTTTGCAAATCAGGATTTAACTGGCTGATTTTTAGCGCAAATCATGATTTGAACCCTCAAGATGGGGCTGTTTGAATCAATTTCAATGGCGATTCCACAAAAAGATGAAAAAAAACCGCAATCCTTTGTTATCAGTGGCTTTCAGCGGTCTTCAGGGGTATCCAGGCGGGACTTTTCAGGCTTTTCCTCGGCATATTCCCCCTCGTAAACACCCGGCTCCTCCGTACGCTCCGAGTAGGAGGTGTAAGTGAAGCTGCTATTGCCGCCCCGACTGGTCAGTACCGTAATTTTTCCCGACTTGATGAGCCAGTGAACCAGTAACCTGCGGGTGGGCCCAATGAGGAAAAGAAACCCGAGCGTGTCCGTGATAAAGCCGGGCGTCAGCAGGAATGCCCCACCTACGGCCAGGAACAGGCCTTCGAGAATCTCCTGGCCCGGGAGTTCACCACTATCCAGGCGTCTGCGAGCACGGGTAATGGTAGACAGACCCTGCTGCTTGAGGACCTGGATGCCTATGGCAGCAGTCAATACGACAAGACCGACAGTCTGCAGGCCACCGATATGATCAGCCACTTCAAACAGCAACAGCATCTCGGCAATGGGAACAGCGAGAAAAATAAGAAATAATGGCATCCGGTGCGCCTTTTTAGCATTTGCTCACCCATTAATGGGGACGGCAGTAGCAGAGATCAAGTCCGGTATGCATACATCCAACTTGAAAGAGGAAATCTGGCAGATTGTCGCCGCTATTCCTGAAGGCCATGTGGCCACCTATGGCCAGGTTGCCAGACTGGCCGGCTATCCTTCGCATGCCCGCTATGTGGGCACTACGCTGAAAAACCTGCCCCGAGGCTCTCGCCTGCCCTGGCACCGGGTCGTTAATGGCAAGGGCCAGCTGTCTTTTGCGCTCAACAGCGCTTCCTGGAAAAAACAAAAACAGTTGCTTGAAGCCGAAGGTGTTGTTTTTACAGGTTCGGGCTTTTCCTTGAAAACATACCAGTGGTCTGCCTGATTTTTCTGAACCAGGGGCTTGAAATTGGCGGTCTTCCACTCAAGGTCTGTAGGACGGACAAGGAATTCACCTTAATTCAGTAATAAAGGAGGCAAGATGTACAAGACACTACTTTCAAGCACATTACCCTTAGCCGCTGGCGCTCTCATGGCGGCCAGTGCCACCCTGCAGGCAGAGCCTGCTGTCTATAGAGACGGGAGCATGAAAGTCCCGCAGGCCGCGGTCATTAGAAGCAATGAAAACAGCTATTACACCGACGTCACCCTGGGATTTGGGAGTGATGGCACACTCCAGGTGACCGGTGCCACCCTGAATCATCTCGTTGGTGTCGACACAGTCGAGGCCCAGGTCACACAAACCCTGGCCACACAGGAGGTCAGCCTGGCCGTCAGCGGCAACCTGTCTGTACCATGCAAGCAACTGCTGGACCCCGCGATGTCTTTCCGGGATGACACTTTTACCGTGGTCCTGGCCGAATCAAACCTGGGACCGGCTGAGAGCTGCATCCAGGTGCTGGAGCCTTTTGATACCAGTATTGAACTGGATGTAGAGGACCTCGATGCGGGAACTTACAACGTCGATGTCAACGGCGTGATGACGCAATTTACCTTGTAATACAGGCGGCCTTGAGCCAGCCTGGCGAGGCCGGACAAATCAGCCTCCGGTGGTAGCAAGAGTGTCTTTCTTGCTAAAGCGCTCCCCGACCTTGTCGCCCAGTACCAGCATGGCCGGTGTCATGATCAGGGTCAGTATGGTGGCGAAAGCCAGGCCGAAGGTGATGGCAGAGGCCAGCTGGGTCCACCACTGGGTGGAAGGACCGCCGATCTGGATATGGCGATTGATCAGGTCGAAGTTCATACCCAGCGTCATCGGCATCAGGCCAAGAATAGTGGTCACTGTAGTCAGCAGTACCGGACGCAGGCGCTGGGAGCAGGTCAGGATGGCCGCTTCCACGGCTTCTGCCCCTTTCTTCTTGATCAGGTTATAGGTATCAATCAACACGATATTGTTGTTAACGACAATACCGGCAAGCGAGATGACCCCGATCCCGGACATCACGATGCTGAAAGGCTGGTCCATGATCAACAGGCCCAGCAAGACACCAATTGTGGAGAAAACCACTGCGGACAGAATCAGCAGCGCCTGGTAAAAGCTGTTGAACTGGGTGACCAGGATGATGGCCATCAGGAACAATGCAGCACCGAAGGCCTGTGACAGGAACTCCTCGGCTTCTTGCTGGTCTTCGTTCTCTCCCTTGAAATTGACCCGGACTTCAGGATCAAGATTACCTGCATCCAGCCATTGCTGGAGCTGATCCACCTTGTCATTGGGCAGCACGTCTTCTGGCACATCCGCGGCAATATTCAGGACGCGATTACCGTCGGTGCGCTGGATGTTACCAACACGGGGTGAGGCTTCCCGGGTCATGAAATTACTCACTGGCACATTACCCATCAGGGAGTTCACGGTGAGATGGTCCAGCATGCCGATATTGCGCATGGTTTCCGGAAAACGTACCCGGATATCGACCTCATCATCCGCATCATCCGGGCGATAATCTCCCAGCATGATGCCATTGGTAATAAGCTGAATGGCACTGCCGATCGTACTGATATCAGTACCAAAACGGGCTGCTTCCTGACGGTCCACTTCCATCTTCCAGTCAATCCCGGGCAGCGGCCTGGAGTCGGTCACATCGACAAACTCACCAAGTTCATTCATGCCGGATCGCAACTTTTCAACAGCATCCGGTAGCAGGTCGGTATTCGTGGCCGTCAGTTCCAACTGGATGGGTTTGCCCGAGGTAATACCTGACTCCTGTACCTGTGGCTCCACAATAATGCCGGGAATATCCTGTGTGCGCTCGCGCACCTCCGCCATAATCTGTGCCGCGGGGCGTCGCAGTTCCCAGTCCACCAGGCTGAGCTGGATACGGCCGATCACATCCTCATCGATATCATTCCCCAGGGAAATGCCGCTGCGGGTATAGATGGCTTCGAATTCTTCCATGTCCAGGATTCTGTTTTCCACTTCCTGCACCAGGGCATCGCGTTCAAAGACGGACAGGTCACCACGGGAATGAATATTCAGCACGGCAAATTCCGGTTCCACATCCGTGAAAAATTCCTGGCCGCGGCCAATAGTTCTGTAAAGCAGGATGCTACCGACCAGGAAGACAATTGCTGTTAACAACACCAGTAAAGGCCTGTGCAGGGCCTTGCGCAGGACCGCGATATACCCAGAGGTGAATGCATCCATGTCCCTGATGTTATCGCGTGCTTCTTCCAGGAAGTCCACTTCTGCGATCGATGTCATTTCCGACAGGTCGGGATTGGCATTCTTGTTGGTCAACAGGGAACCCACCGTGGGCACAAACAACAGCGCCATGAACAGGGAAGCGGCCAGGGTCACCAACAGGGTGATCGGCAGGTACTTCATGAACTCACCGATGAGTCCGGGCCAGAACAACAAGGGCATGAATACCGCCAGCGTCGTGGCAGTGGATGCGGTAATGGGCCAGGCCATCCGCTTGGCGGCTTCGGTAAAGGCCAGCTTGGGACTATACCCATTTTTCATGTTGCGCTCACTGAGCTCAACCACCACGATGGCCCCATCTACGAGCATGCCCACGGCCATGATCAGGGAGAACAGCACAACAATGTTCATGCTGTAACCCATCATGTAAATCACCAGGATGCCGGACAGGAATGCGCCGGGAATGGCCACACCCACCAGGCCTGCCGAACGCAGCCCCAGGGCACCCAGAATCACGATCATGACCAGGATCACGGCAATGGCCACGTTGTTGACCAGGTCGTTAAGCATAATACGGACCTGTTTCGAGTTATCGGAGGTATAGGTCACTTCCAGGTTTTCAGGCCAGTCTTCAAGCTGCATCGCCCCGTTGACCGTAGCTTTGACTGTATCCACCACTTCCAGAATATTGGCACCTGAACGCTTGGTAATTTCCAGGGCAATGGATTTTTCGCCATTGAGCCGGGCGAAACTGGTGGGATCCTTGAAGGTTCTGCGCACGGTGGCGACATCCTGGAAAGTCACGGTCTTCAAACCATCAGTTTTCACCGGCAGGTTCAGGAGGTCGTTGAGATCTTCAATCACACCAGGGACTTTCACCGAGAACCTGCCCTCGCCGCTGTCCAGGGCGCCGGCGGCCACCAGGCGGTTATTGCGACTGACATAACTCACCAGGTCAGCGTAATTCAGGTTATAGCTTTCCAGTGCCACCGGGTCCACGATCACTTCGAGTAATTCTTCCCGATCGCCGCCGACATCAGCCGACAGCACACCCGGAATGGACTCCAGCTCATCACGCAATTGCCGGCCAATAGTGACCAGGGTGCGTTCCGGGACCGGGCCATGCAGCATGACGGTAATCACGGGAATCAGCGACGTATTGATTTCCTGGACGAAAGGCTCCTCAGAGTCAGCAGGCAATTCGTTACGTGCCAGGTCAACCTTTTCACGAACATCGGCCAGGGCCTGGTCGGCATCAAAGCCTGCGTCGAATTCGAGGATGATCACACCTGAGCCTTCGGAACCGGTGGCGCGCAGTTCCTTGAGACCTTCAATGGATCGCAATTCGGTTTCCATGGGCCTGAGCAGAAGGCGCTCGGCGTCTTCCGGTGAAATACCCTCGTGGATGATATTGACGTAAATCTGGGGAATATCGATATCCGGCTCTGCTTCCTTGGGCACGGAGATATAACTGACTATACCGGCAAGGATAAGCAGGGCCAGGATCATGATGACCGGCCTGGGACGGTTTATAAAAGCACTAATCAGCGAGTTCATAGTCCTAGTTACTCTGCCTTCTTTCCTCCATGGCTGTTTCCATGGGGGCTGAGTTTGCTACAGGATCAACTTGCTGGCCGACTGTCACAAAACCCTGGCCAACGGTGATGACAGTGACCCGATCAGGTAATCCCGTCACCAGTATGCCGTTATCGGAAGACCCGGCGATTTCGATGGGGTAAAAATCCACGCGGTTGTTGCTGCTCACTGTCTTGACGCCCACGGTACCGTCATCAGCCAGGGTCAGCAGAGAAGGCGAAATATCGTGGGCGGTAATACGGTTACCTAATAATTCGAGTTCTGCCGTGAGCCCGGCACGGATGCCATTGGGATTGGGCACCTCCAGTTCGACACGGAAAGTACGGGTATTCTCATCTGCTACCGGCGCCAGGTAGCGCACTACCCCGTTCAGCCGTGTGCCATCGACCAGTACTGCAGATCCACGCCCACCCACATACAGTTCAGTGACTTCCTTGCCATTGATTTCGCCGGCAATAATCAGGGGATCGATATCGACAATATCCAGGACATCATCACCGGCGCGCACGTAATCACCTATTTCGACATTACGTTCCTGCACGATGCCGTCAAAGGGAGCTTTGATACTGGTGTTTTTGATTTCCAGGGCAATACGGGCCCTGGCCGCCCTGGCACTTTCCAGGCGGGCATTGGCTTCAGCGATTTCCACCTGGGAGACAAATTCGCGGCTGCGCAGGCTCTGTCGCGCTTCCAGTTCCAGTTCACGCTGGGCAATCAGGGCTTGTGCTTCAGACAGGCGCTCATTGCGGTCACGGATATCCAGTTCAACGATGGCCTCGCCCTCGGAAATCGGACTGCCGCGCTCAACACCAAGCCCGACGACCGTGCCATCGGTTTCAGCCTTGATACTGACGAAACGATTCGGCTCGGTGCGTGCACTAAGGGTGATTTCCCGGGTAATTTCGCTGGCACGAATAGACTCCACGCGCACGCGCATGGATTCACCGTTGCCACGGTTTACCTCGGCATTACCACTGAAATCCACGGGACTGCTGCCCAGTCCGGTGAGCATCCATGCTGTCACGGCAACGGCAACACCCAACGCCATGAGGATTGAGTTTCGTCTGTTTTTATTCATTAAAAGTATTTTTTGAGTAGCCCTACTCGCGAAAGGCGCAGATTATCACAGGATTTACAGTGGATTGCGAGAGATATGACCGGCCAGTCAGGTAAAAAAACACACCGTTTTCGGAAATATTTCAGTGTTTTACCCCGGAAAAGACTAACCGGGGTAGCCGGGCTAATCCCTGAAGTTATTGAATTGCAACGGTAAGCCATAGTTCTCATCCTTGAGTAAGGCAATAACTGCCTGTAAATCATCCCTTTTTTTGCCAGTCACACGAAGCTTGTCGCCCTGGATCGCCACTTGGACCTTCATTTTCTGCTCTTTCACTTTCTTGACGATCTTGCGCGCTATTTCAGACTCAATACCCTGCTGGATGGTGACTGGCATGATGGCTTTCTGCCCCACCATTTCCACATCCTTGGTCTGCAGGCTGCTGATATCAATGCCACGCTTGACCATCTTGTTCTGCAGAATATCCAGCATCTGGTCAATCTGAAACTCCACTTCGGCTGTCAGGGTCACAAGATTGTCCTTGAGCTCAAAAGCCGCATCCACTCCCTTGAAATCAAAACGATTGCCAATCTCACGCGACGCCTGGTCCACGGCATTGGTCATTTCGTGCATATCAACTTCGGAGACTATGTCGAAGGAAGGCATGGGGAATCCTAAAAATTGGGTATTTTAGCAGGTTTTGCTTGAAGGTAATTTATGGGGTTATCGATAAAACGATAAAGCGATAAACCGATAAAGGGCTTGTTCAGGTAGACGCAGAGTTCACGAGAAAAATTTGCACGCCTGGATAAAATAGTTCAAGGCATGTACTCACATGCTCGAACTTTACGTCAACTCCGCTTTATCGTTTTATCGTTTTATCGTCTTTTTGTTTATCGTTTATCGAGCGCACTCCGTGCGCCTCAAAGCGCCAACAGCCTGATGTCATTCAACAGCGTGGATAAGGTGTTGCAAAACATCCCTCCATCAACCCCGTTCACTGCACGGTGGTCATAGGACAGGGCGAACGGCAGCATCTTGCGTGGTTCGAATGCCTTGTTGATGTAGACCGGTTTGATGGTGGTCTTGGAGACGCCAAGGATAGCCACTTCTGGCGCATTGACGATGGGTGTGAATCCGGTGCCGCCCAGGTTGCCGAGGCTGGATACCGTGAAGCAGGCACCCTGCATGTCATCCTTGGACAGTTTCCGGTTCTTGGCTTTCTCACCGAGTTCAGCAATTTCCGCGGCAATCTCCCAGATGGTCTTGCGATCCACGTTTTTTACCACGGGGACCATGAGGCCAGCCGGTGTCGCTACCGCCACACCGATATGCACATACTTTTTCTGGATAATTTTCGTGCCGGAAGAATGCAGTGAGACATTGAACTGCGGATGTTCCTGCAAAGCCCGGGCACAGGCTTTCACGATAAACGGCAGCGGGGTCAGCTTGATGCCTTTTTTCTCGGCCAGGGCTTTCTGCTCGCTGCGGAACTCTTCCAGTTCGGTGACATCGGCTTCATCAAACTGGGTCACATGCGGCACATTGAGCCAGTTCTTCGACATGTTCTGCGCCGTTACACGGTGCAGTTTTGACATTTCCACTTCTTCGATTTCACCGAACTGGCTGAAATCAATATCCTCGATGCCCGGCAGGCCTGCGCCAGCAGCTGGTGCTGCTGCCCCACCCTGGAGTATGCCTTTCACGTAGGCATCGACATCTTCTTTTACAATCCTGCCACGGGAACCGGTACCTGTGACTTTGCCCAGGTCCACACCCAGTTCACGGGCCAGTTTGCGTACTGCGGGACCGGCATAGACTTCGGCGCCGGCGCCACCACTGGCTTGCTCTGGCAAGGTGGCGGCTGCTTGCGGTTTGGACTCCGTGGCAGTTGCCGCCGCTTTGGGTTTGTCCGCGGACTTTGATTCACTCTTCGGTTCAGCTTTGGATGCTGACCGGGCCGGAGCAGCGCCTTCAGTTTCCAGGTCGAGAATAGGCGAGCCTTTCGAGACCTTGTCCCCGACTTTCACCTTGATGCTTTTCACGACACCTGCTGCCGGTGACGGGACATCCATGGCGGCCTTGTCGGTTTCCAGCGTGATCAGGCCGTCTTCCTTGCCAATCTCGTCACCTTCAGCCACCAGGATCTCGATGATTTCCACATCGCTGTCTTCTCCCAGGTCAGGCACTTCCACAGCCATCAGTTCCGGTTTGCCGCTGGCAGTCGGCGCTTGTGCTTCCTGCGCCGGTTCCGTTGCAGAGGCATTTTCTTCGGCGGGTTTTTCTTCAGTTTCAGCTGAATCGTCAGCACCGGCCGTTTCAAGCTCAAGGATCAGGGTGCCTTCATTGACCTTGTCACCCACTTTCAACTTGATGGACTTGACCTTGCCTGCTGCCGGTGACGGAACATCCATGGCGGCCTTGTCGGATTCCAGGGTGACCAGGCCATCTTCCTCGCTGATCTCGTCACCTTCAGCCACCAGGATCTCGATGACTTCGACATCGCTGTCATCGCCCAGGTCAGGGACGTTGACGTCGATGGTCTTGCTGCCAGCATTTGAAGCAGGGGCCGACTTGGCGGCCTTCTCTTCTGTCTTTTCTTCGGCTGCAGGTTTTTCCTCTGCGGCCGGCTCACTGTCACCGGATTCATCACCTGAGTCCGCGCCTTCAGTTTCAATGCTGACAATATCAGCACCCTGGGAGACCTGGTCGCCCACCTTGACCAGGACTTCCTTGATCACGCCGCTCTTCGGTGACGGGATTTCCATGGCAGCCTTGTCACTCTCCAGCACGATCAGGGAGTCGTTTTCACTCACCTCATCGCCGGGTGCAACCAGGATTTCGATAATCTCGACATCCTCTTCGTCACCTATGTCCGGAACCTGTATCTTTTCAACTGCCACGCTTTCAATCCTCTACACTTTCTTTTCTTATCCGGGGGTTAGATCCGGCTTCGCTTGCCGGATGACGGGCTGTGCCCTCTCCCGGCCTACACTATTGTTGGATATTACCTGGACACCTTGGCCCTTTATCCTTTTATCCTTTTATCGCTTTATCGTCTTTCTTAAGCCAACACCGGATTCAGTTTCTCCGGGTCCAGGTTAAATTTCTTGATCGCCTGGCTGACAACTTTCTTCTCGATACTGCCGGCCTTGGCCAACTCATTCAGGGACGCCACAACGATATAACTGGCATTCACTTCAAAGAAATGACGCAGTTTTTCGCGGCTGTCACTGCGACCGAAACCGTCAGTGCCCAGTACCTTGTATGGCGCAGGGACAAAGGCGCGAATCTGGTCAGAATAAAGCTTCATGTAATCAGTGGCAGCAATAACTGGGCCGTCCTTTTCTGACAGGCACTGTTCCACGTAGGACACTTTTGGCTTGTCTTCCGGGTGCAACATGTTCCAGCGATCAACGGCCCAGCCATCGCGGGCCAGTTCGTTGATACTGGTGGCACTCCACACGTCCACGGCCACCTTGTAATCCTTGCGCAGGATTTGTGCAGCTTCACGCACTTCCCTCAGGATAGTACCGCTGCCAAGCAGGCGCACGCGACTGGCTTTCTTGCCCTTGCCAGCGCTGACCTTGTAGTCCTTGCTGTCACCATCTTCCAGCAGGTACATACCCTTGAGGATGCCCTCTTCTGCGCCTTCCGGCATGTCAGGATGCTGGTAATTCTCATTCATCGTGGTGATGTAGTACCAGATGGATTCATCTTCCTGGTACATGCGCCTGATACCGTCCTGGATAATGACCGCCAGTTCATAGGAATAGGTGGGGTCGTAGGAAATACAGTTCGGAATCGTGCCTGCCATGAGGTGGCTGTGACCATCCTGGTGCTGCAGGCCTTCACCGTTGAGTGTCGTTCTGCCAGCTGTGGCACCCAGCAGGAAGCCGCGTGCCTGGAGATCACCAGCCGCCCAGCACAGGTCGCCCACACGCTGGAAGCCAAACATGGAGTAGTAAATATAAAAAGGGATCAGCGGGTAGTTGTGGACACTGTAGGAAGTCGCCGCTGACAACCAGGAGCTCATGGAACCGGCTTCGTTGATACCTTCTTCCAGCAGCTGGCCCTTGACGTCTTCACGGTAGTACATCACCTGACCGGAATCGGCAGGATCATAAAGCTGGCCCTTGGCGGAATAGATACCGATCTGGCGGAACAGGCCTTCCATACCGAAGGTCCGGGCTTCATCGGGCACAATCGGCACGATGCGGTGACCGATTTCCTTGTCCTTGACCAGGGTGGACAACAACCGGACAAAAGCCATGGTCGTGGAGACTTCACGGTCCCCCGTACCCTTGAGCTGGTTGTCAAAGGCTTTCAGTTCAGGTGCCTTGATCGGTTCACTCTTTGCGCGCCGGGCTGGCAATTTGCCACCGAGCTTGCCCCGCATACGGCGCAGGTATTCCATCTCCGGGCTGTTTTCTTCCGGCTTGTAATACGGGACGTCCTCGAGCTTGTCATCGGCAATGGGAATACCGAAACGGTCACGGAAAACTTTCAGTTCATCCAGGCTGAGTTTCTTGGTGGAATGCGTGGCATTGGCACCCTGGGCGGAACCAAAGGCATAGCCCTTGATGGTCTTGGCCAGGATCACTGTCGGACGGTCTGTGCAATCCACTGCCTGCTTGTAGGCCGCGTAGACCTTGAACGGATCATGACCGCCACGATTGAGCTGCATGATCTCCTCGTCGGACAGGTGTTCCACGAATTTATTCAGTTCGGGGGTATTGAAGAAATGCTCGCGCACGTAATCGCCACCGCGCACGCTGAAGGTCTGGAATTCACCATCAACCACTTCGTTCATGCGCGCCTGCAAAATGCCATCGGTATCTTTTTCCAGCAGGGAATCCCAGTGGCGTCCCCAGACCACCTTGATCACGTTCCAGCCGGCACCGCGGAAGATACCTTCCAGTTCCTGGATAATCTTGCCGTTGCCGCGAACCGGGCCGTCCAGGCGCTGCAGGTTACAGTTGATCACGAAATTCAGGTTACCCAGTCCCTCACGGGCAGCCAGGGAAATAGCGCCCAGGGTTTCCGGCTCATCACATTCACCATCACCCAGGAAGGCCCAGATCTGGCGATCGCCCTGTTTGACCAGTTCCCGGTTGTCCAGGTACTTCATGACATGGGCATGGTAAATCGCCTGCAAGGGCCCCAGGCCCATGGAGACTGTCGGAAACTGCCAGTAATCCGGCATCAGTTTGGGATGGGGATAGGAAGACAGGCCGTTGCCGTCCACTTCCTGCCTGAATTTATCAAGCTGGTCTTCGCTCAGGCGCCCTTCGATATAGGAGCGCGAGTAAATACCGGGAGAGGCATGGCCCTGGAAAAGCACCAGGTCACCGGGATGATCCTCGGTCTCACCGCGGAAGAAATAATTGAACCCCACATCATACAAAGTGGCTGCAGAGGAAAACGTGGAAATATGGCCACCCAGGTCATAACCCAGCTTGCCGGCACGCATCACCATGGCCAGGGCATTCCAGCGCACAATGCCGCGGATGCGCCGCTCCATGTACATGTCG
>Ga0181561_10003021_pt1 | contig 14822 bp, 7 predicted proteins | sample 011ome_19_FD_133760 | JGI IMG/M metagenome (GOLD analysis project Ga0181561, IMG submission 133760) | Coastal salt marsh microbial communities from the Groves Creek Marsh, Skidaway Island, Georgia - 011510BT metaG (megahit assembly) | ecosystem: Environmental > Aquatic > Marine > Intertidal zone...
GACGGGATGGCGCAGACGCTGGACCTGCTGGAGCGCGCCGAGGCAACGCGCGTCGAGGAACGCGAAAAGGGGACCGCGTCGTTATTCGCGGCGTTTTCGTCACTCGCGAAGGACGCCGCGAAGGACTCCGAGCGTCGTCGAGCCTCTTTTCCGGCGTCGCCGGAACCGTCGCCGGAAGGGGAAGGGTCCGTCCAATCTTCGTCCCCCGACGACGAAAGGGCAGGCGCGGAAACGAGACGTGTCCCGCCGAACGACCGCGAGTCCGGATCCGCGGGTCGCGATCCGTTCGTCGCTCTGTTCGACGCCGCCACGCGCGGCGGCGCGCGCGGCGGCGGCGACGAAGCGGAAACGTCGGATGCGTCGGATGCGTCGGATGCGTCGGAAACGTCGGATTCAAACTCCTCCTCGGCATCATCCGACACACTCGAGACGCCGTTCCTCGACGCGCTCGTGGCGCGCGTGACCCGCCCGAAGGGGAGCGTGCTCGCGGAGCTCTCCGCGGTGGACGCGCTGTGGGACGGACGCAGCGTCGTCGCCGGCGCGGCGAAAGCGGACCGGGGCGCGTACGGCTCTCTCCGCGTCTCTCTCCTCGCGCCGCCTGTCGCGCCGTCGGGCGGGACGGCGCGACAGAACCGGCCGCAAAGCGCGCGCCGGTTCCTCGAGCGGCGTCTGTCGCGGATGGCGAGCGCGAATCGAAATGTGCAAATGGTGCAAATGTTCGGCGCGGAGCCTCCCGGCGAACATTTGCGCGTTTCGCCTCGCGTCGACGCGGAGCGCTCCGCGGAGCCTCCGCCTCCGCCTCCCTCCGCGGTGCCTTTCTCGGACCTCGAGCGCATCGAGGCGTTCGCGTCGTCCACGGCAGCCTCGCGTATGTACGCGAAGGACGTCGCGACGTTCCGGGACGCCCGAAAAGAAGCGTGCGACGCGCTCGCCGCCGCCGAGGCGCTCGGGCGCCGCGTGTACCGATTAGAAAACGCCGGCGGCGAAAACGGCGCCGACTCCGACTCCGACTCCGCCGACTCCGCGAAAGAAAACGCGTCTCGTTTTTCGCGCGCGGACTGGGACCGCGTGCGTCCGTCCGTGCGGTACGTCGCGGCGTACGAGATGACATCACGTGACGACGGCGAAGGTCCTTCCGACGATCCTTCCGCGCGAACGCGAGACGAGGCGCGCGGATCCCCTCTTTCAGACTCTGATTCACTAAAAAAAAGAAAAGACGGAAAGCCTTCGAACGACGAGACGGAGGCACTTCTTCGGAACGGACGTTCCGACGAGTCTTCCGGCGGGTCCGTCCACGATTTGTTGCCTCCGTTCGAGACGCTGCCCCTGCACTTCTCCGTGAAGGAACGCCCGCTGTACGCGAAGTACGACTTCAAAGAGCTGAAGCCGCCGCCCCCCCCGCCGAGACAAGTGCTGCGGGGCGCCTTCCAGGCCCTGGGCGTGCGCGTGGACCCGGCGGCGTTCGCCGACCCCGAGGGGCGGAAGCCCTCCCGGCGGCGGCGCGAGGCGTACAACCTCGCCGACGCGTCGTCCGCGGTGGCGACGAAGATGGACGGCTTGATGGACGCGCTGCGCGTCCGAGACTTGACCGCTGCGATTCAGCAGAGCCGGCGAACAGCGGAGGATAAACAAAGGTGTCTCGACGCGTCGGCGCGCGTGGCGAGCGTACACGAGTCGGCGGCGGCGCGTTTCGCGAACACCGGGGACGCGACGGATTTGAACGTCTTCGACGCCGCGACGGCGCTCGCGGTTTCAGAATGTTTAAACGACGTCATGGACGCGACGCGCTGGTGGTACGGCAAACGAGTGCGTTTGGCTTGTGTGACCATCCAGGCTGGGTTCAGGGGCGCGCGCGGCCGGAAACTGGCGCGCGTCCGCAGAAAAGGGCTGCTCGCCGGGCTCGCGTATCTCCGCGACTGCGTTAAAAAAGTTCGGTTCGAGCGTTGGCGCGAAAACGCGCGTCGCGCGCGTCGCCACGCGATGATCACCGCGATGCAGGACAAGAAACGGTTTTGGTCTCGACGCGCTGATGCGTTTAAGGCGTGGCGACACCGAACGCAGCTCGCGAAACGGTTCCATGAACACGTCGAGCGGCTCGCGTACGCCGCGCGGGTCAAGCGCCATCAGGCGCCGGCGTTCGCCGCGTGGCGCGTCGTCGCCGAGAGACGCGCGCGCCAGCGAACGGCGGGCGCCGAGTTGCGTCAAAAGGCGACGCGCCGGTCGCTGCGACGCGCCCTCGCGAGGTGGTCCGAGGTGGCTGCCGCGTGCGCGCGCGCGCGCGTCCTGGACACCGCCGCGCATGCGCGCGCCGCGGCGCGCGCCGTCGAGTCCTTCGAGCAGACGGAGGCTGTCGCCGCCGCCGCCTGGGCGGCGGCGGCGGAGGCGGGCCGCGCCGCGGCGCGCGGTTCGTTCGTCGAGGCGCGCCGCTTCGCGGAGCGCTCGCGCGTCCTGGGCGACGAGGCGCGCTCCGCGTGCGCGGCGGCGGAGCAGCACGCGCTCGAGTCCGGCCCGGATGCCGGCCCGGGGTCCCGCGCGCGACGCGCGTACGCCGCGTTCGCGGCGGCGAAGGAGTCCTCGCTCCGCGCTTCGGCGGCGGCGGCGGCGGCGGCGAAGGCTTCGGATTTCAAGCACGCCGCGCGTCTGTTTTACGGCCGCGTCGTCTCGCGGCGCGTGTTCGCGGCGTGGTCCGCGCACGTCGCCTGGCTCGTGCCTCTGCGCGAGAGGGCGCGGAAGGCGGCGCACTTCTTCCGGCGGTCCACCTGCGGCTCGGCGTTCCACGCGTGGAAGGGCGAGGCGGCGCGCGCCAAGGCGGAGCGCGAGGCGGCGGCGATTCGCGCGTACGCCGACATCCACCGGAGGCTGGTCGCGAAGCACGTCCGCGCGCCGAGCGGCGCTCGGGTACTCGGCGCGCCGGACCTTACCCGAAGCCGCGACACGAACGCCGCGACCGAACTGAAACGGCTGAAACGGCTCGCGGGGTCGGTCGTGGGGGCGGGCGACCGGTCGCGGCGCCGAGAGGTCGAAACCGGCGCGAAGAAAGCCGGCCCGTCGGCGTCCGACGGGCCCTCGGCGGCGGCGGCGCGCGCCGAGGCGCGGCGCGCCGCCGACGCGGAGAAGGCGGCGGCGAACAAAAAGCTCGACGTGCAACGCCGGGCCAGGGAGTGGAACAGCAGGTAGAGGGAAGGATGCGTAGCGAGAGCTACTAGCGAGCTATAGCTAGTAGCTAGTCTAGCTATAGTGAACGGATTCATCAGGTATCTTAGCTAGCTACGGCTTGCGCGTAACGCGCGTCTCTTCGCGAGAGAGGAGGCGTTTTCAATCGTGAAGCCCGCTCACTGTGAAGCGGCAAAGCCTACTCGTCGTCGACGACGAAATGACGCAAAGGGGAGCTCGCTTCCGCGGGACACCCGTTGTTTCTCGCCCACGCCGCGACGCGGTCGTGGCCGCGCGCCTCCGCGCGGCGCAGCACGTTGCAGTCCCACGGGCAGCCGTTCTCGCGCGCCCACTTCAGCGTCTCGAGGTGCCCGCCCTCCGCCGCGCGCGTGCACGTCCACTCGTTCACGCCGTACCCGGAGTGGTGCATCCACTTGAGCGCGTCCAGATGCCCGCCGAACGCCGCGATCGCGCAGTCGTTGCGCTGCTCGCTCGCCGTGAGCACGTCCCGCAGGCGGCGCGGGCCGCGGCAGTATTCAGTCAGCAAAAACTCGCACCGTCGCAGCGCGCCGAGCGCGCCGCCCTCCGCCGCGGCGCCGGCGATGCGACGGAGGAAGAAACGCTCGAATCGTTTCGAAGACTCGCACCTCGCTCGTTTCGAGAAAAAGCACGCGCGCCAGAGCCAGTCGAGAACCTCAACCTGATCCGCGCGCGCCGCGCGATCGAACGCGGCGACGAGCAGGTCGAGTTTTTGCTGATGACTAAATACGAAGTCGCGCTCGCCGCGTCGCGCGGGGTCTTCTTCGTCGAGCGCGGGTTTTGGCGGGTGGCTCACGTCCGCGACGGATACGTGGAACGAATCGTCGACAGCACTGTTCGTCGACAGCTCTGTTTCGACACCGAAGCTCTCTTCTTTGAAAAGCTTTCGGTGTTGAAAGAGGAGGTACGCCAAGACGCTCGCGTGTCCGTACGCGGCGGCGGCGCAGACGCACGTCTTGTCGAAACCGAACGTCTCCGTCGCGGGCCGGAACGCGCGAACCACCTCGACCGGGGCGCCTATCGCGCCGATGACGTGCGCGACGGGCCCGCCGGGGCGCGTCGACGCGCGCATCGGCCGCAGGGTGGTCTCGGGGGACCAGCCCCGCGCCTGCGCCCAGCGCACCGTGCCGAGGCTGCACAGCAGGTCAGCCGTGCGGAACGCGGGAAGGCGCTGGTGGGGCGGTCGACGGTGTTTGTGCGCCGCGCGGCATACGGGACTGGAGGCGGCGAGGAAGCTCTTCGCGGTCGGGGTCAGGCGGTCCAGGATCTGGTCGTACACCTCCGGAACCGCGGACGCGAGGTGCTCCAGGGGGGAGTCGGAGGCCATCGTCGTGGAGGACGCGCGCGACGCAGTAGAGCGGTCGTTGCTTTTTACCTTGGTAAAGTACTTTCTTTTTATTGGGGTGCCTTCAGTCTGGGACGCGCCGAAAGTGGTCGTGGACCGACGCGCTTCCCCCCGCGAGGAGGATCCGAGCGCACACCATGGACGCGCACTCCCCGAGCGTCGAGCCCACGCCCCCGCCGAACTTGCGGCGCGTCAGGCTCAGGCCCACGCCGGCCACCCCGGAGACGAACGCGCGGACCCTCGCCGACAGCCAACAAACCGCGTCCCCGGCGGCCTCGACGCCGGAGACGCCCCGTTTCGCGCGGAAGGGGCAGATGTCCGCGTTCGAGGTGTTCGAGAAGAACACGCGCGGCGATCGGAACGACATCCCCGAATCGTCTCATTTCTCGGCGCGCGTCGCGCTCGAGGCTGGGCGCGGCGCCCCGAACGCGGAGGCGGAACGCGTTCCCGAGGAACACCTTCCCTTTTCGCGAAGGGAGGAGGAACGCGCGAAAACGTCTTCGGAAGAGACCGCCGCCGTGCCTTCGCGCGCGCACGTCGCGGCGCGCGGTGGGGCTGTGGCCATCGAAGCGGCTCCACCGCCGGAATCTCTCGCGTTGCCGGACCCTCACCACGCCTGCCGGGAGTGCGCGGAAAAAGACGCGGCCATCGCGCGTCTCGCCGCGCAGCTCTCGCGCCTCGGCGGGTTTCTGCGCGCGATCGAGACCCTCGCCGAGCGGCAGGCGGAGCACGAGACCTCGAGCGAACACCACCTTTCGCGGCTCGAGCGTAAACTCCGCGCCTACCGCGAAACGCTGCGGAAGTACGCGGAAACATCCCCGGAGTCCTCCTCCGACGCGTGCCCGTCCCCGTCCCCGTGGGGAAGCCGCTGTCCGTCCCCGTCCCCGTTTGCGAGCGGCGGCGGCGAGGAGCGCGCGAGCCGCGGGCGGTTTCCCCGCGTCGCCTCCAAAGACGAACTCGGACTGCACAAGGTGCACGGCGGGACGCGGTACCGCGCGCCTTCGCCGCCGGGGACGGGGACGGGGATGGAGAGGGTCCGCGGGGACGACGCGGACGACGGGACGATGCGCGAGTGACTCCGCCGAGACGCGCGAAGGCGCGGAAACGAAGAGAGGCTGTGTACATAAAATTTGTCTTCTGGAGACTCTCTCACAGCGTCTGAACAAGATCAGGCGACGTTTCGCCATGTTCGCCGAACCGACGATATTTCTTCGGACGCCCGCTCTTTGAAAAAGTGTTAACTTTCGGATCACGGGGCAACGGGCATTCGCTCCGCGCGCCCCTCACGCGCGAAGCGCCTCGTCTTCGGTATCCGCGTATCGGATCCAGACCATGAGAAGACACGCGAGTGACCGCCTGATGGGCGGCGTGATGCGCTTCGCGCGTCCCCTGTGGACGGGCGCGACGACCGCCCCCGCGTCTCGCGTCGCCCAGCACACCTCCTCCGGCGCCCCCGGGCGGAGGATCATCGCCGCGGCCGCGCCCGCGGCGCTGCGCGCGTTCGCGCCCCGCCCGTACGCCGCCGCGGCCGGCCCACCCGGCAACGCCCCCACGCCCAACGCGGCGATGCAGGACGACTTCCTCTCCGGCACGTCCGCGGCGTACCTGGAGTCGCTCGAGGACAGCTTCCGCGCCGATCCCGGCTCGGTCCCCCCCTCGTGGGCGGCGTTCCTGCGGCAGATGGATTCCGGCGTCACGGGCGCCGAGCTCTCCGAGATGTACAGCGCCGCGCGAGGCGGCGCGGCCCCCGTCGCGGCGTCCTTCGCGCAGTCCGGCGCGGTGAGCTCGCAGACCATCCAGGAGTCCATGCGTCTTCTCCTGTTGGTTCGCGCGTACCAGGTCAACGGGCACTCCATGTCGAAGCTCGACCCCCTGAACCTGGACGTCAAGGCCACGCCCGTCGAGCTCGACCCCGCGCTGTACGGGTTCACAGAGGCGGACCTGGACCGCGAGTTCTTCCTCGGGACGTGGCGCATGAAGGGCTTCCTGTCCGAGGACAACCCGGTGCAGACGCTGCGTCAGATCTTGCAGCGGCTGCGCGAGACGTACTGCGGCAACATCGGGTACGAGTACATGCACATCCAGGACCGCGACCAGTGTAACTGGCTGCGCGAGCGCATCGAGACGCAGCGCGCCGAGCCCTACTCCAAGGAGCGCAAGAAGGTGCTGCTGGACCGGCTGGCGTGGTCAGACATGTTCGAGAACTTCCTGAGCAACAAGTATACGGCGGCGAAACGGTTCGGTCTGGAGGGGTGTGAGACGCTCATCCCCGGGTTCAAGGAAGCTATCGACAAAGCCTCGGAGCTTGGTGTCGAATCGCTGACCATCGGCATGCCCCACCGCGGGCGCCTGAACGTCCTCGCGAACGTCGTGCGCAAACCGCTGCAGAGCATCTTCAACGAGTTCAAAGCCGGCCCGAAGCCGTCGGGGATAGAGGGCGGCTCGCAGTACACGGGCTCGGGCGACGTCAAGTACCACCTCGGGACGTCGTACGACCGCCCGACGTTGAGGGGCGGGCGCATGCACCTCTCGCTCGTGGCGAACCCCTCGCACTTGGAGGCGGTGAACACCGTGGTGATTGGCAAGACGCGCGCGAAGCAGTTTTACGAAAACGACCGCGACGGGTCGAAGCACATGGCGGTGCTCCTGCACGGCGACGGCGCCTTCTCCGGGCAGGGCATCGTGTACGAGACGCTGGACATGTCGCAGCTGCCGGAGTACACCATCGGCGGGACGCTGCACATCGTGGTGAACAACCAGGTGGCGTTCACGACGGACCCGAAGTACTCGCGGTCCTCCCCGTACTGCACGGACGTCGCCAAAGGCATCAACATCCCGGTGTTCCACGTGAACGGCGACGACGTGGAGGCGGTGGCGAAGGTGATGGAGCTCGCCGTGGAGTGGCGCCAGAAGTGGAAGACGGATGTCGTCGTGGACATCGTGTGCTACCGCAAGTACGGGCACAACGAGATCGACGAGCCGATGTTCACGCAGCCCATCATGTACAAGACGATCAAAAAGCAGGTGAGCGCGCTTGACAAGTTTTCGCGCAAGCTCATCGACGACGGCACGTTTTCCCCCGACGAGATCACCGGCGTGAAACAAGCGGTTCTGGACACGCTGGAGCGAGAGTTCGAGGAGAGCTCCACGTACGTCCCGAAGCCGCGGGACTGGCTCGCGAGCCACTGGCAGGGCTTCAAGGGCCCTGATCAGTTATCGAAGATCAAGCAGACCGGCGTCAAGATGGAGACGCTGAAAAAAGTGGGCGAGGCCATCACGGCGATCCCGGCGGGGTTCACTCCGCACCGCGTGGTGCGGCGCGTGTACGACGCGCGCAAAAAAATGATCGAAACGGGCGAGGGTTTGGATTGGGCGATGGCGGAGGCTTTGGCGTTCGGGACGCTGTTAGAGGAGGGCAACCACGTGCGTTTGAGCGGGCAAGATGTGGAGCGCGGCACGTTTTCGCACCGACACGCTCTGCTGCACGACCAGAACACCGGCGAGCGGTGCGTGCCTCTGCGCTCGGTGTACGGCGACAGCAAGCACCCCAACTTCTTCACGGTCAGTAACTCGTCGTTGAGCGAGTTCGGCGTGCTGGGGTTCGAGCTGGGGTACTCGCTGGAGAACCCCAACTCGTTGGTGCTGTGGGAGGCGCAGTTCGGGGACTTCGCGAACTCGGCGCAGATCATCATCGACCAGTTCATCAGCTCGGGCGAAGCCAAGTGGTTGCGGCAAACCGGCGTGACGCTTTTGCTGCCGCACGGCTACGACGGCCAGGGCCCCGAGCACAGCTCGTGCCGGGTGGAGCGGTACCTGCAGATGTCGGACGAGGACCCGACGCGCGTCCCTACGGACATGTCCCTGGAGACGCGCTCGCAGATCCAGGAGCACAACTGGCAGATCTGCAACGTCACCACGCCCGCCAACTACTTCCACCTCCTGCGAAGGCAGGTGCACCGCGAGTTCCGCAAGCCCCTCATCGTGGTGAGCCCCAAGAATCTGCTGCGGCACCCCAAGTGCGTCTCGCCGCTGAGCGACTTCGACGACGAGGAGATGAGCCAGACGGAGCAGGGCATCCGGTTCAAGCGCCTGATCATGGACAAGACCGCCACCTCCCGCGCGAAGGACGACTCCCTGCCGATCGAGCGCGACGTCAAACGCGTCGTGTTTTGCACCGGCAAGGTGTATTACGAGCTGGACGCCGAGCGCGAGGCGATGGGCGCGGAGGCGGATGTCAAGATCGTGCGCGTCGAGCAGCTCTCGCCGTTTCCGTGGGACCTCGTCGAGCGCGAGCTCCGCCGGTATCCCGGCGCCGAGCCGGTGTGGTGCCAGGAGGAGCCCATGAACATGGGCGCCTACTCGCACGTCGCGCCGAGGTTCGCCACGCTCTTCAAGCGGGAAAACATCGCTCGGCCGCTGGACGCGTTGCGGTACGCGGGACGCGCGCCGGCGGCGTCCACCGCCACGGGATACGGCACCGTGCACGCGGAGGAGCAGGTGGGGCTCGTCAAGGAGGCGCTCAACGACCCACCGGTGATGTGACGCGCGTCGTTCTTGGCATGTACGGGTTCGAGGTTCGAGGTTCGAGCGCGTTACGTCCTTTTAGCGGTTTTTGTTTTTTTTTGTTTTCAACGCACGTCGCGAAAACGTCTTCGCGTGTGGAATACAAATACGCGTATCGTTCTTCGCGTCCGAAACCGCTGATTTCGCCATAACCTACTACTTTTTGTGCTTTTTTGTTCAAACCAGACTGCCGCGCATACGAAAAAGCGCCGTGTATCATCTTGGCATTTTATCCACGCAAAGTCGCGGCGCTCGGCCACGTGGTGTGCACATCGACCGCCGCGCGACGCCGCGAACGTCCCCGCTCGCGACGCACCTCTCCGTGCTCGTCCATCTGTCTCGGGCTCTTCACGAAACGTAGACCCATGCCGGTCGCCGCCGGTGTCGTCGCGGCGCTCGCCGGCGCCGCGGTCGCCCCGACCGCCGTCAGGCGTTCCGCGGGGGGCCTCCTCCCCCTGCGACGCGCCACCGCGCCGCTCAAGGCGCGGCGCGCGGCGCCCGGCCGCCGCGTCTCCGTCGCGGCGCGCGCGTCCCTCGGCGAGTTCCCCGCGTGGGACGCCGTGAACGACGCCGCCATCAACCTGCACGCCTCGGTGATCGCCTCGGACCTCTTCCAAATCTCCGATGCCGCCGCGGCGGTGGACACCGAGGAGATCGTGGGATTGCAAAAGGGGGGGTGGCTCGGGCCCATCACCAACGCGCTCGAGTTCACGCTGGAGGTACGTGTCGGGTTTTTGCGCGTCGCGCACGAGCGCGCTCTCGGTGCCGTCCCCACCGCTCGAGCTCGAACCGCGCCGCCCCGGAACGACGGCGGCCGCGCGCGCCTTTCCCACGTCCTCGCTTCGACGGTTTTCGGAGCTTTTCCGAAAACGCGACGTTTGGACGCGCGACTGCCCGAACCCTAGAACCCCGCGTTTTTTCGCGAAACGCGACGTTCGACGTTCGACGCTCGTCGACGCGACGGCGCGCGTCGTCTCGTCGCCTTCTCGATATAAAACGAAACCTGACACTCACGTGCGCGCTATCTATCATCCATCGAATCCATCGACCACGATGACGCAGGGTATCGACGGCGGACTGGAGAAGATCGGCGTGCCGTATTCGTACGGGTACGCCATCCTCGCGCTGACGCTGCTCGTGAAGCTGGTGACGTTCCCGCTGACGAAGAAACAAGTCGAGGGGTCGATTCAGATGCAAGCCATCCAGCCGCGCGTGAAGGAACTGCAGGCGATGTACGCCAACGACCCCGAGCGGTTGCAGATGGAGACGGCGCGGCTGTACAAGGAGGCCAACTTCAACCCGCTCGCCGGTTGCCTGCCCACCTTCGCCACCCTGCCCGTGTTCATCGGTTTGTACCGCGCCCTCTCCAACGCCGCCGCCGAGGGGCTGCTCACGGATGGCTTCTACTGGATCCCCAGCTTGGGCGGCCCGGCGTCCATCGCCAGCCGTACGGACGGCACCGGGTTCAACTGGCTCACGGACTTCTCCTCGGGCGCCCCCCCGCTGGGGTGGCACGACACCATCGCGTACCTCATCCTGCCCGTGCTCCTGGTGGTTTCGCAGAGCGCGTCGCAGAAAATCATGCAGCCCGAGCAGCAAAGCACGGATCCGAGCCAGCAGCAGACGCAGGCGATTCTCAAGTTTCTCCCGCTCATGATTGGCTTCTTCTCCTTGAACGTGCCCGCGGGTTTGACGCTGTACTGGTTCGCGAACAACATCCTCTCCACCGCGCAGACGGTGTACCTGCGCAAGACCACCAAGGCGCCGGAGGCGGCGCCGGCGGGCGCGGGGGGCATGCCCATGCCGGGGACGCCCGCGGGCGCGGCGACCGCGCAGCCCGTGCGCGTGGAGTACGTGCCCAAGTCACAGCGCAAAGCCCAAGGCGGGGGCGCGCCGGCGCCCAAACCGGCGCCGCCTCGGGTGGAGCCCATGCCCGATGCGCTCGCGTCCGAGTTCGCGGACTTCGACGACGGCCCGGCGAAGGTGGTGGACACGGTCGTGGGCGAGGTGGTGGAGGCGTCGGTGGGCTCCGGCGGCGGCGCGCGCGAAGGGAAGAAGGGGAAGAAGTCCAGAGGGAGCCGCAAGCGGAAGAAGAACTGAGATGAGGGTTGATTTTGACCGCGGCGAGCCTGATGTGATGTGATTTTTTCGGCGGAAGGGCGCGCGGGCGTCGGAACGGGAGGGCGAGGGCGAGGGCTCCCGCGGAGACGCGCGCGGCACTCCGTCTGCGTCTCTTGAGACGCGTGAGTCGTCGACGGTGGTTGTGGGGGAGAGGCACGGCGAGCGAGACACAACAGACAGCGCTTTTTTCGTGTAACGCGAGGACGAATAAGTAGGAGCGAAAGTGACGTACGGCGGCGAAGTAGCGACGCGTCTCACAGTCTCCGTCTCGTCCCCGTACGACTACTACGCGACGACTTCTCCCTCGAGCGGCTCTTCGAACGCGTCGAACGCTAGGTTCCCCGAGACGCTCTCCGCGTGGTGGCGCGCGGTCCCGACAGACACACAGGCGCGCACCACGCTTTCGAGCACGGCGGTTTCCCTGCGGCCGGACACGGCCGGATCCTCGTCTGCGTCCGTAGTCTGGCGGTCGTCGTCTCCGTAGTACGACTCCCGAGCGAAGTTGGTCACCGCTTTCGGTCCCCGGTGGCGCAGCGCGGCGACGTCGTACGCGCGCGCCGCCTCTTCTTCCGACGCGAACGTACCTAAATACAAGTACCGGTTCCCGAGCACTCGGCCGATTCTTGCCTCCCAGCGCCCGTGCTGGTGGTGCCTGGTGACGCCGCGGAACCGCGATGCGCCGCGGCTGAACCCGGTGCTCCCCCTGCGAAGCTGCGCGACGAATTGCGCCGTCGCCGTGCCGGCAATCTCGGTTTCGGCGCTCGCGTAGTCCGCGCGGGGGAAGTTGAGGTTGGCGTTGGCGCCCCAGTACTTGATGGCAGCCTTGTCGTACGCGCGCGCCGCCTCTTCTTCGCGCGCGTACCCGCCGAGGTACACCTGCTTGCCCTTCGCGCGGCCCTTCGGTTGTCGCGCGCTTCGGTCGTCGGGTCCATTCGCCGGCGTCGGCGTCGGCGTCGGACCTTCGCGGCTCTTCCCGTTTCTCTCCGCCGCGTTTTTCGGGTTCCGCTCGAACGAGCTGTCCCACAGGTGCGCCTCGTAGCGGCCCGTCCACCTGTGCTTGGTGACCCCGCGGAACCGCGAGGACCGACCGGGCGGTGGGCTCGACGTCGGCGCCACGGGTTTGTTCGCGCGGGGCGCCGCGGTCGAGTCGCGCGCGGGTCGTTTTTTCTGACGACTGTGACTCTTCGTCTTTTCGCCGACTTGTCGAAAACGCAAAGGCGACGAAGGTTCGAGCGCCCGAGATTCGCGAGATTCGCGTCGAAGGCTCGAGTGAGACTCTTCGACGTCGTCACCCGAGTGGTACGTGTCGGCGGCGTCGATGCGCTGTTTCCCGAACCCGGTCGTGTTTAAACGCACGTCCCGCTCCTTGACCTCGGCCATGTTCCGAAAACACGCCTCAGCGTCGACGTCAAACACGAGCTTTTCCGAGTCGAACAAAGCGAGCCACGGGTGCTCCGCCGCGCTTCCGACGCTTCCGACGGAACGAAAAAGCCTTTTTTTTCGCGCTTTCCTCCGGTCCTCGTCGTGCCCCCGCGCCGCTCCGGCTTCCGCGTGCCCTCCGCCCTCCGCGCCGTCGTCCAGGAGCAGCGTGCGCGCGATGCAGGAGAGCTCGGCGTCGTCCAGGGCGAACCGGTCGCGGGGCGCGCCCCGTCCGTCCGCGGGGTCGCGGTCGGGAGACAGCCGGGGACCGGTCAGCGCGCCGGGCGCGGGCGCGAACGTCACGGGCGTTTCCGCGGGGTCAAGGAGCTCGGGGACCCCGCTCGGGGGCTCGCCCCCGCACAGCCACGCGAACGGGTCGTGGTCGTCCATGGGATCGAGCACGCCCATGCTGCCGCGTCGGTCGCGCCGGCCGGGCGCGCGCGGCGGCGAGGAGTGAGCCGGTGGGTCGCCTCGACTTCGAAAAGCGCTTATCCACAACGAAGATATTTTGCCGTGGGCGTTTTTCCGGGCGACGCCGGCCTGGAACGCGCGTCGAACCCGTCGCTAAACCGCCGCGATCCGCGGCTCCGGCTCGGCTCGAGCGCTCCCGCAGACCGTAACGCTCGAGAAGCGCGCGCCGGGAGGCTCGGGGGCGGCGGGAGACGAACACGAACGCGTAACGCGCGGGAAGTCGAGGGGTCGTTTTTTTTTTGGTTCGAGTTCAACCATGCGGGTTGAACTTTTCGAAGACGTCAGCCGTCAGAATGTCAGAGTCCGTCGAAAAACTTCTTGGCGGCTTGCTTCTTCGCCGCCGCCCTCGCCTCTCCCGAGCCCGCCATCTTGCTCTTCTTCTCCTTGTTCTTGCGCTTCCGCTTCCCACCCCCACCCTCCGAGTCGCTCTCGTCGCTCTCGTCGCCCTCGTCCACCGCCGCGCCCCCCAGCTCGGCGCGCAGGCTCGCGTCGCCGTCGCCGTCGCCCGAATTTCTCAGGCCCGCCCCCCCCTCCTCGAACAGGTCCTTGACGTCCCAGAGCTTGATGGTGTGGTCGTGCGACGCCGTCGCCAGCGACGTCCTGTCCAGACTCAGCGCCATGCGCTCCACGGGCATGTCCCCGTGCTCGCCCACCACCCCGAGCATCTTGTTCGGCAAAACGCCGATGACGCGAACGATCCCGTCGCTCGATCCGGTGAGCACGGTGTCCTCGTCGATTTTCACGATGGCGTCGACGGAGCCGGGGTGCCCGGGAAACCGGTCGGAGGGTTCTTCCCACTTGCCGTAGTCGAACACGTTCAGCACGCCCGTCTGCGAGCCCGCGAGCGTTTTTCTGCCACGCTTCATCACGCACACGCTGAGCAACTCGTCGTCCAGCGTGTCGCTCTGCCCGAGCGCCGTCCAGCTCCGCAGACACAGGTGGCCGACGGTGCCGTCGCCGGAGGCGGCGACCAGCGTGCCCGGGTGCGCCGCCGCGCCCGCCGCCGCGCCCGCGGCGGACGTCCCGGGCGCGGCGGGGTCGACGGCGGGCGCACCGGGCGCGGTCTCGCCCGCGCCCGCGCCCATGGGCACGTGCGCCATGTCGGAGACGAAGTCGACGAACGGCGCGAACTGACCGCACGCGGTTTGTCGCCTGGTGTCCCACACCTTGACGACGCCGTCGTCATCCCCCGAGGCGATGGTGTGCGCGTCGATGGAGACGATGCGGTTCACCGCGGCTTTGTGCGCGTTGGTCAAGCGCGCTAACGGCTTGCTCGTGGCGACGTCCGTGGCGAGGATGCTCCGGTCCGACGAGCCCGTCAGGAGCAACGCGCCGTCGTTGACGAACGCGAGCGTGCGGCACGCCGCGTCGTGGCATCGCACGGTTTTCAGCTTGCGCGCGGCATCGCGCGCGGCGTCGCGCTCCCAGATCTCCACCTCGCCGGTGATCAGGCCGGCGACGAAGATCTGGCTGTTCGGGTGGAAGCCCACGTCGAAGGGCTGCTCCGCGCATCTCGCCGAGCACAGCTCGCCGCCGTCCATCGCGAGTCGTGGCGAGCGACGAAATGCGGCGGCGACTGAGCCGTCGGCGGCGCGTGTTCGTTCAGAGGGCGAAATTTCTTCTCACAGTGACAGTTCGCTCATCATCATGCATCATTTGGCCGAAACGCGAAAGTGCGCGAAACGTGCAGTGTAGTACGTATTACGACGTC
>Ga0181561_10003035_pt1 | contig 14787 bp, 10 predicted proteins | sample 011ome_19_FD_133760 | JGI IMG/M metagenome (GOLD analysis project Ga0181561, IMG submission 133760) | Coastal salt marsh microbial communities from the Groves Creek Marsh, Skidaway Island, Georgia - 011510BT metaG (megahit assembly) | ecosystem: Environmental > Aquatic > Marine > Intertidal...
GACGTGACGTGCGTGGAAATTTTCGTGCGGCGAGAGACGTGACGCGTCGGGTCGTGAATGCGGAATATCACTGATTCATATCATACGCGTCTACTTTGCGTTCCGTTTCCGCGCCTCGACGATGAGATCCGCCAAGAGCTCGCGCACGCCGCGCGTGCACACGTCGAGCGGCGACTCGCCGTCTTTATCCTTTGTCTCGAATTCCGACCCAAGTTCGCCTAAAACTTGTAAACACTTCTTCTCTCCCTGCGCGCTCGCGTAATGCGCCGCCAAGCACCCGTCCGCGCACCTCGCGTTGACGTCCACGCCGAGCTCGAGCACTCTTCGCAGCATTTTGTGTTCGCCGCTGTACGCCGCCTGGTGCGCCGCCGTCCATCCGTTCGAGTTCACGTCCTTGACGCACGCCGCGTCTTCCCTCAGCGCGCGTTCGAAGGCGTCGTGATCGCCGTCCTCGATCGCACCGAACAGTTCCGTCTGCGACGTCGACGATCCATCGTCATCGTCGTCGCCGTCGCTCTCCGCGTCGGTTTCGGTTTCGGTTTCGGTTTCCGTCTCCACCGCGCGTCGCATCGTCGACGTCGCCGGTCTCGCGCGTCGTCCGACGCCGCGGCTCGTGCGCGCGGGCATGCTCGCGGTCTTCGTCGTTCGGTCTTCGTCGCGTCCGTCGCGCGCGCGCTCGGTCCTCCGCGCGCGGTCTGCGGCGGTCGTCCGGCGCCGCCATCGACGACCGACGCGACGGTTGGGCGGTCGAGCGTCGGGCGGCGATGCGGGACGCGTCGTCGCACTCGTCGACGCGCGCGGACGCGTCCCGAGCGCCGACCCGACGCCGACCCGACGCCGACCCGACGCCGATCCGACTCGATGTCGACGCGCCGACGCGCGCGCGCCTCGCCGACGCGCGAGAAAACGACGACCGAGGAAGATGCCGACGCGTGTCGGTTTTGTTTCGAAAGCGCGCGGGAAGACGACCCGTTGATCGCGCCGTGCGCGTGCAGAGGAGGACAAGAGTACATACACGCGAAGTGCTTGCTTCGATGGCAGCGCATGGTGGTGGTGCAAGCGCCGACGCATCCGGCGTTTTGGAACGAGGACACGCGGAGCAACGTGTGCAACGTGTGCAAGGAGGCGTTTACGACGCCGCCGCCGACGCGAATGACGCTGATGAGCTCGTTCACGGGAGCGGAGATCGCGGCGATGTGCGCCGTCGGGCACTTGTTGGTGTCGCACGCCGCGTTTAGCGCCAAACTTCGAGAGAAATTGCAAGACATGAACCCGGCGATGCGGCGGATTTGCTCGTACGAGTACTGGATCGAAGGGACGTACTTGATCACGGAGACGCGCGCGTCGTCGGACGAAGCGGGGGAGTCGAGCGAAGGAGACGTAGGCGATGACACAATCGTGGCGGTGAACTTGAACGGGCGATGCGACGTGAGTGAGGTCGTCCAGGGCGAAAGTCGGTTGTTTGAGATTGTCGGCGCCGGCGGACCGCGCGAGGCGTCGGCGAGCGAGCCACGCGCGGGAAGGCAAGTCCGCGTGCGCTTGCGCCAAGAATTTGAAGAAGGAAACGATGACGATGACGACAATGATGACGATAATGATGACGACGAACGAAATACGGCAGACGTGGATGACGCAGACGTGACGAACGAGGACGCCGACGAGGACGATTTGCCCCGAGACGAAATCGCCGACGACGCAGAGCAAACACCGGAACTTGTCATCGAAGTTCCCGAAGGCGTTGCTGACGATCGAGAGGCGTTTTTCGAGCACCTACAACAGCTATTATCACCGTTTGGCCCCATTTTTGAGGTGTATCAGCGATTTCGCAGGCGGCGAGTCATCGAGGACGCCTACGACGAAGTCGCCAGGGAATGGCGAGTCACGCGCCAGGACGTCGAGAACGCGGTTGAGATAGAGCTGTTCGATGGTGGACCGTGCGATCACGACGAAGTCGCGTTGTGCATTGTCGTCGGTACGGACACGTCGTGCGGCTACACGAAAGTCGAGGGAAGTTTGGCGGGCGCCATCAGCGTAGCGTTTAGAAGTTCTCGCGCGTACGCCGACTCGACCGACGGTTTGCGAGCGGGTGCCGTCGTGACATGCGCCGCAACCGCCGACGTGCGCGAGGCCGTTGGCGTTCTGTGCGGGTTTTCGGAAGAATCGAACACGTGGAACGTCGCTTCGCCTTTCGGCGTGCTGAAACGAACTCGAGAGGAGTTCGAGGTTCTTCGAAGCCCGACGCGCGCCAAAGTGCTCTGCTTCTTCGGTACCGCGCAATGGAACCGATCGCAACTTTTGGGTGAAATCGCGAGAGGACACTGGGGGTTGACGAAATCAGAGCCCGTCGACGTGGCGCGCGCAGAAACTGCGTATCGCCGCGCGATGGATTCTGGATCGCTCGTGTTTGCGCCGTTGACTGAAATGACGGAGGAGTTTATGCGCGACGAACTCGCAGAGATGTCGCGCATTCGATCGAGCGGTCAGCTCGACCGCGCGGGGTCATCCGCGTCCCACTGATGATTTTGTAACATACGCGAAGCTGCTGAACGAAAGTAATTGCCGTTATACATATTACATGCACGACGAACGCCGCCGCGCGGAGTCGACGTCGTGTGAACTTTCGACAACATGTGACGCGCGACGGGTTACGCGACACTTCGCAACGCAACGCGATCAAAATGACCTTACGACGCACCATCGCGCTCGCGTTTTTCGCCGCCACCACCGCAGCCGTCGCGGTCGCCGCGCAGGACTTCGTGTGTCCGGAATTCTCGGACGCGAAGGCGATGCGAGTGCTGATGACGTGCCTCGACGACCCCGATGGCTTGTGCGGATCGCAGTGCGTGGACGCGCTCGTCAAAGGCGCACTTGCCGTGAAGGACGATATCGCGGTGCCGTGCGAAGGTGGTGTCGATGGCGTCGTCGAAAACGTGCTCAAAAAGTGCACGGAGGAAGCGGGCCAACCTTTCGATCCGTGCGACGGCGCGTTTGCCGAACAATTGCGCGCGAACGCCGCTTCGGTGCGCTGCATCGGTGGTGGCACGCTCGAAAGCACGCTCGAAAGCTGAGAACCTCGAAATGGATTCAAAATCGCGCTCGCGCCTTTTGTAAGGCGAACCGTCACGTGAAGACGCCCTCTCGCAATCGGCGCTCGTGCCTGCGCTTCGCCGCCCGCCTTCTCGCCCGTCTTTTCGCCAACCGCTCGGGATCTGAGTCCCCACCGCTCGTCGCGCTATCGATCGTCAGCACCGATCGCAGTCGCTCGCTCCCGACGTCTCTCGCGACTTCCCCGCCGACGATCTCACCGCGCGCCGTCGGCTCGTCCTCGTCGCCCTCGAGCAAGCGTTTCGCCAACGCCTTTGCCCGCGCCGCGCGCTCGCGCGCTTCGTTCGACGGTCGCGGCCCCCAGCCGAGCTCTCTCGCGTCTCGCGTCGACGTCCACGCCTTCGCGTCCTCGTCCTCGTCTTCGCGCGCTCGCGCCGACGCGTACGAGCTCGCGCTCGAGCTCGACGAGCTCGCGCTCGCGCTCGAGCGCGACGTCCGCGTCGTCGTCGCCTCCCGCCTCCCGCGTCCGTCGTCCGTCGCCCACGTCTCCGCCGCGTCGACGAACGCGTCGTTTTCGCCCGCGTCGTCGTCGTCTCCCGCGCGCGTCGCCCGCGCTCGCGCCTCGCGTCGTCGCAACAGCGTCGTCACGACGTCTTCGCGCGCGCGCGGTCGTCGGCGACGTCCATCGCGGCGCGACATCGCGACGACGCGAGGCGTCGCGCGCGCATCGACGGGGTTCGTCGTCGCCACGGGCGTTCGTCGCGGCGTCGCGACGTCGCGCCGTCGCGACGAACGAACGCGCGACGCGCGGTTTTAAATCCACGCGCGGTCGGCCGTGACGACACCGCGCGCGTCCGGGCCGGAGGGTCAGGCTGAAAAAGAGGGCGCAAAATTTAAGAAAAAACTCAAGGGCGCAAGCTTGCGCCCTCTGATTAAGAAAAAATGGTAGAACGTGCACCGCGACGCCGTCGTCGCGTTTTTCGCGCTGAGATCACGCACACGCGTGTATCACGTTAATCTGCGTCGCCACGCCGCGTTTCAGCGCGCGTGAACGCGTCGCGGCTATCGCACGACGCGCGCATGGTCGTCGCCATAAAATTTTCTACTAGGGTTTATACGTAGTGTGCGAGTTTTAGTACTATGTGATGTGTCGGTACCTTTGCAACTTGCTTCGATCGCGCGAGTGAAAGCGTCGCCTCACGAGCCCCGCTACAACGCGTCGCACGCGCGTATCAGTCGCGCGCTATCGCGCCGCGTACGTCTCGGTCGCGCGAAAAACAAACGACTCCACGCGGTCGTTCGGTCAGAACGAGGCCCGGCGCTATATCGACGTCTCCAGGGTGCGATTCGTGCCGACGAACGCGCCTCTTGGCGACGCGCGTCGACGATGATGCGGCCACACGGCGCGGCGCGCGTCTCGAAACGCGCGCGTCGTTCTCGTGAGAGCGAGCGAACATGTTTTGACATGACCAGCGCGAGCGACGTCGGCGTTACGAACGAACCTCGCGCGAACCGGAGACGTTTCCCGCGACGGATGTGCGACGCGCGAATTTCCTCTCACTAGACATTCATGGAAATCGGCGCCGTGCGCACGATTCTTGGACGTTTGCGTGCGCGTGCGTTAAATTACAAAGGTGTTGCAGTAGGTAAATGTTGATATAATAGTTAATAGTGCGTGTGTGTTGAGGGATGTCACCCGAATCCAAACAAGTGACATGGAAGCTCACGGCGACACGGTACCGCCATCCACGCAGCCGTCGTTGCAGTAGGACTGCGAGCGAAGACGTATTCGTGCACTCCTTTTTTCGGGTTGATCTTTGAATACATCGTAGAAACCGAGTTCCTTTGCTCGCAGGATTGCGCTGCGGAAAAGCCCGCGAACGTACGTCTCTGACTTCATCGCCGTGTATGTATGCTCGTCCAGTTGCACACCCGGACGGAGGAGAACTATGTTCAGCAGCACGTAAACTCCACAAGATACGGCATCCTTTTGACGAGGTGGTTGTCCATAGTGATGTTCGTACTTGGGTTGACCGGGTAAGAAACGAGTCGTGGCGGCGTCCCCGGCTCGCTCACCTGCCGCGCGTCGGCAAGTGCGGTCGGCGGTTTTCCCGCCTCGACGCAATTTAGCATAGCGCGCGCCAACGCGTCGATCAAAACGCGTTAAAACGACGCGAAACTCGGTGTGAAGGCGTAAGGAGATGTTTGCGTGCGATCGCACGCGCGAGTATCAACGCTCGACGCCGCGACGCGTCGCGGTGCACGTTCTACCGTTATTTCTTAAAAAGGGGGCGCTACCGGTGACGGTCGGTCGCCGAGCGCCCCCTGATTAAGAAAATGTCGGGCGATTTTTCTTAATCAGAGGGCGCAAGCTTGCGCCCCCGAGTTTTTTCTTAAATTTTGCGCCCTCTTTTTAAGAACAGCCCTCCGCGCGAATTTCGCCGCGCGCGAGGGTTTACGAGTGCTTTACGGGTGCTTGTTGAATAAACGTGGTTTTCTATATCGTGCGCAAATTTCTCCTAAATCGTATCGTGCGCAAATTTCTCCTAAATCGACTTGGCTTCCGCCATTGCCGAAGCCGTCGCCGCCGCAATCTCTCTCTCGGTACCGTTCGGCAAGTAGTAGTACTTGCCTTGGGCGTTTTGGGCGAGCTTCTCGGCGGTGCCAGACGAAAGGAACTTGTTTTCGGTGTCAATGACGAGCACCGACATACCGGCGGCGCCGATTCTCGCCGCCATGTCAGCCACTTCCTGTTCGAGCTCTTCGTTCGTGGGCTTCTTGGCGTCGGGGCCGAGATACTCCGGATCTCGTTGCGACTTGTTGATGGACACGTTGGCGCGACCGTCGGTGAGGCACACAATCATGACGCGTCCGACGTCTCCCGTGGACATGGCGTTGAGTCCGACGCGCGCCGCGACGGACAACCCGTGCGCTAAGGGGGAACCACCACCGCACGCCATGGTGTCGAGACGGTTTCTCGCCATCGCGATCGATCGCGACGGCGGCAAGAGCACTTCAGCTTCGTCACCTCGGAAAGGGACGATGGACACCATGTCGCGGCTTTGGTACGAGCTTTCCAAGATTGAAAGTGCGGCGCCCTTCGCGCCTTGCATTCTGTTCAACGCCATCGAACCGGAGGCATCGACGAGGAAAATGACCAATGCACCGGATTTACGCGCGAGCTTCTTCGCTCGCATGTCACCCTTTTCGACATAAACCTTCTTCTTCTCCGCGACGGGATCGCGCTCGCGTCGAGCGCGTTGGTACGGAGCAGCGGCGCGCAACGTCGCGTCAACCGCCAAACGAATCGTCTTACCCTTGGGTAAAATGGGCTTAATATAGCGACCACGATCGGTGGAGAAAATGACGCTCTTCGAACGACCGGAGCGGCCGCCTTGTCTGTTGGTTTGTTGCGCGAACTGAGTCACATCCTTGTCGAGGATGACGCCCTCGGCGTCAAAGATGAACTCCTCCGGAACGTCCGGAATATCGTCCTCTTCTTCCTCGTCTTCCTCGTTCTCTTCCTCGTTCTCTTCATCTTGGTCTTCGTCTTCCGCGTTATCTTGCGGCGGCGGCGGTGGCGGCGGCGGTTCCTGCATGTCGTCTTCATCCGGCGGCGGCGCGTCTTGCAAAATATCAGAGCGCGGTACGATAACCAATCGCACGGCTTCCTTCAAGTCGTCAGCGTTCACCTTGGATCGACCGTCGAGTGCGGCGAGTGCCTTGGCCGCCTTGACGGCGAAAAGTTCGGCGCGATGACCTTGAATCTGACCGCGAATGGACTCGCGCACCAAGTACTCGACTTGATCTTGCGAAATCGTGCAATCCTTCAACCACTCGCGCGCCAAGATAATGTTCGTCTTGATACCTTCCGTCGCCTCTTCCACGCTCTTCACCGAGTTTTCGGCCGCGTTTTGGAAGTTCATCGCTTGGCTCACCGCCTCGACGCGGTCCTCAAATGTCAACATCTGATCCGCCGAGAGCGTCACCGCGATGCGGTCCAACAGGTGCTCGCGAAGGTTACCCTCCTCCGGGTTAAACGTCGCGATCAAAAGCGGCTTACACGGGTGCTTGAGCGTGATGCCTTCGCGCTCGACGACGTTTTCACCCTCGGCAAGCACGGAAAGCAACAAGTTGGCGACCCCGTCGTCGAGGAGGTTGATTTCGTCGACATAAAGGATGCCCCTGTGCGCCTGCGCCAACAGCCCGGGTTGGAAAATCGTCTTCCCTTGCTTCATGGACTCTTCGATGTCGACCGTACCGATCAAACGATCTTCCGTCACTCCGAGCGGGAGCTGCACGAACGGCGCGTCGCGGATGATCGTCTCCACGTTCCCGTCGGCGTTCCTCGTTACCTTTTCGCTCAACCCCTCCTCCCACTCATCCGGCTTGGACGGGTCGGCGTTGCAATACGAATCCTTCACGCACTCGATCGGCGGTAACAGCGCGTGCAAACCGCGAGCCATGATGGATTTCGCCGTTCCTCGTCGTCCCGAGATCGCGATCCCTCCCAACGTCGGGTCGATCCCTCCCAAAAGCAGCGCCGACTTGATCTTTTCCTGCCCGATCACCGCCGCGAGCGGGAACGTCTGGCGCATGGTGCTCTCCTCCTTTTCGACCTTCATGTCTTGTTCCATCTGCATCACCTCCTTCATGCGCTGTTCGAGTTCGGACTCCGACGCTTCATCCGCCACCGCCGCGCGCACGACGCGTCGAGGCGTCGCGCGCGCGCGCGCCGCGCGCGCGCCCGCGCGCGAGGTCTTCGTCTGGCACACGCGAGACGCGGGACGCGCGGTGGCGGGCGTTCGCGCGAGCATGGCGCTTCGCTTCGATCAAGCGACGCACGTGTGCGTGTACGTCCGACAGCGCGCGCGGTCGCGAGCGTCGCGGTCTGCGACGCGCGACGACGACGACGACGACGACGCGCGACGATGGGTCGGGCGTTTGGATAAAATCGACGCGCTCGGGGAGGGAGAAATGTATCATCACGTATTATAAGTACATTTATGTCTATGTAAAATAATCAATCGTGTGATAACGTGGTTTATCCAAGATTCCAACTACGCCGCGAGCGCTCGAGAAATGGCACTGTTCGAGCGGCGACGCGCTGGGAGACGACGCGGGACGACGACGGCGACGTGGGCGAATCGCTTTGCATTCTATATCTTTCAAATTCAGGTTTACCTCTTTCTAGGTTTCTAGGTTTCGACGCTTTCACCATTCGTTCACAGACGCACCGCGACGACGGTGCTGCGTCGCGCGAGGAGCAGGACTTGAGACGAGGAAGAGGCGACGAGGATTGAAGACGCCGCGCGCTGGGCGTTGACGTCGGTGGCGTCGGTGACGTCATCAACATCATCGAAGAACTTGTCCGCGGTGAAATCGAGCTTGGCGATAATTCGACCATCGTCGAGCGCGCAGACGTCGAAACCGACCCCGTCGCGAGCGGCGACGCGGCACGAGACAAAGGCGCCGGGAATTGTCGTCGATGGATGAAGCGCGCGACAGTGCGCGGAGTCCATGGTATATAGTACGCACCGAGCGCGCGCATCGACGGCAAAAATCAAGTCGTTGGCGGCGAGGAGGTACATCTCGTCGTCGTCGTCGTCGTCATCGTCGTCGTCGTCGTCGTCTTCCTTCGAGCGAGCGATGGTGAGAAAATCGCTCGCCACGCCTCGTATGACTCCATTCGCGCTCGGTATTGCGCCGACGTACCCACGCACGTCTGCGACCGCACCGTTTTCGAGATGCGGTACCGACCACTCCAACACGCGCGACTGTCTCGCGCTCGCGTCGGCGAACGTGGTGAGTAATCGAAGCGCGTCGGGCGCCGTCGGCGAGCGCGCCAAGCGAGCAAAGCACACGCCGCCGAACCCATTCCAAGTCACGACGTTCGTGATTGGCTCCACAGTAAGCGATGTTTTCGAATTTTCTAGACGAACGCGCCAGAGTTTGAAATTTCCGACGACGTCCGTGACAACGAACGCGCCGCCGTCGGCGCTCGTCGCGAGCGCGTCCACGGCTTTGACGGCGCGAAATCCATCGCGTGACGCGAGCGCCGAGGGACCGAGCGCGCCGTCGAAAAACGTTTGCACGAATACCGTGCCATCTAAAGCTGCGGTGACCAAGACGTCACAAATCTCGGCGCCTTCGACGCCTTCAAACCACTTCGCGGCGGTTATTCTTCGCGAGTGTGCGTCCACCTCCGTCGCGGCGGCGGCGGACATCGTGTCGCAGTCGACGGTCCAAAACCTCGGCTTACTCGTCACGTACGTCGCCACCAGTCCATGATGACGATTAAATTGCAATATAGATACCGCATCGTTCGTTTTGTCCGTCGTCGACGGCGCGTCGCACGAGTCGACGCGCGCGCCGTCGGCTCGCCAGACGCTGACGCGTCCGCTCGCCTCGCCCGTCGCCACCACACCATCGTCTCGCGCCGTCATCACCGTCACGCGCGATTCGTGTGGGCCGAATTTCGTCTTGTTTATCGAAGACGAAGATGTATTCACCGCCGAACGTCGACGCGGACTCGTCGGCGTCGTCTTCAGCTCCGCGCGCTTCGCCACGCCCGCCGCGCGTTTCTTCGCCCGTTCGTCTTTCCGCATCGATGCCCGCCAATCGTACCTCGCCGCGCACGCTAACAAGTCCTTACGATCGACCATGTCGTACGCCGCGTCTCGCGCCGCGCACAACGCGTCGTACGCGCGCGAGCACCCGCTGTTGCGATCGGGATGTGCACGCACGAGGCGTTTTCGAAACGCCCGTCGGACATCCTCGCGCGTGACGTCCGCCGCCGCGCCGTCGAGGCCGAGAATTTCAAAGCAGGACGACGACGCCGACGACGACGCGGACGACGACGATTGGTCGCACGGGTCGGGCGGCCCGGCCTTCGTCACCATGGACGGCAACGAGCGACGCGCAGTGCCGAAAGAACGACCGGGAAAAACGCACGACAGAAAAAAAGCTTGAAAATGGTCGCGCTACCTCGCCGCGAAGTCGTTCCGTCGCCGCGCCCTGGGCGCGGCGCTTCGCCCACAAGGCGACGCGCTCGCCACTCACCGACGCCCGAAATTTTACATGAGCGATCGCGTCGAAGTTTTCGTGTGCGGAGGCACCGGTCTGGTGGGATCGGCGTTGGTGACGCAGCTGCGCGCGAACGCGGCGTCGCGCGCGAACATCAAGCTCGTCGGCTTTTGTTCGTCAACCAAAATCATCGCGTGCGAGGGCGAGCAGAAAGAAAGCGTCGTTCGCGAGAGCGCGGACAGACGAGTGCCGAGCGACGATGAAATCATGCAGTGCTGCTCCTCGCCAAACGCCACCCTGTGTGTTGTGGACGCCACGTCGAGCGAAGACGTGTCGGCGTTGTACGCCCCGTGGCTCGAGCGTCGCTGGCATGTGGTGACGTGCAACAAAAAGGTAAATAGCGGCAATCTCGAGTATTACACTCGGTGCATGGACGCGACTAAAAATGGAGGAGGGAAGTGGTTTGTCGAAGCGACGATTGGCGCCGGTTTACCCATCGTCAGTACGCTCCGAACGCTCGTCGCGACGGGAGACGAAATCGAATCCGTGCAAGGCATTTTTTCTGGAACGATGAGCTTCTTATTCAACACTTGGGACGGCGAAAGCGCATTTTCGGAGACCGTAGCGCTCGCAAAGGCGGCTGGGTACACCGAACCGGACCCACGCGAGGATCTCAACGGTTTAGACGTCGCGAGAAAAGTCGTCATCGCCGCGCGCGAGTGCGGCGTCGCGCTCAGCCTGGACGACGTCGTGGTGCAATCAATGGTACCCTCCGAGCTTGCGTCGTGCTCCGCGGATGAATTTCTCGAACGGTACGCTGAAAATGACGCGGCGATGGCTCAGGCCGCGGCGAACGCTTCGAAGAAAGGATGCGTTCTTCGCTTCGTCGGTCACGTCGACGTCAAGGCGCGCTCGGCATCAGTTCGTCTCGTGGAATTCGCCAAGGCGCATCCCTTCGCTACGCTTTCGGGCGCTGATAATATTTTCGAAATCAAAACGGCGCGTTACGGTCCCACGGGAGGATCGACCCCGTTGATCGTTCGAGGTCCTGGCGCCGGCGCCGCGGTCACGGCTGCCGGGGTGTTCGGCGACATCGTCGGATTGGCAAAGAATTTGTCGCTCGCGTAGGTCTCGCGTAGGGCTCGCGTAGGAGATATAACTATGCATCACAAACACGAATATTTGCGCTAGCGGTCTCTCGATCGATTGTTTTCCATTCGTTGATATTCAGTCGGCGACGCGCTTTTCGAATTCTCGCTCGAGGATACGAGTTAAGAATCCTTGGCTCAGCATATCCCTCACCGCCACCCCACACTCGCTCGACGCTTTAAAAACATCCATGACCGCCGGCGGCGAGATGGGAAGGAACAGCTCGGCGAGCGCGCGCACTGAATTTGCCACGCGGGATATATTTTCGCGTTGAACCGGAGACACTTCATCGCCGTGAAGCTCGCGCAGCTCGTCCACGACATCACTCGGCTCGCGGCGAATCTCCGACTCGCGCGGTGCGGTGGCGCCGCTCGGCGCACCAACCCAAATGAAACCGTTGCACCCGAGTAAGATTTCCACGTCGTTCGCTTCAGCGGCGACGCCGTCGTGAAACTCGTCCATCTTAAGCCTGTGAAAATGCTGAGGCAATCGGCGCACTAAATTCGCAGTCACTCGCACGAGCTGACCATTCTTCAAGCAACCGTACTTCAAGCTTCGCGTGTGCAGCGCGGCGGCGCCATCGGCGTACACGCTCTGCACTTCGGCGCTCACGACGTCGTCTTCGGCGTACAGCATGCGCATGTTCAACTCATCCACATCGTTCCGTCGTCTCTGCACGTTCCCGGGCAAATGCACCGCACTGAGCTGCAATACCCCATTCTGTCGCGCGTTCACGTCTAAAATCCAACGCTTACCAGATATCTCTTTCACGCGCCCAAGCACGACGTCACCCGTTTCTGGCGCGTAGCGCGCTTTCAACGCTCGCACTGAGACGAGTTTATTCACGCGTTCAACCACGCCCGCGGTCGTGGCCACTAACCCACGATCATCGTCGCCGTCACCGTCGGTTCCATTGTCCTCTGCGATCGGTCGCGTGCCGTGTCCTCGCAAGAAACCTTCAGACGAATCGATCCCTGGGATGCGTTCGCCCGGGCTCACGAACGCGCGCGCGGACGAGCTCGCCGTCGCGCATTGCTCCAGCGCGCGCTTCGCGCGCTTGAACGCGCGCGTCGTCGACGCGTCGGCGTCTCGAAAACTCACCACCATGCGTCCACGGACGCGCGCGACCGACACTGAAAGCTGTCGAGCGCGGCATTCCGTCCCGGCGGCGGCAGTGCGAGTCGCGTCTTCGCGTCTATGACGCGCGCGAGCGCGGTGAACAAACCGGATTCGGACGACGAAAGCGATGACGATCGCGAAGACGGAGACGCGCCCGCGCCCGCGCGCGCGCCCGCGCCGCGCGACGTCGTCGAGGGCAAGGCTGCGCGAGCGGCTCGTAAGCGGGCGGCGAAGCGCGCGAGAGACGCGGCGTCGCGGGCGCTCGCGAATGCAGACGATGAGGACGTCGACGATGTGAACGTGAATGACGCAGACGCGTCGCGCGTGCGCGCGTGCAAGCTTTGCGCAAGGTCGTTACCCCTTCGAGCGTTTCCGCCTCGACAGCTTCGCAAGGCGAGGAGCGCGTGCGCCGAGTGCTGCGCGACGCAAGCAGAGAAGGATGCTCCCGCTCCGGAACGGAAGCGAAAGATGACGAAACGCGAGAAACTAGCCGAAGCGATTGAGGCGAGAAAAAAGAAGAGGAGCGAGAAGGTGGCAGAAGAGCCCACGGCTGAGGCGAAGAACGAAGAGCGAAGAGCGAAGAAAGTCGCTGCGGCAAAAGCTGACGACGAGAGCGAGAGCGAGAGCGAGAGCGAGTCTGCTTCTTCGAGCGGTGAAAGCTCATCTTCGTCGAGTTCATCATCATCTTCTAGCTTAGACGAAGAGGCGCCGAAGAAGCCAAACGACGACCGAGCCTTGACGGCCGAAGAACGCGAGCTGCGAGCCCGACAAGTCTTCGTAGGCGGTATTCCCTTCAACAAGACAGAAGAAGACATCGAAGAGGCATTCATGGATGATACGCTCACCGTCGAAAGCGTCGATTGCATGACTTTTCCGGATACCGGGCGTTTCCGCGGTATCGCAATAGTCACCTTCGCCTCGGCGAACATCGCGAACGAGGCTTTGCGATGGCACGACACCGAATGGGACGGAATGGTACTCGTCGTGAAACCGTACGAGCCAAAAACACCTGAAGCGCCCAAACCTAAGCTTAATGTGGGTAAAGTTGAAGGTCAACACATCGCCTTTGTGGCAAACTTGGATTACAGCGTCACGGAGGACATTCTTAGAGAAACGTTTTCTCCAAGCGACGGCGCTATTACGGATGTTCGCATGGGTGTGGACAAGGAAACCGGCGATTTCCGTGGCTACGCGCACATTGAATTCGCTAGTGATGGCGATTTAGAGCGTGCGTTGCTAAGAGACGGAGAAGAACTCGTCGGTGGACGGGCAATGAAAGTGACGTACGCGACGGCGCGGAAGCAAACCACGACAAAACCGGAACGGAAATACGACAAAGGTAGACCGAGGTTCAAGGGAGCGGCGCGGCGGAAAAAGTGACTAGGATTTTCTGAGCTGATCGCGAACTAGTCGCGGACTAATTGACTAGGTAGTAACTAAGTAGCAAGTACTGTAGCTTTTGCGAATACTAGAATACTATACCCACATCCTCGGGGCCAACGGTGCGCCACAACCGCGCGCGTCGCCGGCGGCGTCGATCGCCGCTAGGGAGGTGGCGACGATGCGCGGTGGCGACGACGACGGCGATGCGCGTTTTCGCGCTCGCGTGGACGACGGCGCGACGACTACACGACCGTTAAGTCTTGACGACGACGACGACGACGACGACGAGATTTTTCACATCGCGTTCGAGGCTGCGAAGAAAAGGAAGGTGTCGGCGGTACCGGACGGCGTGTTGACGCCCCGACCGAGCGCAAACGCGTGCGAGTCGACGCCCGAAACATCGTACGGCGGAACGACAAAGTCGACGGGCGGTAAAAAGTCCAAGGCCCGCGTGCTCGTCGAAGACGGCGACGTGCGCGCGTTCGTGTCAAACATGTCGGCGAAACCGCAGTGCGTGGGCGTGAAATGGCTCGATCGACGCGAAGAGGACAACACATCACCGCCGGACTTTGAGGTCGATGGCACCCTCGCCGCGGTACTGGCTCGTTGCGGAACGCCGCGCCTCTATTCGCATCAAAGCGCGGCGATTAAAGCCGCGCGCTCGGGGCGCTCGGTTGTCGTTTCGACGCCCACGGCTTCGGGGAAATCGATATGCTACGTGGTGCCGATTTTCGAAGCGATCATGGACGAAAGGTCGAAGCAGTCCAAGGCGCTGCTGATGTTTCCGTTGAAGGCTCTCGCGAACGACCAGTTACACAAGATGCGCCGCGTCGTGCAAGCGGCGCAAGAGTTCAAGTACGAAATCGATGAACGGATGAAGAAGCACGGTGATGCGACAGCGAAGGCGAAGAAAGAGTTCATGAAGTTGAACTTTCCAGACATCGACATGAAACGATTAGAGCGCCTCGCCGACGCAAAGTTGGCGGTGTGCGATGGCGACACCGACGAGGCGGCGAAAAAGCAGATTAAAAGCCAAGGCACACAAATCATCTTGACCAATCCCGA
>Ga0181561_10003041_pt1 | contig 14778 bp, 7 predicted proteins | sample 011ome_19_FD_133760 | JGI IMG/M metagenome (GOLD analysis project Ga0181561, IMG submission 133760) | Coastal salt marsh microbial communities from the Groves Creek Marsh, Skidaway Island, Georgia - 011510BT metaG (megahit assembly) | ecosystem: Environmental > Aquatic > Marine > Intertidal zone...
CCGTCCGCGCGGCTTCCTCACGACGACGTCATGTCGTCGCGGTGAACGGACGCGCGCGCGTCTTCGATGCGTCCACGCGATGCGTGCGCGTGCTGGCGGCGCGAAGGGGTGTGATGAGAGGGAGCTCGAACAGAAAGCGAGAACTCGCTGCGTGTGAGACTGGACAGCTGTGTCTTGGAGGCACTTTTCCGCGGAGACGCGTCGGAACGCGCTCGGGGACGCTCCCGTTCGCGCGGAAACGTTCGTCGTGAATGATACGTACAAATGGGCGCTATTCTTTCGTTCGTCTAGGCCGCCGCGAGCTCGAGCTCGAGTCTGTCCACTGACACTCGCGCGTCGGAAACGCCGCGCTCCGCCGCGAGGCGGTACCACTTCAGCGCCTCCGTTTTGTTCTCCGCCACGCCGCACGAGCGGAGTTCGTAGATGCGCCCGAGAGCGTGTGCAGCTCCTCCTGATCCCAGCTCCGTCGCCTTGACGTAAATTTCAACTGCCTTTGCTTCATTTTTCTCCACGCCATCGCCGTACCTGTAGCACGACGCGAGCCTACAGGTCGCGTCGGCGTGCCCACACCCAGACGCTCTTTCCCACCACTCCTTCGCCTTCGTGTAGTCTCCGTTCACGCCGTACCCGAAGCGGTAGCAGTATCCGATCTCGTTCATGGCGACGGCGTCTCCACGATCAGCGGCTTTACGCAACCAGTAGAGCCTCTTCTTCGTCGAATGTACAAGAATTGTATGGGTATCATCGAGCAACATATATACAATATGGGTATCATCGAGCAACGCCCTCGGAGTGCCAGGTAACGACGCGTCTGCCTTCTCCGCGTCCCTCCACACCTTGCTCACCGCGGAGAGGCGAATGCGGTCTGTCGGGTCGCCCCCGAGGTGCGAGAACACGACGGCGGCGACGTTCTCGGGGATTTTGTTGAAACCGGTGCTCGAGCGCGTCCGCATGGCTCGGATCTGGGCGGGGGGCGGCGGCGGGGGGAGGGGGGCGCGAGAAAGTGAAGAGTCGTAGCTTCTGAGCACTCGCTTTTGAAAGGTCGCGCGCGTGACGAGAGCTCGCCACTCCACTCCGCGCGCGACGCGACGACCCCATGAAGACCCCGGATTCGAAGCCCGCGAAGCGCCGCCACGCCGCCGCCACGCCGCCGACGACGAGACCGACGCCGCCGCCGCCGCGGCCGCCGACGTTCGGCGAAGTCCTCCCGCTCGCGGTGTCGATGACCAAGGCGCTGCGCGTCGCCGCGAGGCGCGACGCCGAGCGACGAAAGCGCGAGCTCCGCGCGCTCGGCGAGCTGCGACGACGGCTCGACGCCGCGTGCGTCGCCGCGGAGGACGCCGCCGCGGAGGGCGACGTCGTCGGGAGGCGCGGCGAAAGCGCGAGATCCGCGCTGTTGCTGCGCGCGGCGTGGGTTACCGGCGACGACGGCGACGGCGACGACGACGGCGGCGGGAGCGACGACTTCCGCTTCCTGCGCCGCGCGAGGGCGTATCGCCTCGCGAAGCTGACGACGACGACGACGACGACGACGACGCCGTCTGCCCCCCCCGCGCGCGGAGGCGCGATGAAGCCGCCGGCGTCGGAGCCGTCGAGGTCCGCGACGCGAGCGAAGGACGTCGCGCGCGCGGTCGACGACGCCCCGGACGCGTTCGTCGCCGCGGAGCTCCTCCTCGAGGTCGTCGGCGTCGGCGACGGCGACGAAGGCGAAGGCGGCGGCGGCGACCCGCGCGTCGTCCCGCTTCCCGAGGAGACCCTGCGCGAGTACGTCGCCGGCGCCGTGCGCGTCATCGCGGCCGCGGCGTCGAGAGATCGCGACGACCGAGAGCGCGCCGCGCGCGCGACCGGCGGACGACGCGCGGCCGGCGCCGCGAACGCGGCGGGCGGCGCGGCTTCCGCGACGGCGCTCGCGCGCGACGTCGCCGGCGCGCTCCTCGACGCGTCGCTCGCGCTGCGCGAGCGGCGCGACGGCGGCGGCGGCGACGCCACGTTCATCGCCGCCGCGTCGGTACCCATCGCGATCGCGATCGACGCGATCGTTCGAGACGCGCGCGCGTCGTTCGCGGCGGAGCTGTTGACCGCGGCGGCTTCGACGATTGAAGCGCGGTTCAAAGACGCGTTCGAACCGGTTCCTATTCGCGCCGGCGTCGCCGTCGTCGCGCCCGCGACGCCGCGGCTGTCGCGCGCGATCGAGAGCCCGATCGAAGAAGCGCTCGTCGCGTGCGATCGGCTCGAGTCCTCTGGCGTCGCGTTCGCCGTCGCCGAGCGCGTCGTCGCGCGGTTCGGGCGCGTTTTCCTCACACTGGTTCCCGTACGACCGCGTCGGCGTGGTGAACGCCGTTCCTTAAGGACTTTCTCTCCCGGCGGCGCATCTCTCCGCCCACCCCTCGAGTTCAATCCCGACACACCTCGATGCCTTTCATTTCCGCTTCTGACGCCTTTGAACTCCACCCCGACGTTCGCTCGTATGGACCCTCGACCCTCATCAGCCGCGTCGGACGCGCCGCCGCCGCGCGCGAGGAGGCCGACCCCGCGGCCGGCGACTTCGCGGCCGCGACGGAGGCGCTGACGACGACGCGCGAGCTCCTGACGCGCGCCGCGCGGACGACGCGCGAGCGCGCGAGAGGGCGCGGTCTGGCGCTGTACGTCCTTCGCGCCGAGCGACTCGCGGCGATGGCGCTGGCGGCGTCGGACGCGATGCGCGCGACGACGCGATGATAGGGCCCTACGATGAGGAGTGCCTACGTTCCTTTACTGTGCGCGTGCGTACACGTACTACGGCGAGTAAGTTGTTACTTCCGCTCTCGCGATCAAATGCCTATTCGTCCCCATCCTTTCGGGGCCGGGTTCACCCACTCCGTGTCGATCAAGTCCGCGTCCGCGTTGGCTTTCACGAGCGCCGCGTACGTCTCCAATTTCTCCGCCGCGTCCGTCGCTGCGGCGCGACGACGAGAGGGAGGGGATACGTCGAGGGTGGGTCACCACGATTGGTCAGCGGGCGATCGTATCCGAGTAGATGTGATGATGTGTATGTAAATGTGTGGTCGATATTCGCGCAAAATGACACGTGTCGGCATCAGATCGCACGCGACGCACCGTTCCCGAGCAACCCGCGCGCGGTGACGCCCTTCGTCGCGAGCCCCTCGTCCAACAGCTTCAACGCGTACAGCACGTCGATCGACGGCGGCGCCCTCGGGTCGTTCACGCACGAGTACACCAAGCACAGCGGGTCGGCCGGGTTGTTGAAGTCCGGCTGCAGCGCTCGCCCGAGCGGGCCGGTCTTCTCCGGGAGAAGTTTCCAGAGATCTTCGCGGTCGCGCGCGAACGGCGATCGCTCGGAGGAGAGGTATCGATCGAGCCCGCGCGCGGTGACCCAGAACGCGCCGAGCGCGTTCGCGTGCAGGCGCGATTTGAGCGCCGCGCGCGTCGACGAAGCGAGCGGCGCCGCGATCGCGAGCTCCGGGTCGTCGTACGCGAAATCGCCGTCGTCGCTCGCGGAGGCGGACGACGACGTGGCGTCGCCGAGGGCGTCGCGCAGCTCCGAGGCGACGGCGGCGAGCTCGACCGCGACCGCGTCGAGCGCGGCGACGTAGTCCGCGAGCGGGAGCAGCGGCCCGCCGACGGCCTCCGCGGCGGGGCGGACGGACCCGAGCGCGGCGGCGAGGACGCGCGGCGGCGACGCGAGGGAGACGCCCGTCGCCGTCGCCGTCGCCGCGCCGACGACGGTGCCGAGAAGGATAGATCGTCGCGACGACGACGACGAAGACGACGATGACGACGACGACGACGCGTCGCGGTCGCGCGGCGGCGGCGCCGACGTCGCCGACGCCGACGCCGCGACGTCGCGCCACGGTCTCGAGCGACGCGATACCGCGCGCGTGAGCGCGCGGGAGGCGGCGCAGGTCGTCGTCATCGCGCTTCGACGAGTGATGACGGCCTCGTTCCGGAAGCCCCGGACGAGCGACGCACAGCTGGCAGGGCTGGTCGGGCGCGGTCTTGTCAAGAACGAACGACGCTTCCGGTCAGTCCCGCGTCGCGGCGACTCGCGCACACCAGCGCGCGCCCGCGAGTCGACGCCGCACGCCCCGCGCGGCGCCGCTCGCACGCTCTCCCCGAGCGCGCGCGCACCGCGGTCGAGCGGAGTCCCGCGTCGTCGCCGCCGCCGTCGCCGCCGCCGCCGCGTCGCGTCGGTCGCGTCGGATCTGCCACCTGAACGTCTCGCGCTTCCTCGAGAGGCGGACGTCCGTCCGCGCGCGATGATCCCTCGACGGAAGGTCGACCGCGACGCCAAGCTGGACGAGCTCGTGGACAATCGCCTCCTCGCGGACCTTCGAAGGCGCGTCTCGGCCCGTGATCGACTCTCGCCGGTGGCGCGCTGCCCTCCTCGCGTCGTCGTCCTCGTCCCGCGGACCTCCTCGAAGGTCAACATCGATCGCCTCGCCTCGCCCGCGCCCTCGACTCATCGATCATCCCCCCGCGCCCGCCTCCTCCGCGGAACAGGCACCCGCCGCCGCTGAGCGACAAGAGCAAGAACGAGAACGGAGGGAAAGCGAGCGAGGACGTCCTCACGTCCATGGCGCGTCGGCTGGTGCGCGCGTCCCCGAGCGCGTCGACCCCCCGCCCCGTCGCGGCGTCTCGCGCGAAAGCGACGACGCGCGCGCATTCGCATTCGTCCCCCCGAGTGCCGACACGACATCCGGATATTCAGTTTCCGTTCCTCGTCCGTCCCGACGCGTCGCGTCGCGTCGCGTCGCTCACCGCCCGAGCCCTTCTCTCCCCGCCCCTCCCCTCGCCGATCGACTCGATCGCTCCACCCGCAGGGCGGTCTCGAGCGCGAGGTCATCAGCCTGAGGAGCGCGAATCAGCGCAAGACGGAAGACCTCGCGCTCGCGCGCGACGAGTGCGAATCGCTGCGTCGGAGACTCCGCGCGCCCAGAGCCGTCGGCGGCGCGCCGAACGGAGGGTTCGTCGCGTCCGACAGACACGTGTCCGTGTCCGACAGACGCGGTGGCTCCCCGACGTCGTCCAGCGGCGGCGACGCGCGCGACGACGACGACGAGGAGGAGGAGGACGAGGACGAGAGAAGGGCGCTGCGGTCGGAGATGGAGGCGCTGACGCGCGCGCTCGCGAGCGCGGAGGGTGAAAACCGCGCGATGAAGCGTTTTTTGAAAGACTACGGAATGACGTGGGTGGGCGAACCCGATCGCGGTGGCGGCGCGGGCGATGAAGAACGTCGCGGCGGCGCGATCGACGGACGGCGGCCGCGCGAGAGGAAGGTGAAGTCGACGCGGCTGGAGCGAAGAGCCGCCGCGGCGAGGGAGGAACGCGTCGACGGCGGCGGCGCGCCCGGCGCGGGCGCGGGAAGGAAACTGGGCAGTCGCGGCGACGCGAAGTCGAGGTCGCGTTCGCCACCGTCGGACGAGGATGCTACGGCTCCCGCGAGCGTGCCGTGCGGCGCCGCGCCCGCGTCGCCGCCGCCGTCGCGGAGAGCGTCCGCCGCTGCGAAGGCGTCGATGTCGTCGGCCACGGAGAAGGCGGCGACGACGACGACGACGACGGAAAAAGAAACCAAATCTGTGCGCGGCGGCGGCGGCGGCGGCGGCGGCGGCGACGCGTACGCCGTGGACATGACGAAACTGCTCAAGTCCCTGAAGGAGCTCAACCACGCCGCGGGCGACGGCAAGGGTGTGGTGCAACAGTCCAGCAACGGCGAACGGAAGCTCGTGATGCCGTCCGCATTGCCGCTCACGCTGTTCAAAGACGGGTTCATTCTCCGCGACGGTCCGTTTCGAGCGTTCGACGGCGGTGGCGACCCCGCGCGAGGGAAAAGCAACCGCGCGTTCGTGACCGACCTCATGGACGGATACTTCCCGTCCGAGATGAAGCACACGCACCCTGAGGGCGTGCCGTTCAAGTTGATCGATAAGACGAGCGAGGCGTTCGACCCCGGGTTCAAGGCGTTCAGCGGCGTCGCCGCGCGACTCGACGGCGTCGTCGACGGCGTCGGCGCGAAGGCGGCGTACCACGTCGGACGCCGCGGCCACGGCGGCGAGGGCAAGACCGCGGCGTTTCTCGCGAAGCTCCCGGAGAAGGTGATACGAGACGGGAACGTGATCGACGTCCGCGGCGACATCGCGGCGTATTGCGGTTCGAAGCCCGGCGGCGGCGGCGGCGGCGGCGTCGTCGACCTAGACACGACGTGCCGTCGGGAGCACTTCATCGCCGGCATGGCGGCGGCGGCGGCGAAGACGAACGACGGTTCAGTTTATGAACCGTCGCGGCGACCGGCGGTGTCTCCGAACGAGGTGACGACGCTTCGGGTCAAGGGCATGGACGGACGGCGGATGTACGCGTTGACGTTACGAGCGTCGGACACCGTCGGAAAACTTCGCGCGTACCTGAAGCGCGCGACGGAGGAGGACGAGGACGACAAGAACGTCGGCTTGGGATTCGAGATACGAGGCGCGTACCCGCCGAGGGCGTACGCGGACGACGACGAGACGCTCATGGAGGCGGGGCTCGTGCCGAACGCGGCGCTGTTGCTCAAGCCTATACCTTTATAGAGAAGATCAGAGAGGACTAGTAGACTAATAAGTACGTACACGTAGGACTTCCGGGAGCGACGCCGCGGCGACGCGCGGACCGCGACGAGACGCCGCCGAAATTCGTCACCACGAGACGAACATTCGCACGGTCTCGTCTATCCCGCGCCTGCACACCGGACACTGCTTCACGTTCTGCGCGCACCGCCAGCACATGAGCGAGTGCCCGCACGGTTTCAACACGCTCTCCACGGGGGCTTCCATGCAGATTTTGCACGTGAACCCTCCGCCGCCGTGCCCGCCGAGGCCGCCGCGTCCGAACCCGTGCTTCAACGCGTCCACGATCCGCAGCCGCGGCCCTTTCGGCAGCCCGATCTCTTTCATGTCCGCGTCGGACATCAGCGCCAAATCCGCGACGGTCGTGACCTCCGCCTCGCTCAAGGTCTCGACGTGGTTCGACAGACCGATGTCGAGCATGAAGGTCTTGATCTCGTCCGTGCATCGATTCCTCGGCCCGGACGCCCTCCGCCACTCGAGAAACTCCCTCGTCTTTTGGTTCAACCGCGACGTGGACTTCCGCAAGGCGAGCGCGCTGTTGCCGGCGCCGCCGCCGCCGCTCGTCCCGGTCCCGTTCGAGTCGCGCAGGTCGCCCCCCGAGCGGCTCCGCGACGGCGGCGGCGAGTCGGCGGCGACTCCGTCGGCGAGGGAACCAGCAGACGACGACGACGCTTTCTTTTTCGGCGGCGTCGTCATTCCCCGCTCTCTCCCCGCTCTCTCCCCGCGTTCGTTCGCGTTCGCGACGACGACGTCCGCGCGCGCCATTCCGCACGCCGCGCAGACGCTCTTCGCCATCGGATTCAGCAGCGTGCACACGCTGCAGCCCCAGTGCTTCCCGGAGACGCTTCTCAAACGCGCGCGTCGCGCGTTGCGGTCGCGGTCGCCGTCGCCGTCGCCGTCGCGGTCGTCGCCATCGTCTTCTCCCGCGGCGTACTTATTCCTTCTAACGCCGTTCCGTCGACCGGTATTATTCCCCGACGACGACGCATTGCTACCCCCCGACGGCGGCCCGTCGGTGGCGTCGCTGGGCGCGTCCATGTTCATGACCGGGTCGCCGTCCTCGACGTCGTCGAACCGCGCGGCGGTGAATCGATACTTGGGGCCTTTTTCCGAGCGATCAAGAAACCCGCTCGCGGCGGTGTCGCCGTCGACGTTGAACCTCCCCAAGTGCGCCAACAGCTTCGTCATCCCGTGCTCTTTGATACCCGCGACGACCACGCCCGCGTCTTTGCTGTTCACGTTCAGAAGCCGGTACAGATATTCCGCGGGGACGAACATCTGCGGAAACCGAGACACCAACAGCTGAAACTCGCTGAATCCCATGCGTTTCGTCGCGCCCATGTTCCGCGCCATGAGCTCCACCTCGCGCTGAAGCTCCTTCGGGTTCCCCGGGATAATCGGGTTGTACGTCGACGGCCGCGCTCGAAACGCGAGCTTGATCTGCGACCGCGGTTTCGGCTTGTACTGCGAGTGGTCGGAATCTAAAACCGCCTTGACCGCGCTGAGGAGCTCAAACTTATCGAGCGAGCCGTCGCCGTCCAGGTCGATGAGGCGATACGCGAACTGTATGCGTCGCTCGAACGTGTCCACTTGGAACTTGGACAGGCCGTACACGAACTCTCGGAAGCCGATCTCGCCGGAGTTGTCGAGGTCGAATATCTTCACGAGGCGGTCGCAGAAGATGTCGGGCTTCAAGCCGAAGATGCGCGTGAATCCCACCCTGTCGAGCTGCCCGGCCAAGTCTGGCGCGCCGTCGAGGAACATGGCGTGCAACCGCGCGAGCGCGTCGTGGAATCGTCGTTCGCTGACGGCGTCCTTCTTTCCGCCCGCGCTGCTCGCCATCGGTGACCCGGGCGCGAAGCCCTTAGCCTCCCTCGCTTCCGTGAAGAACCGGAACGAATCCCGCCGTCTGAGCGCGGCCGCGAAGGCGTCCTTGTTCTGGTACTTTCCCTCCGCGTTCTCGAGCTGATGATCGATGCACCCGAGGCTCACCTGCAGGGACTGGCACCCGCCCATCCTCTCGCGACGACTGGAGGAGGGAGGGAGCGGAGGGAGGGTTCGACGACGGTTACCGCGCGTCGGGCGTGGACGCGCTGGGTTTCATGGCTCGCTTTTCGCGAGGCGCGCGCGGCGCGGCGCGGCGCGACGATCTGTGAATGGCCCCTTCGCCCGTCCGACTGCTGTTAGTTGTCCGACTGGACGAAACCGCCTCGAGTCGATTTCGCCGTTGTTAGCGGCGACCGCCATTCGATCGATGCGCGCCGCGTGCTCCGCGAGTCGCGTCGCCCTCACCGCGGCCCGTCGCTTCCAACAGCGCGCGTCTACTCCTCATCCTCATCCTCTCGCACCACCTCTCCACTCGCGCCCCCACCCCCCCGCGTCGCGCTTGAGATCCACGATGGCGGGCACGGGCGACGAGCGCGCCGCGGCGATCGAAGCCGCGCTCAAGGGCATGGAGAACAGCGGCGAGCCGACCATCTTCGACAAGATCGTCGCCAAGGAGATCCCCGCGACGGTCATCTACGAGGACAACCTGTGCCTCGCGTTCCGCGACGTCGCGCCGCAGGCGAAGACGCACTTCCTCGTGATCCCTAAGATCCGCGCGGGTTTAACGCGCCTGAGCAACGCGGAGGAGGAGCACAAGGCGCTGTTAGGGCATCTCCTGTTCACCGCGCAGAGAGTCGCGAAGGACGAAGGACTCGGGGAGGGGTTCCGCGTCGTGATCAACGACGGCGTGCAAGGGTGCCAGAGCGTGTACCACCTGCATCTGCACGTGTTAGGCGGGCAGCAGCTCACGTGGCCGCCGGGGTGCGGCTGACTGCGAGGAGGAGGAGGAGGCGCGGTGACGACGAGAGGGAAGTTATGAATCGAACGAAGAAAATGGTACGCATCCGTCGCGTCGCGTCTACGACGCCTATTTCATCGTCACCGTCCGTCGTCTATCGTCAGTCCGCCGCCGGCTGTATCTCCGACATCAGCTCCCCCTTCGGCTCAGTCGCCGCCGCGGCGGCGTCCGGCTCCGCCTTCACCGGCGGCGCCGCGGGCTGACCGTCCGCCGCCGCCGCAGCCGCCGCCGCCGCAGCCGCGCCCTCTCCTCCCCCTCCCTCGCCGCCCGGCGTCGGCTTCGGGTTCGCCGCCGCCGCGGCGTCGTACGCCGCCCTCGCGTCCTCGTTGACGTCCCTCCCCAACGCCTTCGCCAACGCCGCGATGTCGAACGTCGCGTCCGCGGCGCGCAACGCCCCAACGACGTTTTCGACGCCTTTCAAAAAATCCTCCACGAGCGCGTCGGCGAGCGGCGGCACCTCTGCGACGCGAAGGAACACGTCCTCGTCCGCTTCGTGGTATAAACGCGCGTTCGTCGCGATCTGTTTGACGTCGTCGATGACCGCGTCCACGGAGACGTAGCCGCCGCCTCTGGACAGGTTTCTGGATATCGTGCCGAGGTCCATCTTGCGCGACACGAACTTGTCGTAATCCGGGAGAATTTTCCGCGTCACCGGGGCGCAAAACGCCTGGTACTTCGGCTCCGACTTGACTTTGTTGATGACGTCGGATATGACGCCATCCCGGGAGTCGTTCCGGAACCGCGACGTCGTCCCAAGCCTGGATTTCAGCGCCGCGGCCTTCGCCTTACCGCCGCCGCCGGACGCCCTCGGCGGCGGCAGCGTCGGCTTTTTGAGCGACAGCGCGATTTTCAGCGACTTCCGCGGCGCCTCCGCGGCGGCGGCGTCGGACGCTTCCTTCCCCGCGGCCAACGCGGCGAGATCCTGCTGCGACACCCCGCTCGTCTTCTTGAGTTCTTCGAGCTTCTTTCTACGCCGCCGCACCTTCTCCATCGTGCGCTTGCGCAACCGGATGAGCTCCTCTTTCTCGTCCAAAGTTCCGTGGAAGTTCGGCGCCTTGATGGTCTTCGCGGGTAACCCCTCCCCGGACTGCCTTCTCGCGGCGCCGCTCGCGCCGCCCGCGGCGCCGCCGTCGCCTTGAATACCGATGCTCTCCGCCTCGACGCCGTTCGGATACAGAATCGTCATGACCGCCTTCTCCGCCGCTTCGAGATCTACCGTTTTGCCGTCGTCTTTTAATCGCCTGGCTTTCATCCACGCGTCCCCGACGGCGGCGCTGACGTCGTCTTCAATCTTTTCCACTCGCCCGTCCGGGTACGTCCGCGTGATGATGCGTTTGAGCTGTAAACGCTTCCCCGGCGGCGGTTTCGTTGGGTCCGGCGCGGCGTCCTTCGCCGCCGCGGCGGCGGCGGCACCCCCATCGGCAACCCCCTCCGCGGCCGCGTCCTCTTTCTCTTTCATCATCCGCCGCATCTCCTCGAGCTCTCGACGTTCCTCGTCCTCGTCCGGACCGTCGCGTTTGTCCTTGTCCATCGCGCCCTCGAGCTCGTCCGCGAGGGAGTCGTCGGACTCGGACTCGTCGCTGCTGCTCTCGTCGTCGTCGTCGTCGTCGTCGTCGCCGTCGATGTCGTCGCCGTCGGACTCGTCGCTGCTTCCGCCGCCGCCGCCGCCGCCGCCGCCGCCGCCGCCGCGCGCGGCTTTTTTATCGTAAAACTGCTTACGCATCGCCTTGTAAATCTTATTCGCGGCGTCGTTCTGCTCCTGCATCTGCTGCGCGATGCCGACGCGGAGCGACCGCGCGAAGCGGCTCAGGCCTTCGTGCGCGGCGTTCTTATCCGCGGTCGCCGCGCCGGAGAGCTCGCGAATCAACCCGATGCGTTTCCAGCGGTGTAATTTTTTGATATCCGCGAGAGGGACGCCGAACCCGGTCAAGATGCGTTCCGTCTGCGGCATCGTGAGCTTCCTCAAGTCCGCGTCCGTGCCCGTGACCGTCCCGGGCTTGACCTTCGCGGTCGTCGGCATGTCCGGGTCCTTCGGCGGCTGCCGTCGGACGTAGTGATAAAATTTCCCGGTTTTCTCCCGCATCTTCCGCGACGCGTCCAGATGAAGCACCGCTCTGCCGCCCACCGCGGCGAGAAACTCCGTCGTCTGCGCCCACGGCTGCAGCTGCAGCATGAGCTCCAAGTCGCGGAACCGGTTCCTCTGCGCGATCGGCGTGGATCTGTAAATCATCTGAAACGCGTTGAGCATCTGCGTCGCGGACGTTCCCATGAGCTTGCGGATGCGATTGACCTCGTCCGCGGTGCGTCCGCGTTCGAGCTTACTCCTCGCCGCGCGCATCGAGTCAAACGCGCAAACGTCTTCGGGCGGGCACATCCTGTGGAGCATCAGGTCGTCCTCGAAGCGATACGTCGGGTTTAACTCGAACTCGTCCGCGTCGTCGTCGTACAGGTCGTCCGCGCGTCGACGCGACCCGGGAGGGCGCACGGGGAGCAGAATCTTTTGACGGATCCGCCGCTTGATGTCCTTACCCTGAATCGCGCGGTGGAACATCTTCTCGATGTCGCTCACCTTGACGCGCATCTCTGACTCCGGGACGCGGTCCGCGCGCTGCTTGAGCAGGCTGAATATGCACGCCGCGTTCACCGCGCGCTCTTCGAAGTCGCGCAGGCGGTCCGTGTTCGGCTGGAACACCTCGACGTGCGGCTCCTCTTGTCCGACGACGAAATGTTCCGTGACCTCGCGAAGCGAGAGCTCGCCGTGCGGCCCGCGAATGAGAATGTACAAACCCTCGTCGGATTTGATCCGCCGCTGGAATATGGGCGCGCGGAATAACGTCGTCTCCAACGCCTCCTGCGGCTGCCCGGGCGGCAGCTCGCTTATGAACGGCGACGACGCTTCCGGTCGCAGGTCCACGACGTGGCGCGTCCCCCCGTGCGTCAGCGCTCGGCCCGTCGTGTCGCCTTGCGTTTTTCGCCGGTAGTACGTCACGCGTTTCGCGCCCATGCCAACCTTCGCGATCAACGGCGGATCCTTCTCCGCGTACGACACGAGCATGAGCTGGCCGTTCGTCGCGCTCAGATCCGAGAGGTCTTTCATCGCGCTCGCGACCGCTTCCGCGGGGTCGCCGGCGGTCACCGCGGCGGCGGCGGCGGCGGCTTCCGCGGAGGTCTGACCCGCCGCCGCCGCCGCCGCCGCCGCGTCCGCCTCCGCGCCCTCCTCCCCGAGCGCTCGCGCGAGCGCAGCCTGCGCGGCGGCGACGTTCGGCGGTTTCTTTTCCCGCGCGACCGCCTCGTCGATGACCGTGATCTTCGTCGCGACGACGTACAGAAGCGGCTCCGGGACGCGGCTCTTGATCCCGCAGGATTCGATCGTCGTTTTTTCGTCGAGATGCGGCGGCGACGGCGCGGGCTCACGCTCTTTTTTGCCGCCCGCGCCCGCGTCCGCGCCCGCGTCCTCCTCCTTCTCTTTCTCCGCCGCCGCCGCCGCCGCGTTGCGCCTCGCGACCGCGTCGCGTTCCTTCACGTACGCTTTGTACGACTCGCCCTCCGGATAGAAGACCTGCAGCGGCCCCATGTCGTCCCCGTTCGGCCACTTCTTCCTCACGCGCCTCACCAGCGCGTCGATCGTGTCCGACGGCCGCACCGCGATCTTCGTGATCGGCGAGTCCGTCGTCAGCGACCGCACGTGAACGGTAAACTTTTCATCCTTCGCGCTCTTCTTCATCCCTAAATTCAACGCGATGCGATGCCGCTGCACGTGCGCGGGCGGCGTCATCATCGGAGGCGTCTTCGGCCAGTGCTTAATGTGCTGATGCGGCGCGAACTGCGGCGGGCCCGCCACGACAGCGGTGTTGTATATCCCCTCCATCCGCCCGGGCCGCCCGACGAGGCCTTTATCTTTCTTCCCCGCGCCGTCCATCCCGTCGCCGCCCTTGTCGGCGTCGTCGTCGTCGTCGAGGGAGATGTGCAGAAACGCGTCGAGGTCGTCCGCGGGCTCGAGTGCGCGGCCGGGTTTTACGTCCGCGGCGGCGGCGGCCCACCGCCGCGTCGCGCGCGCGTCCTCCTCGCCGGTGAAGTACGACCGCAGCCGTAAGTACTCGTCGTTCGGGTTTATGAACACCGGGGGAACGATCCGGCGCCCGCCGCGGCCGTCGCCCTCCCACTCGACGTCCTCGAGCCAGTCCCCTCTCGCGAGCGCCTCGTTGCGTCGGCGTAACATCGACGCCGCGGCGCCTTCTCGCGACGCCGCGAAGCGCACGTCGGAGTAGATCCCGGGACCGAAAACGCCCGCGCCGAAGACGTCCGCGGAGCTCGTGTTTTCTTCTTCAGCGTCCGCGTCCGCGTCCGCGGCGGCGTCGGCGGCGGCGGCGGCGTCCGCGGCGGTCGCGTCCGCTGCCGCCGGCGTCTCCGTCTCCGTCGTCTTCGCTCCGACCGCCGCCGCCGCGCCGTCCGCGGGCGCGGCTTCCGAGACGGAGGGTTTCGACCGCGTCGCCGCGTCGCCGCCGCGTGGGTGGGGGTCCCGTCTCGGTTCCCCCCACAGACGCGTGCTCTGCGGGTGACGCGTGAACGGGACAGACTCCGCGGGGAGAAACGCTTCCGGGTCCTCGCCCCACCACTTCCGGACCCCGGTCTTCACGCCGCGGGAGTGTCGAGGGGCGTGGTCGTTCGGAAGCGACCCCGCGGGGACGGCGGACGCGTCGGGCACGGGAGCCGCGACCGACGTCGCCGACGGCTTCGTCGTCGTCGTCGTCGTCGTCGTCGTCGTCGTCGCGGGAGCCTTCCCCGCGGTCGAGCCGCCGCCGCCGCCGCCGCCGCCGCTCGGCGCCGCGGGCTTCTCCTCGGGCTTGCACGCCATGCGAAATACCATTTTCTTCTTCTCCCCGCCGCCCGCCGCCGCCGTGTCGCCCGCGCCCGCCGCCTCTCGCGGGGCCGCGCGCTTCGTCCCCGCCGCCGCCGCCGCCGCCGCCGGCTCCTCATCTTCGTCCGACCCGTCCACCAACACCGCGCCCGCGTTCGCGTCAGCACCGCCGCCGTCGTCGTCGTCGTCGTCGTCGTCGTCCCCCCACGCGATGCCGTCCTCCCACTCGACGTGCTCCGCCGGGGTATACCGCGGCATCGGCGCGAAGTGCCCGTCGCCGACGCCCTTCGCGATCCCCGGGTCGTTCGCGTCGTCCTCCGAGACTTCGTCCTCTTCGTACTCGTCGTCGTACGCGTCGTCTTCGTACTCGTCGTACGCGTCGGGCGCTAGCGCTGGCGGCGGCGGCGGGGGAGGCGCGGCGGCGGCGCGACCGGACGTCGCGCGCAGCCTCCGCGCCGCGGCGGCGCGGCGCGACG
>Ga0181561_10003058_pt1 | contig 14746 bp, 8 predicted proteins | sample 011ome_19_FD_133760 | JGI IMG/M metagenome (GOLD analysis project Ga0181561, IMG submission 133760) | Coastal salt marsh microbial communities from the Groves Creek Marsh, Skidaway Island, Georgia - 011510BT metaG (megahit assembly) | ecosystem: Environmental > Aquatic > Marine > Intertidal zone...
GTGCGCTTGGTTGCGCTGCCCGTGGTTCGACGGGCCCGGCATTTGTGCGTCTTTTTATGTATCTCTCGCGCTCGCTCTCGCTCTCCTTTTACGCGTTTATATGCCTCCTTCAAATGGTGCGCTGCGTGTTTGGTGCTCTTCTGGCGCCGCCGAAGAAGGAAAACTTTTTCCTTTTTTTTTTTGTTGTTTTTGCAAGTCGAGAATCGCGAAACACAACGATCGATCGATCGAATCGATCGACACGCAACATTCTCACACGTTCGTTTGGTTGGCGTGCGAAAAGCACATCGTTCGTTCTCGTCGTCCGTCGAGCAAAAGTCGAGATCTTTTTTTTTTTCGCGAAGAGAGAACGAGAAAACGCAGAGAACGCACGCATATCCAAAAGCAACTTCTCTCCTGTTCTGCTTTTCCTTCTTCACTTTTAGTACGCTACGCGCGGGAGAGAGAGAGAGAGAGAAAGAAACACGCGCGGCAGACCCCACGCGAACGCATATTATTCAAACGACGACGACGACGACGATGAGTTTAAAAGCACCGACGAGCGCACCCGCGTTTATTACATCGTCCACCTCCACGGACGGGTTGATGAGAAGAAGAAGATATCAAAGCAATCGCGGGGTTGCTCCTTTGAAAGCGATGAGTAGCGCGACCGCCACGAACAACAACAGTCCGTTGAAGTCGAAAACGGACCCGGCGACGTTGAAGAACAGAAACCCATCGAACGATACCATGATTAAAGCGGCGAGAGGCGAGAAGGTCTCGAAGACGCCGATTTGGTTGTTTCGTCAAGCTGGGAGGCATTTACCGGAATACAATCAGTACAAGAAAGATACCGGGAAGAATTTTTTGCAGTTGTTGGACGATCCGGAGGACGTGTGCGAAGTGACCATGCAGCCGGTGAGACGGTATAAATTGGACGCGGCTATCTTGTTTTCGGATATTTTAGTCATCGCGGAAGCGATGAACGTGGACGTGGAGATGCCGGGAGGGAAAGGCATCGTCGTCCCGAGGCCGCTGCAAACGCCGGAGGACTTAGAGACGAAAGTACCGAAAACTATTGACGTGGAGGAAAGATTAGCGCACGTGTTGAAATCCGTCAGACGCATCAACGAACAGATTGAGAAAGAAAACTTACAGATTCCTTTGATTGGGTTCAGCGCGGCGCCGTGGACGCTCATGTATTACATGGTTGGCGGGAGTTCGAGAAAGAACACGGATTCCGGGATGAACTGGTTGAAGAACCACCCGGAGGCATCGAGAGAGTTGTTGGAACGATTGACGACAGTTGTCATTGATTATTTAGATTTGCAAATTCAAAATGGCGCGCACATGGTGCAAGTGTTTGAGGCCATGTGCGAACACATCGAAGAGAAGGAGTTTTACGAGTTCGCTTTGCCGGAGATGGAGAAGATTGCCAAAGAGTTGAAAAAGAGACACCCGAACGTTCCCTTGCTTGGTTTCGCGAGAGATGCTCCGTACGCGATTTCCGATTTGCAAAGAGTCGGGTACGATTGCATCACTTTAGATACGGTCATGGACAGAAAGTACGCGAGAAATACGTTGGCCGGCGCGGCTGACGGAGAAGCGAACATGTCCAGCGTTCAAGGGAACTTTGACCCGAAACTCTTAGTCGACGGATCGTTCGAGGAAATCGAAAAAGAAGCGAAGCAAATGTTGGAAGATTTTGGTCCGCAAAAGTACATCGCGAATTTAGGTGCAGGTCTAGGCGGGAAAGAGGATTGCGCGAAGGTTGATTATTTCGTCAACGCCATTCATCGATTGAGCGAAGAGATGATCAACAACAACAAGTAATTTGAAGGAAAAAAAACAAAATATTGATAACACATCATTCAAAAGCTGTTCAAAATGCTGTTTCCGACGCTATACGCGCTCTGGGCGTCAATGCCGTACGCTTCTTGCACTACCCCGGCGTTCGTCATGCAGGAGTAAAAGTCCGAGCCAAAACAGAGCACCGGGTAGAGGCAAAAGTACGGCCCGCCGTTCTCGACGAAATAATCGAAGCACAAGTTTTGCGTGAACAATATCGCCGCGTAATCTTTCAGCGTTCGTCTTCGCAAAGGCCTCACCGAACCTTCTCCGCTCCCGCTCGCTCTCTCTTCTCGCCGCTCCTTCGTCTTCTCGTTTTTATTTTGCACTTCCCTCGCAAAGTCCAAAAACTCTCGCTCGCTGAAAACCTTTCGCAAATTTTCCGTTTCGTTCGTGAACCAAAACGACACGGAGACGAAAACGAAGAAGGAGACGAAAATCGCGTTCGCGAACAGTCGTCTTTGTCTTCTTTGTCTTCCTCTTCTCGGCGCCGCGACGAGGAGAACCATGATGATCGTTTATTCGTTTTTCTCTTCGTTTCTCATTTATGATCTCGAAAAAAAAAGCGTTACTAAAGGCACACGTAGCATCGAAAAGATTTTTTTTCCAAAAGCGCACATCTAGTTTAAAAAAAGAAAAACCCCCCTCCGCGCACAAAACAAACTTCATAAACTCTCTCTTACTCTCTCTCTCTTCGCGCGTGCGCCTCGCGCGCGTGCGTGTGTTGTTGTGTTCTTTGCGTGTCGTCGTCTTTTTGTTGTTTTGACGACGAAGTTGTGTGTTTTAAATAATCATGAAAGAATTCCTCGCGTGCGTCTGGTTGTTCCTGTCGCTCTCGCTGTTCGTCGGAAACGAATGCAAACCGTTCAAGCTGAGCGCGATTTCGAAAGACTCTGCGCTGCCGGAAGATTACGCGCGGGACGCGACGGTGACGTTTTTTTCAATCTTGTTGCCGATCGCCGTCGTTATGAACGAGAGGTTGAACGCTCACGAAGAAGAAGCAGCGCGGAGGAAAGAGGGAACGGAGACGAAGACGCGCGTGTCAAAGGTCAAAGTGTTCATCGCGTTGCAAGCGATGAAGTTTTGGTACGTGTTTCGGAAAGTGCACGGAAGCATGCCGTGGGTGCTGTACCGGCAGAGAAAGCTGGCGATAGAGGCGGAGTTAGAATCTGAGATGCGGTCGTTTGAAGCGAAGGCGTACGATGGGAAGAATATGGGGATGTGGTCGAAACAAAAGCATAAAAATGCGCGCCGGTCGTTGGTTATTTGGCGCCGGTCGAGAGAGGTGGTCAACGGGTACGAGGAGAACGCGAAGAGATTGGAAAAGGCGGTGGAAGACGTGCAGTTTCCGGAAGACATGATGATTGGTGGCGACAGAGAGAATTGCTTGAGGAGATATTTGTCGATCACGAAAAACAGCTCGGACGTCGACGCTGCGAAGAGGATGATCGTGAACTCCATGGAGTGGAGAGAGAAAATGAAGCCGCGAGAGTGTTTGAGGAGGTGGACGATGAAGGAGAAGGACGGAGGAATGAGTGAGTTAGAGAGGAAAGTACACATGGCGCATCCGCGCATGAGTGTATACACGACACACACACCGTTAGGGATCCCGGTGTGCTGCATGCGCGTGGGTGATGCGACGAAGAACATGATGACGATGTCCGCCGCTGAGTATAACAACGAGAGCGGGAACAATAACAGCAGGAGTAAAAGCGGTAGGGAACACTCGTCCATCGACAGTCGAACAGTCTTGTGGAAGAACTTTGGGATGTTCTTCACGTATTTGACAAACATCGTGTTTCCAAGCCTGAAAACCCGAGACGCGGTTATAGTCCACGACAAGTGCGTGCTTGTCATTGATGCCGCGAAAGAAAGCGGGATGAAACTCCGAGATGGGAAACAGATGAAAGCGAAACAACGCGTGGAAATGTGCAAAAATTTGATGCTCATCTTTAGACAACAGTATCCGGATTTGATTTATAAGATATACGTTGTCAACGCGAGCTTGAACATCAGACTCTTTTGGCACGCCGTCAGTGGTTTCTTAGACAGTCAATTGAGCAAAAAAGTCATCATGTTCGGACGCATCGTCGGCGAGAAAAGATCGAAAGCCGCGTTTGAGGAAATAGTGGACGTGTTTGGTGGCATCGAACGAACCCCAACTTTTCTTGGCGGCACGTGCGAGCGAGAGTTGAGCGAGTGTGGCCCGTGGGCGGTAAAGGATTTACACTCGGACAACGCGTTCAGAGGGTGGGAAAAAGAAGACGAAGTGGACGAGAAGAAGAAGAAGAATATGAAACCACTAGTTTCGCCGTTGCGCGTAACGGGAAGCGTAATCTACCACAGCGCAAAAAAAGTTGCGAGCTTTACGGAGTCTCAGCCGACGGATTTATCCGCCGTGGCGTACGAACGACGAGCGAGCTACATTCGAGAGCACACTGTGTAAACTAGCCGTAATACGATTGAGATTTCATGACATTTTTAATATTGTAATAATACACAAATACACGTTTGGATTGCGAAAACACGAGGGCAAAACAAGAGAGAGAAATAAAGTACCACATAGATCAAATTTTTTCTCCAAAAAATATGATCCTTCCACGTCTGTTTATCCCTCTCGTCTGCTTCGCCACGCTCGCATCAGCGGTTCGCGTCGCGTTCATCGCAGGTACGCACCTTTATTCGCTTCTTTTTTTGAAAATGTACGCATCATCACTCGTTACGACAGATACCGGCGTGGGCAACGATAACCCGAGCTCGAGTTGGATTGATTATCGCGGGTAAACGTTTTTTTTTCAAGATCTCGAAAAAATATTATATGATGAACAAAAACGCTTCGCGCAGGAATATCCAAGGATCGCCCTATAAAATAAACGGGCAACTATGCTACGACCACGCTGGTCAGCCGTGCAAATTATACTCGCGCGCGCGCGATGTCGTGCGATTGGCGAGAGAGTCAGGCGCGGATCTGGTGAGTTATTTTTTTCTCTTTTTTTTCTCCTTGGATTTTACGACAAAGTGACGTGTCTCTCTCTCTCTCTCTTGCTCTTGCTCTTGTGGTACATTTTTAAACGGACGACGACGCAGATTGTTCACGCCGGGGATTTGGATTACGAATCCGCGCCGAAGATGTGGGTAGAGTTTTTAAAAGAAACCATGCGAGGTAAAATTGAGTACATAGCCGCGAAAGGCAATCACGATGCGGACGGATGGGACGGCGTGAGGTACCTTTGGAGCGGGAGCGAAGGGTACCAAAAACTGCTCGAAGACTACGGCGTGCCGAGAGGCGCTAAGTGTAAAGGTCAATACGGAGTTGACATGAGTTGCGAATACAAAGGCATTTTGTTTGTTCTTTCTTCGGTTGGCGTGGAAAGAGCCGGAGAGAGCAATCAAATCAACCAAGATCACTACTGGCACTTAGAGAACAACTTGAAAAATTCCAACGCTCGATGGAAGATTTGCGTGTGGCACATGACCATGGAAAAACTACAAGTGTCTTACAAAGGCGACTCGACTGGATGGGGCGCGTACGAAATTTGCAGAAAATACGGCGCGTTCATCGTGGGCGGTCACGCGCACGTGTATTCGCGAACGCGCGAAATGTCTCGCTTCGGATCGAAAGTTTACGGATTCACTCGCGAAGATTTGAAGTGGTGGGACGCGCCGGACGACGATAAAATTTATCTCTCCAGCGGTGAAAACGGGACTACCGGCGTCGCGATCGTCGGCATTGGCGGGTACAAAAACGAAGCGTGTTTAAGTGGTGGGAACTACTGGAGCAAGATTTACTCCACCAGATGCGACGAGTGCTCTCGCTGCCAAAGCGCTCGCTCGGCGAATAAGTTTGGCACGCTCATTTGCGACTTCCCAGAGTTTGGTCCAAACGCTCGGGCGACGTGTTGGTTAGCCACGACGCCTCGTCAAGGCGCCTCCGACGCAGAATTTCAAGCCGCCGTTCGAAATCGTAATCCAGTCGATAGATTCACATTGATTGCTGGTAAACGCCCGAGCAAAGGTAAAGACGTCTCATCGAGCGCCGACTCCGAAACCGACGCGACTCGTCCCTTCCTTAATCGCCACTTTTTGCGGGTCATGATGGACTGTTACGATATCGAACCGCGAGATCAATACAACTGCATCGACCGCGCCAACTGGAACCAATGCAACGATGCATGGATCATCAACGGTAACTACTGCGCCAAAAGCTGTAAACGTTGCGGCCCAGAAAGCGCCGAACAACCCGCGCCTCCTAAATCGCGTCAAGAAGAACTCGCGCTCGACCGAGCGTTCGCCCAATTCGACGCCAACCGCGACGCGTTCATCGATTTCGACGAATGGGAACAGCTCTATTACACCACTCGACCGGGCGCGAAAGACGACGAAATCGAAAGAGTCCAAAGAGTCGAAGCTCAATTCATGAAAGCCGACTCCAACGGAGACGGGAAGGTTTCTCGAGGGCGATTTTCTGTCTTGCTGGAGGAAGACGGCAAAGAGCAATTTTAGCGCGTACGTATTTTCTCAAAAATCTCACTTTATCATTTGTGTGTTTTTCTCTCTCTCGTACCCTCAAAACTGCGCAACTCTTTTCCTCAATTTTATTCATTCCACGCGTTCACACACACGCGCGCGCGCAGAGAAGACATACCGACGACCCCCCTACAAAAAATGACTCACGCGCAGCAATCTTTGTCCTCCGCGTCGTCGTCGCTCTTTTTTTTCTCGCCTTCCGGTCGTTGCGTTGCTCGTCGCTTTTTGCGTTCCGAGAACGAAAACAATTCGAACGGCTGCCGCCGCCGAAGAAGTTCGTTACGACAGAAGAAGAAGAAGACGACGACGTCGTCGTCCGCGACGACAGATGACGACGCCGGTGGTACGAACACCATCCAAAACGACGTGTTCCTCGTTAATTTCGACCGGGAAGAGATAATACACCTGGAAGATTTGTTGAAAGAGATGAAAGAGGATTACGGTTTGAGTCGAGAGGTGTCCGTGCTTTTAGTGGACGAGAGCAACTGTTTCTTGACCGCGGACGGGAAAGAAACGAAGGAAAAGACACCGTACCCGAAGAATTGCCGATGCGTTTTACTGAACGGCGAGAAGGCGAAACGGTTGATGCCTGAATTGAAAGAAGCGATGATCGATATGGGGTTTCAGCCGTCCATATTCGGGACGTTTACGGAGAAGAATAAGGATAAATCAATCGCGAACTGCGCGAGGCAGGTCATCTCCGCGCACGAGAGGTATTGGAAGTTGAGAGGAACCGAGGACGATTTGATCGACGATGGAAGCGACGATGGCGATTCGACGACGGATGATGATAACATGATGATAAGCACATCTTGGCCCGACGGAGAGGACGGAATATCGATATTTAATCCGGGATCTGTCAGCATCGCGATGTCGTTGGCGTTGGATCGGGCCGATGTCGGGTCGTCCACAAGCGTTGGAGGGATCCGAAGCGACGCTTCAAAGATTGTCGTTTTAGACAACGTGGTGTGTGATCCGTTGAGAAGAGACTTGCTGAAGGAGATGTGTGGCGATAGAGAGACGAACGGTTTCGACGCGTGGATCGACAGCGAACCCCCCGAAGGATTGTGGTCGAGAGATACGTACGATACATTGGATACCGATACGCCGTCGACGTCGGGGTCTTCGTCCCTAGAGAGCGCGGAGGCCAGGAACACGTCATCTTGGGGATTAACGGAAGAACAGTTGGCAAAAGTTGCGCGCTCGTCTGCCGTGAAGACGCTTCGCGCGAGAATTCAACGTTTATACCCAGAGTACGAGGTGCTTCCGATGTCTGCCGATTCTCTTGAACCAGAAGGTATCCCTGGTTCGTGGGGTGGATTGCGGATAAAGACTGCCGTAGGAAACGCAGCCGTGAATGGCGAAGATTTTTCTTGGCACTTAGACATGGACCCAAGTAGCGTCGATCCAACGTCTCCGTGGGCCGAACGGTTTGGATTGTACGTCAATCGAGAGCGAAACAAACCTCTCTTCGTCTCCGCGTTGGTGTATTTAAATCCAAACGTCTGGCCAGCCTCGTACGATGCTGAAACCATGTTTTTAGATCCCGGCACTGGTACTGGCGTTTTTGTCCGTCCCCAACCTGGTAGAGTCGTTCTCATGGACCAAGACGTCGTCCATCGAGTCTCCGCGCCGTCCAAAGCAGCCGGCGTCCCGCGATATTCGCTCGTTTTGAAACTCGTCTTCCACCCGAAAGTCATGATACCAACGAACACCGACGACGACCTCGACGGCATCACCCGAAAAGAATGGGGCGAACCCGTCCTCTTCGGTTCTGCCGCTGGATTTGACGTGTACGCCGACGACTGTTCTTCCGAAGACGATGACTACGAAGACGACTTTGGCGAAGATTGCGACCCGTACGAAGAAGATTGCGAAGGACACGAGAACTTTTATCAAAGCATTGAGGACGGAGACGAGGACGACTACGAATGAGAGACGACGGATGATGCAAGTAGCGAGAAAATGTGAGCGTGCGCTTTTTGCAAATATGTATGACGTATAATATTGCACATTACGGTACAAACGTGTTCGCCCGTTCTTTTGCGCGTTCCATCGCACGGCAATTTTTTTCCTTTTCTTCTCACACTCGCGTATCTAATCAACGAAATCGTCACAAGTCACATTCGAAACGCGCGAAATAGAAACTTCACCTCACCCAAAGAGAACAAAAGAAGAGAACGAACGAAGGAGATGACGACGAGTTTTGCGTCTTTGACGTCTCGTTTTCCCTTCGGAACGAAGATTCGGCGCGGCGTGTCATCGTCAAAGTCGTCGTCGTCGCGCGAACAACAAACGCTGTGCGCTCCTTCTACGTCATCGGACTTGTCGACAAAGCCGGGAGGAAAAAGAGCTTCGCGAAGAAGAGGCGTCACCGTTAGAGCGTCGACTTCCTCGTCGTCGTCGTCATCATCATCATCATCATCATCATCATCATCTGTCGATGGCAGCGAGGAGGCGCATTCTCGCCGAGAACGAGTGGTCGCTTCGGCGCTGTCGCAGACGAAGAGCGAGGCGGAGAAATTTAGTGAAAGCGTTTTGGAAGTAGAAGAAGAGTCCGGCGGCGTATCGTCGTCGACGAAAATGAACATAGACGAAGAGAAAGTCGCGAGTTTGACGAAGAAGAAGAAGGAGTTGGAAAAGAAAGTTACGGATATGCAACGAGCGATTGATAGCGCGTACGAGTTATTGTTTGAAGGCGTATCGATGGTGGACGCTGAGGCGGCGATGGAGAAGGAGGAGAACGAACTCGCCGCGAGCGTGTCGGACGCGTTCGTGGAAGATTTCCCAATCACGACGGAGAGGAAGTTTAAGAACGTGTGTGAGGTTGACCCGAAAGTCGGCGAGACGCTTTTGAAAATAGCCAGTGAAGATGGGAAGAAGTATTTGCAGTTTCAGAAAGCCATTCATGCGAGTAAAGGCACGTTGGCGAGAGTGTCGAACGAGTTGGAAACGAACGAATTGGCACTGTCGACGGCTGTGAGAGGTGGCAAAGGGTTTCTGTCCAGACCTGAAGAATACGATGAAGGGCGAGAAGACGGCGGAGATGAAGAAGGAATGTCAAACGACGATGAAGCGCTGTACCTCTCCTCGAAGAAAACGAAAAAGATTGTGTTGATTTCCGGCTTCGAGTCATTCAACGTGCGCCTGTATAAAAAAGTCTCCAAGAGTTTGAAGAAACGATATCCTTCCGTCACTCTTTGTGTCTTTTCCGACCGCGATATCGTTGGTAAACGCCGAAATGAACTCGAACGCGCTTTAGACGACGCCGACGCGTTCTTCGGCTCTTTACTCTTTGATTACGATCAAGTCGAATGGTTGCGGGAAAAGTTAGAAAAGATCAAAACGAAATTCGTCTTTGAGTCCGCGTTAGAGTTGATGTCAGAAACGAACGTCGGGACGTTTGAAATGAAACCTGGGAAAGATGGCGCCAAGGCCGGTCCACCGCCTGCGGTGCAGAAAATTCTCAAGAAGTTTGGCAGCGGCAAAGAGGAAGATAAATTGGTTGGATATCTGTCGTTTTTAAAAATCGGTCCGCAGCTGTTGCGCTTCATTCCGGGTGAAAAAGCGAAAGACTTGAAGAATTGGCTTATCGTGTACGCGTACTGGAACCAAGGCGGAGAGAAAAACGTGGAAGAGGCGTTTTCATACATCGCTCGCGAATACCTAGGCGCGAAAGAAGTTACTCAGGAGAAAAAAGAAGAAAATGTAACCACCGCCTCACCGGGTGACTTCGTGAAAGATTTACTTCTGAAACCTTTGCGCGAGTCTGTTCCACTTTTGAAAGATGGATTAAAACCGCTCGTGGAAACTCCCGCGTTCGGGTGTTACCACCCGCTGCTCGAGGAGCAAAATCTCCCCTACCCGGAAACTATCGACGAATACAAACGATGGGCGGCATTAAATAATCTACCTACCGCCGATACGGATCCAACGAAACCAGTCGTCGCGGTGTTGCTCTACCGCAAACACGTCATCACGAAACAACCATACTTAGCCGAACTCATTCGAGGTTTAGAACAATCCGGGGTCGTCCCGATTCCGTGCTTTATCAATGGCGTCGAGGCGCACACAATTGTTCGCGACAAGCTTACGTCGTCTCACGAGCAGTTCAACAGGAATAATTTAGGCATCATCGATGTGGACTCGCTAAAACCCGACGCGTGTAAAGTAGACGCGGTCGTTTCTACGGTTGGTTTCCCGCTCGTTGGTGGCCCAGCCGGATCGATGGAAGCTGGGAGACAAAGCGAAATAGCGAATAAGATTTTGAAAGCGAAGAATGTGCCATACTTTGTCGCGGCGCCGCTGTTGATTCAAGATATCGCCAGTTGGTGGGAATCCGGAGTTGGTGGGTTACAATCGACGATTCTGTACGCGTTACCGGAATTAGATGGAGCAATTGATGCCGTGTCTTTGGGCGGTTTATGTGGCGACGACATTTTCTTGGTGAAAGAACGCGTCTACGCGTTGTCTAATCGAATCAAGAAGTGGCACGCGTTGAAACAGAAAGAAAATAAAGATAAGAAAATCGCGATGACTCTATACGGTTTCCCGCCTGGCGTTGGTGCAACCGGTACGGCAGCGTTGTTGAACGTCCCAAAATCGATCGATGAAACGTTAGCAACGTTGCGAAAAGCAGGGTACGATTTAGGCGTGAAAGAGGGCGAGCCGTTACCGACGGGCGAGGCGATCGTATCGGCTTTACGCAACCTCGAAGAAGTTGCCGCAATCATGTTAGGCGCGCAAAAGGGTGGCGAACAGGCGCTGTTGAAAACGAAAAGAGACATCGAAAAGCTAAGAAGAGAGGAAGAAAAAGAAGGCGCAAGTGAAGAATCGCCATCCAAAGGCAACGCATTAAGTCTTCCGGATAATACGCTCCAACCAGCTGGTATGGACGTTTCGCCGTCGACGCTCCGCAAATGGCTTTCATTTCCAGCCGAGTGGGGACCGAACGAGTGGGGACCGTGTCCGCAATTACCGCCGAACGATATCTTAATTCGAAGAATGGAAAAAGCTTGGGGAAATCTCGAGCAGTATCGCGGATTGAATACGAACGCATCTGGATTCAACGTCGCGGGATTCCAGCTTGGTAACGTCTTCATTGGCGTCCAACCAGCTTTGGGTGTCGAAGGCGATCCGATGCGATTACTATTCGAACGCGACTTAACCCCGCACCCGCAATACGCCGCGTACTACAAGTACTTACAGTACAAGTTCCAAGCCGACGCTGTGTTGCACTTTGGTATGCACGGCACCGTGGAATGGCTTCCGGGATCGCCGTTGGGTAATACGGGTTTGTCGTGGTCGGAGCAATTGTTAGGCGCGATGCCGAATGTGTACGTGTACGCAGCAAACAACCCATCGGAATCGATCGTTGCAAAACGACGAGGATACGGTGTCATGGTATCCCACAACGTCCCTCCGTACGGTCGAGCTGGTTTGTATAAGCAAACGGCGGAGTTGCGCGAGCTCCTGAACGAGTACCGCGAATCTCAGCAGTCGCAGAAATTCGGCGATCGAAAGCTTCGCGGCATCGTCGCGAACCAAGCTGCGATGGCGCAATTGGATAACGACGTTCCGTGTTACTCCGTGGAAACGAACGAACTTCTCAGCGTAAACGCAAACGACGCCGAGAGCGTCTGGTCGGACGAAACGTTTGAAAACTGGGCAAACCAATTGAATGAATATTTGTTCGTTCTGGAAAATCGATTGTTTAGCGAAGGTTTGCACGTTTTAGGAAGACAACCAGACGCGGAACAATCTGAGCGGTATTTAGACGCGTACTTTGGCGACGAATTGACTGATTTAGAGAAGCGAGTTGTCTCCTCGACGACGTTTGAACGCGCGGAGGAGATATCCTGCGCAGGACAAGCCGAAGACGACGAAGGAGAGCAAGTCGACACTCCTGAGCTCTCAGCCGTTAAGAAACAACTCGATAAACAATTTGATATCCCGACCGCGTATTCAGAAAAGCTCTCTGAAGCAATCACGATTAAAAGTCTGTTACAACGCAACAACGAAGAGTTGGATGTCGGTTTAGTGAGCGCGTTGAACGGCGATTGGGTGCAACCGGCTGCCGGTGGCGATTTGCTCCGAGACGGACCGGGCGTTTTACCGACAGGAAGGAACATCCACGCGTTAGACCCATATCGCATGCCATCAAACGCCGCGTTTATCCGAGGTAACGATGTCGCGAACGAAATTATTGCCCGACATCGACAAGAAAACGGCGGAGAATACCCAGAAACGGTTTCCGTCAACCTTTGGGGCCTGGATGCCATTAAAACAAAAGGTGAATCCGTCGCCATCGTTTTAGCTTTACTCGGCGCGCGATCCGTCAAAGAAAAAACTGGGCGCGTCGCGCGATACGAGCTGATCCCTCTCGAAGAGCTCGGTCGTCCACGCATCGACGTATTATGCAACATGTCTGGTATTTTTCGAGACGCGTTCGCCAACGTCGTCGGGTTACTGGACGACTGCTTTGCCAGGTGCGCGGAAGCTGAAGAACCGATTGAGATGAACTTTGTTCGCAAACACGCGTTAGAGATGCAAGCGAAAGGTTTAGACGCGACATCGTCGAGATTGTTCTCTAACCCGCCCGGAGATTACGGGTCAATGGTTAATGAACGCGTTGGAAACTCGTCTTGGAACGATACTCGAGAGTTGGGTGATACGTGGGCCTCCAGAAACGCGTATTCGTACGGGAAATCGTCCAGCGAGAAAGGCGTCGCGAGGCCTGAAGTCTTGAACGAACTTTTGCGAACCACGGAAAGAGTCGTCCAGGAAATCGACTCTGTTGAATACGGGTTGACTGATATTCAAGAGTACTACGCCAACACCGGCGCGATTGTCGCCGCCGCAAACGCGGCGAAAGAAGACGCCGCGGAAAAAGAAAGTGATGGCACGAAACCCAAACCGAAGATCAAGAAAGTCCAGTGTTCGGTCGTGGAGACGTTTGGAAAAGACGCCAAAGGGTCTGTCAAAGATCTCGACGAGACGCTCCGATTGGAGTACCGCACGAAACTTTTGAACCCGAGATGGGCAAAGGCTATGGCTGAATCCGGAAGCGGCGGCGCTTTTGAAATTTCGCAAAGAATGACTGCTCTGGTAGGTTGGGGTGCGACCACCGGCTTCACGGAAGACTGGGTCTACGACGGCGCCAACGAAACGTACGTCGAAGACGAAGACATGCGGAAGCTTTTACAAAAGAATAACCCGGAGGCGTTTCGAAACGTCGTGAAACGCATGTTGGAAGCGCACGGACGCGGTATGTGGAACGCGGACGCGGATACGATTGAAAACTTGAAGAAAATGTACGCCGATGCCGAAGACAGAATTGAAGGCGTTTTATAATAACTACTTTTTCGTTGTGCAAAAATTGTAATACTAAATACATGCGAGTCACGCACAGCGCACGCGCGCGCGCTCTTTCTAATCTCTCTATCGACTTTCAACACTAAGTTCATTCGAATTGTGGCACCACGAACGACATTTCTGGTTCAGGCGTTGGAATAGAGTACGTCAAGTCAACCACCGAAGAAGAGGACGACGCGTCCCCGTCCAATACTTTCGCCCGAAACGATACGTTCCGCGATAGACACACGTCGTCGTCTTGGCAAAAATACACCAACGCGTTCACCGTCACCTCATCGTTCGCGCTCGCGTTCGCGTATTGCACCTCAAATTCTAAACTATCCCCGGCTAAATCTTTCTCCCCGTTCGTAATCTTCACCGCGTCGCTCGAACTCGTCGTCTGAATTCGACTTCGAGCTCCTTTCGTTTTGTGATACCCGCTCGGTAAAATCACCGACCCTTTTATCGTGCCCGACGTCGCCGTCGTGGAACCTTCCACCGCGGTCGTCTCTCTCGCACGCGCCGACTCCACCTCGCGCGGACGTCCAACGCTCACCACCGCGCTCGTCAGCAGCACCAACACCGCCTGCCGTCTCGAAAAAGAAAGCGTCTTTGTCGTCTCAAAGACGATTGGTGGTGTCGCGTCGTCAGCACCATCGCTTTTCGCTTCCTCGTCATCATCATCGACTCGACAAAAACGCGCGCGTAACAAAAGATGTTGCCGCCGCTGCTGCTGCTGCTGCTGCTGCCTCTGCTGTTTCGCGAAGGAGCGCTGCCGCCGCCGCCTCAAAAAAGGCGTCGTTTTCGAGAAGAGAGAAGCGTCGTCGCAACGACTAGGAAGAAGCATATCTTTTTTTGTTGTTCGTTGTTCGTTGTTTTCCCGAAAAACAAAACGAGAAGCACAAAATCGAGAGAGAAACGACTTTGAAAAAAAAAAAGTTGGAAACCCTAAACTATTTTCTTCTGCTTTTTTTTCACGGCGTCACACGCGCACGCACAAAAGCTCCAAAATCATCTCGCAGAGAGAGAGAGAGAGAGA
>Ga0181561_10003061_pt1 | contig 14744 bp, 5 predicted proteins | sample 011ome_19_FD_133760 | JGI IMG/M metagenome (GOLD analysis project Ga0181561, IMG submission 133760) | Coastal salt marsh microbial communities from the Groves Creek Marsh, Skidaway Island, Georgia - 011510BT metaG (megahit assembly) | ecosystem: Environmental > Aquatic > Marine > Intertidal zone...
GAGGAGGACAAAGCCATGCAATCCGAGTTTTTCGATACGCGGCAAGCGTTTCTTTCGTTGTGTCAAGGAAATCACTTCCAATTTGATTCGTTGCGTCGCGCAAAGCACACGACGATGATGGTGTTGTACCACTTGAACAACCCGTCCGAACCAGCATTCGTGGCCACTTGTAACGTCTGCGCTCGCGAACTCGAAGCCGGTGCCGGTTACAGATGCACAAAGTGCGCTGACTTTGACATTTGCGAGGAGTGCCGCGTCCGCGTCGGTCACCAACACCCTTTGCAACGCCAAGGCCGAGGCCGAGGCGAAAAGCAACAAATGACCGACGCCGAGCGCCAAGCCAGACAACAACAAATCGAAAGAACTATGGCGTTGCTCGTCCACGCTTCTTCGTGCGCCAACGCCAAGTGCGACAACCCAAACTGCGCCAAGGTGAAACAACTCTTCCAGCACGCGATGAAGTGTCAAACCAAAGCCGCCGGCGGATGCCACTTGTGTCGAAAAATCTGGACGTTGTTACAAGTCCACTCGAAAGGCTGCGTCGCACACGAGTGCCCGGTACCTCGATGCGCGGACTTGAAAGCGTACAGACGTCGCGCGCAAGAGCAAGTCGAAGAGAGACGACGAAAGCAGTACAGAAAATACCTCGCAGGAAATTAAAACGAGAGAGCGTCGTCGCGCGCCGCCGCGGGAGAGGGAAGAAAAGAAATATACCCAAATCGACAGAGAAACGATGTCATTGGTGAAAGAAAACACAAGAAAAGAACCATCATTATATTATTAAAAACATGCTCACACATAGCAGAGAGAGATTAAGAGAGAGATTAGAACTTTTCACATTTAGCGCACTATCCAACACAACATTGTAAGTAAGCAACAACAACAGACCATTCTTTTTTTCAATCACAATCACTTTTTTCTTCACATTTTTTTGCTAAAAGTTCGTTCCGGCCCAACGAACTTACACGCGACGTTCTCTCTCGTGAAATGTTTCGTTTCACGACGGCGTGGACGCCGGACGACGTCTTCGAGGAAGACGAAGAAGAAGAAGAGGAGGAAGAAGATGATGAAGCGGAAAACCCGAACGACAACGACGACAACACCAAAAGGAGGGATCCGAACAAACCGTTATCGTACGAGGAAATCGCGGAGAAAAAAAGGCGAAACTTCACGCAGAGAAACTTGGAAATTCAACGCAAAACGGCGCTACAAAACGCACAGATGTCGTACAGCGCGCACGATGTGCTCAAGAACATGGACGAAGATGCGAACGTGGGGATGACGGACGAGGCGAGAGCATTTTTGAGCATGAAGCCGCTGACAGAGGTTCGCAGAGCGAAGAATAAAGCGCTAGTTCCTGGGGCGAAGCGAACGCGAGTGTCGAGGAAGATGCGAGTGAGCGCCGAGGCGGAGAAAATTTTAGGATTAGCAAACATGCTGTACGTGCAGAATTTCGTGGACGAAGCGATCGAGAAGTGCCACGAGTGCATTACGGTTGCTCCGCACGAAGCTAGTCCGTATCACACGCTGGGTTTAATTTACGAAGAAAAGGGCGACATGGCAAAGGCGATGGATTTTTATTCCATCGCCGCGCACGTGAGCAAGAAAGACGTAGAATTGTGGTTGAGGATTGCGGATATGGCGTTAACGTTGGAAAACAGGAGGCACGCGATCTATTGTTTGAGCAGAGCAGTGAAGGCGTCGGAGGGAATCTTAGACGACGCGGAGAGGAATTTGTTGAGGTTGAACAGCGCAGATTTGTACGAGGAGTTTGGCGAGAAGAGACAGGCTATTGCGCAGTATGAACAAATTATAGAAACGTTAGGACCGAAAGACGTCTTGATTGATCCGTACGAAATACACGTGAAATGCATGAATTTGTGCCTGGAATGTAACTTGAAGCCGAACGCGGCGAAAGTTTTAGGTGGGTACGCGAGGAAGAACGCGGCGAGAGTGGATATGAAGACGATGTTGTTCTTGATTGATTTAGTGAGCGAGTTAGATTGGTGGGAAAAAGTTGTCGAATACGTGGAGTTGTGCCGACGAGTTTGGGAAGAAAAAGGACACTCGTCGTATAATGAGATGATAACGTTCCCGCTGAATTGCGAGGCGATGAAAGCAAGAGCATTAATTATGCTTTCGGGGATTTACAAGCAACACAAAACGGACGAAGATGCGATTAAATATGAGAAAATTTGCGAGGCAAGGTTAAGAGTAGGGAGAATGTGTACGGATGTCATAATGGAAGCGATAGAGAAAGCTGTGCCTCGAGCGAAAAAGGGGGAGAAGAACGTTTTTCCTTTCCCGGATTTGAGCTCTGAAAACTTATTTCGATTGGCGCACGCGTATCGAGAACACGGCAACGATCAACAGAAAGCCATGGAGGTGTACAAAATGCTTATAATATACGACGAAACGCGCGACATCTCGGACGTGTGGGAGAAAATGGCCGATTGTGCTCGAAGGGCGAAGGGTGTGGAAGGTGCGAAACAAGTTTACGAAGAGATTTGCGACACGAGGAAACACAGCGCGGCGGCGAGAGTGCAATTGACGGAGATTTTCTTGTATGAGTTGAAGGACGAAGAAAAGGCGAAGGAGATGTTGCCATCTTTAGAAGAACTGGTAAACGACCGCGCGAACGAGAGTATGTTGCACCGAGCTTCGGAGTTACGAAGAAAGTTACAGGATTGGGATGACTTCATAAAAGAGTCATTGCCGACGGTGCATCAAATCTTGGATGAAGCTTTGGACGTGAAGGCGCGAACGCAAAAATTACGAGCAGATGCGAAGCACGTGCAAAGCATAGAAGACGCGAGAAAAAGCGCGTACTTGAAGAAGATAGGAGTTAAAGACGGCCTGAACAACAAACGGCGAAAGACTGGATGGGGCGGTCGTAACGGCGGCGGTAAAAGGAAGGAAGAAATCGTCCCGTTGTCAAAAGGCGCCTTCAGAGGCTTCGAGAACAAGCGTCTGGAAAAAAATCGCGGGTTGGATAAAAAAATCTTGTCAAAAGAAGAAGTTGCGGAGATTGAGAGAGAAATACGAGGCGAAGGCGAAATTGCCGCTCAGGAAAATTGCGAGGAACAAAACGAAGAGAATGATTGCATAGATGAAGCCGGAGGAGAGACGGAAAAGGATAAATTGCAACGCGATAGAGAAGCAAAAGAGTGCGAGGAAGAAATCAAGGAAATAATGGACCAAATCGACACTTTGAACAAACACAGAGATTCATCTGCAAGTTTTAGCCACCCGACGCAGTTCGCGATGATTGTGCAAGTCTTACACGCGCTTCTCTTGGACGGCGGTTTGAAAGAGGCGCGTTCGATCTTGGATAAAATCGTTGGTTTATCTTTTCCTAGAGGTTTGTCCAAAGAACAAACCGTGGCTATTCGTTACATACGAACAAAACTCTCGCAATTAGAAGGAAACGCGTTCGGTATGGCTGAGCAAGCGAATAAAGTTGTCACCGCTTACCCGGATATTCTTGAAATGTGGAACATTGTCTTACGCGATGGGTGTCGGAACACGACCAACGCAAAGAAAGCTTTAGCTACCGCGAAAAGGGCAATAAAAGCATTCACGTTCCCTGGGAACGAATTTGACACGACAAACTCCGGGACAACTGTAAACGAGAAAGTTCCAGCTTTATTAGCGTCTACATACATCCACGGCTGGAACGACCAATGGGCGGTGGCGAACATGCACTCGAGAGAGGCGCTGCGTCTAGCTCCAGACGAACCAAGTGTACGTTTAGGCATCGCTTGCTCACAGATCCACGGCGCGGTACAAACGCACTTGAACATTAGTGATTCTGAAAAGAACGCGAGAGTTTTGCGTGCAATTTGTCAACTGAGCACGATGGCAAAGCAAAGAAATGACGTGTCGCCTATGGAAGCGGCATACAACGCCGCGAGAGCTTTACACCAAGTCAATTTGCTGTACTTGGCGCAGCCTTTGTACGAGAAGTGTTTGGAGATTAAAGACGAATGCGCGAAAACGAATAAGGTGTTGCCAAAGAATGCAGATTTAAGTGGCGAAGCGGCGTATAACTTGAGCTTAATATACAGAGCGTCTGGATGTGACGACTTGGCGCGAGCCGTGTTGAAGAAATACGGATCGTTTAGGTAGATTATTTTATATCATAAACATGGTTTTGTGATTACAACGAAAAACTAGTACAGCAGGATAGGTTTGAAGTACCTATCTTCATCAAAACTTGAATAAGCCTTTCATGCGCTCCATCAGGCGTTGACTGGCGTTCGAATCCGCCATCATCTTCTCGTCCTCGTAGTCTCTCAATTTCATCTTCAATCGAATAATTTCGTTTTGTAACTCGCCAATTCGCTTCGCTTGCGACTCAATCAAAGTGTTCTGCGCGTCGTATAAGCTCGATTCTGCGTTAGACTTATTTCCTCCTCGACCACCGGCGTTGCCTCCTCTCTTCCTGGACGCCGCTACGATTGGTTTCTCGTCGAAAATGTCTCCAATTAATTCATGTAAATCCTCTCCGTCATCCACCTCGTCGTCTTCCTTCATCACTTGCTGCATCATGCTCCCAAACATGTTCAAATTGCTCTTCGGCGGCACGCCTGGACTAGCCAATCGTTCCGCTCTCGGGGAAGTTAAACTCTTAATAGGTCTCTCCGGTCTCGATTTCCGTCTTCTTTCTGCCATGATGTATTGCGTCGAGTTCTGCGGCGCCTTTGGCACGGCTGTTTTCTTCGCCGGAGCCTTCTTCTTTGCCGGCGGTGGCGCCGGCTTTTTCGTCGCCACTGTTTTTTTCACTTGCAACGGTTTCTTCTTGCTATCGTTACTCTTCCTCGTCGCGTTCGATTTCGCTCCCCTCCCGCCGCCGTTCTTCTGCGAAAAAGTTGTTGCTCCTCCACCTGGACTCAACAATTCCGCCGTGACACTCGTTTTCGGGTCGAAAAAAGCAGCCACGGCTGGGTCGAGCGGTTGTCCTCGGCGAGAGGTTCTCGCGGGAGGATTATTAGACTTTGCTGGCATCTCGTTAAAACGCTTCTTCTTTTTGTCGCCACTCGGCGTCGCGTTCTTCTTCTGAATTGGACTCTTCGACTGAATTTTCAACGGCGAAGAGTTGGCTGATTTCACGTTCGGTTTATACGACGGCAATAAATGGTCTAAGGAGTGTCTCTTGCTGCTTTTATTGTTATTGTTGTTGGTAGCCCTGCCCGTTCTTCTTGCTGCGGGCATATATATATATATATATATATAAAGAGAGAGCGTGTGCGTGTGTGTGTGCGTGCGTATCGGTTCTGTTGTGGCAATTCGACAACCAATTCGAGAAATTAAGATTTCAAATTTGGCCGCTTGTCGACTTTTTGCTGCGGATTTGCTGACTGCGCACAAATGAAACGCGAATGAAACGACGCTATAAATCTATACAAAATGTTACAATTACATATGTACAATTCTACGTTTCCTTCATCTTTTTCTTCACTTTCTACTTTTCTACGTCCACACGCACAACTTCCCGTCCTCTAAACCAGCAAAGAGACAATCCCCCACGTCGCGCACGGAGGTGATTTTTAAGCTCGAAAAAGCTCTCAGCGAGTGCAAGACGCAGAGTTGCGTTTGTTTAGCGTCGATGGCTCGGATGAAACCGCTGGCGGTGCCGAGGAAGATGCATTTCTCGTCTGAGGATACGGAGAAAGAGCTTATGGCATCTTTTCGGGAGATATCGAGGGAGGAGATGAGCGTGCCGTTGGTGGAGTAGGAGCGGAGGACGCCACCGTTTGGAGGATGAGCGGCAACGGCAGCGGCATTCGCGTGATGCTCAATCGACCAAAAAACAAAGATTTTCCCCGTGGAGAACGCGATCGAACACCAAACTGGGACACATACTTTACTCTTATATGTCCCGTTGATATCGTCCGATGGCGAAGGTAACGGTACAGCGTCGCTTAAAAGCTCCTCCTCGAAGAAATCGTTCAACTTTCGATCGCCCTTGTTCGTGTTCGAGTTCGAGGATCCCCCCGACCCGATACCGTTCAAGTCATGCAAAAGACACGTTCCATCGAGCGATCCGCTGACGACGATATCGAGCGATGCGTTGACTGCTATAGAGACGATTGCATCCGAATGCCCAAACTTTTGAAGTTTGGGAAGCACCGGTAATCCAAAACCATTTGGCGTACTCACGATTTCCCAGACGCCAACCGAGGCGTCCGCGCCTCCGGAAACTAAATATCCGTATTTAACGTTCGATTTGTTTGCGTTTGGTGCAAATACGCGATGTTGTACCGCAGATATGCTTCCACCAGAAAAGGCGTGTCCCCCATCGGTGGTAAAATCCAACCGCCAAGGTTTCGACGGGTGTGGCAGTAAATCCATCGCCAAACACTCGACAATGTCCCTGTGACCTTTAGAGCACGCGATTTCCCCGCTCGGCTCGTCACCGGCGTACGCTCGAATCGTTCCGTCCCAAAAGCCGGACACGACGGCGACTCGACCGCCGTCGAGCGTTGCGACCCCGTTTGCGTTGAGAGGATTTTCACCTTCATACGATCGATCGTCCTTCGCACGCATTCGAGCGCTCCCGATAATTTGCTCTCGAACTTTCATGTCTCTGGCGATGGACCTGCAAGGTTGGTCTTTCGTGCTGTTGTTCGCCGAGTTAATTGGCTCCAACGTTATTCTCGCGTTTTGGTCTTGGAAGTCGAAATCGAGTCTGTGACCTTCCCGAACGACTCTTGCAGTCCATATTTTACGACTCGAGGAAACTGCAACAAGTTTATCGCGGTCGTAAGATAATTGAACGATTGCGTCGCCGTTAAATTGCGCATCTTGGAAAATACCTTGTAATTTCAACGGTTCTGAGGACCTGTCATCGTTTTCATCGTCGGTATCGTCCTCGCCGTTGAATATTCTCAAGCAGGTACCGTATACTGAAGCATAAGCTTCGCGTTTCCTTCGCAATCTAGGGATTCGTCGTGGATGCGGTCGCTTGAATACCTGCGCGGGCGTTTGACCAAAGTTCACGATTTGTGTTTCAATCGCCAAGCGCTCCTGCGGATCTTCAATCGCGTCTAAATCAACCGCACCTTCATACGTCAAATAATAGAACACATTCTTCTTCGATTTTGCGCGAGCGCCAAGTTGTGACGCGCCGAAGACTAAATCAATCCAATCGTGAATAGTATGCGAAACGTGGTCAGATTCTAACGCATCTCTCATAGTTTGGATAAACGTTCGAGTGCTACCGTTGGCCCATTTCGGAAGTACCACATTATCGACTACCGAGCCGTCTTGCCGTTTCCCAAATACGTTCGAGTTGTTATTTTCCAGAAACTCAGGAAGGTAAAAGAATTCTGGGATCAACTCTTTCACATCTGCGGTAGATTCAAGTACTGCCTTCCATGTTTGCGATATATCGGAGAACAATCTATCCGGGTGGTCAAATTTACCGCCTTGTAATTGCCTCGATAAATTCGTGAACGGTTCTAATCGAATCAAAAAATACAAGACGATAGCTGCGGAAGAGTAGTGCGAGCCGTAATGAAAAGCAGGCATAGCCGCATCCGGGTCACTCTCGAGCTGTTTGAAACGCTCGATGAACTGTTTTAAGCGCACTGGGTTTAACGCACCAATGGGTAGCGATAAATCCCGATATACTTTCGGATCCTCAAGATTAATCGTTGCAGACTCGTAATCGCTCAAAATCCACGGAAACACCGGATATTGTGAAAGATCGTGATATGTTCGTCCAGCAAGTTTATTCAGAGCGATTAAGTAATCAAAAGTGGATATTTCGCGATCTTTCCATCTCTTTTGCATCAAGTGCGCCGTGCGTGCTTTTTGTCGTCGGTCCAGAATACTTATGGTGGCATCAAGCGAAGCGATTTTCATTGCCGTCTCAACTCTTAATTTTTTGTTTGCAAAGGCAAAAAAGACTGAGCGACCATCTTTGGTGTACATTTCAACGGCGACATTACGCAGACGCCAACGCATGTGAACTAATTCGACAATGGTATTTACAGGCCATTTCCAGAACCGACTCGGTATGTTCTCTTTATCGTCGTCGATGGAATCCAACGCCGCATCTCGATTGGCAGTGAAGAAAACAACGTCTTTCGCAACATCTAGAGTACCCTCTATGACTAAATCTGAAGATGACACCATACTCACATTCGAAACTGTGAAAAATATGTCTTTTTCGCGTTTCGCTTCGTCGGCTTTGGAGTGCAACCACTCCGCTGTTTTCTGCTTGTCAAGAAGCTTGGACTTTTCGTTCACTTCCTCTTCGCGAAGTCGCTCCAGCTCATTTCGAATCGTTTCTTCGTCTTCATCGGATTCTGTGAGATCGCCGTCGAGTTCATCGTCTTCAATGATGACGCTGCTTTTCGATGGCGTCGGTTTCTCTGTCGATGCACTCGCATCAACTTTATCTTTCCATTGCTTAGCGGCAGATTGCAAAATCGGTAAATTTTCCTCTTGCGCCTCGCTGCTGCTGCCTTTTGAGGCCATCGTAGAGTTCGCTAAAGTGTTACTCTTCGAGATTTGTCGTGTTAAAGCATCCATTCTATCTCTTCTTACACGCAAACGTCGTCCAATAGAATCTTCCTTATCGCAATCGAGAACATACAAGCCATCATCGAGATGATCACTTTTCACAGTCATCATCGATGCGTTACTTGCAAACACCTGGTCTTGTGCCTTTTGCCACCTCGCTTTCAAACCAAACAAAAGACGACGTAAGGATCCTTCATTCTCTTCGACGGCAAACTGCTCGTCCGCTATTCGTTTGTCGCATTTGTCAATGTTAGCTTCGACTTGCGTGATTTGAATTGCAAACGCGGGAGGTGCGGACACGTCTTCCCAATCTTCGTCCTCCGTCTGGTTCGCGTCTTCTGTCATCGATAGATCCTTCTTTTTACGTTCGGCATCCGGAATAATATCCAATATGCGAGCGTCTTCTGGATCATTTTCAGCATCTAGGCACTCTGAAATATCAGCTTTACATTGCGAAAGCGCTTTTGCATTGTTTTCATGACTATCTAGTAAACTCGACAGGAGCAGCTTGGCATGCGCATATTTTTCACAGTTGCTACTTTTAGTAACGCGAAGAAAATACGCGAACGCTTTCGGATGTTTAATTTTGACGTTGACATCGTCTCCGTCGATCGCTAATTCGACGAGTGCTTCTCGAATCTGACTCGATTCGTCATTTACGACGGTTTTGTTGTTCTGCCCAAACAAGGCTTCTCCGAGAGCATCGATGGCGCCGTTTGCCGCAGCAAAATCCATTCTGCGTTCGGATTCGCTCGTGCCGAATTCCTTTTCTGCAGCCGAAGAGGTATTCTTACTCGAAGGCGTCGCTTTTAGAGCGAGGCTTTTCAAAGCGTTCTTGATGTTTTCAATCGCTTTCGTGTGGCCGCGCGTAGGAGAAGGTTTCTTTTCTTCGCCGTCGCGAGTGTCCTCGTCGTTGTCACCAAGCACCGACTCGATTGGGGATGCCGTCTCGGGGAGCGAGAACGCCAAATGAAGTATCCGCGCCGCCATGGCCGAATCGGACTTGCGTTCACTCGCAAAAGACGGCGTCGCATTCGGTAACAACATCGGTGCAAGTGCTATAGCAAATCCTCCGCAGTTCGAAACGAGCTCGAAACAAAATCGGTGTGTCTTCGATGCACGTCTGAGAAAGGCGAGACAATCAACTAAGAAACCATCGTGCGCATCTGATCTCGAGGCAGCTGCACATAAAGATTCAATAGCATCGATGCAGTAAACACCATCGATATCGATGGTTTCGTCCATCAAGATGTTCTCGAGAATTTCAAATAAACCTTTGCGGAAGGCGTCATCCTCTGCTGGACAGAACTTTTCGAGCGCACGAACGATTCGTCGAACAGGTAAGACACGTAAAAGCTCTGCGTTTGAACAATTACTTCTTAAAAAGTCAATATACCCCGCACGCGCATCCTTACACGTCGATTCCGCCCAGTTTACTGGGTTGAATATTTCAGATCGAGCATCGCCCAACGCTGCCAGCCATTCTGGTGTTTGCACTGCGCCGTGTTTTACCCGAGGTTGTTGACCTGCGCAACTCTTGGCCAACCAATCAAACGCCGGAATAAGCTCTTTAGAGAGTCGATTTGGTGTTATTGAATGCGCGGTTAATGCTATGATTTTTTCTCGCGCGCGAAGTGGGTATCCGCCATCTGAGAGTAACGCTGCGATAAGCGAAACAGCCGCAGGGAGCACTTTCAAATCGTCAGCAACGGTTTTCTGTTGTTCGAGAAGGTCGGGGATGAGGTGTTCTGCACCACCAAGTGATCGGCAGACATCCGCAGCAGAAGTTGTGTTGCACACTCTCGTACAAAGTTCGTCATCGTCATCATTTTCAGACGAGCCTTTAATCACATTCAGGTTTCTATGAGTGCGCATGTTTCCAGTTGCCGCGGTAGCATCAAGAGTCAGTTTTAAACTCGAGCGCAAACTCTTCTCGAAAATATCTTTTGCAGCAGATATTGGAATACCCTTGCGAAGAAGCAAGATGGATGGTTCGGCTTCAGTCGGCATGAACGCACCGACGTACTCGGCTCCTAAAGCGTAGAGTAGGAGCGCTGCACTGAAATCCACAGCCTCTGAGAAAACTCGAAATGTTGCAAACTGACCTGTGAAAGGTCTTGCAAAGTTTGCTATACCAGCAGCAGCTCCGATGTGCAATGAAACCGTGCCTTTGTTGCCATCGTACGAAGAGTTTGGCAAAATCGGATCCCCTACCGCTGTATTCGCAATGCTCTGCGCGACGCTTGTCGCCACGTTCGCTCGATTCCAGGGGTATTTCAACTTTTGCGGGTAAGATTCGTTGCCATCGACGCATATTCTCGCGTTTGCGTTCGATGCACTGGCATTTCTACCTCCAAGAATGAGACCACCACCTTTGATTGATACAAACACATGCGTCCACTTTCCTGGTATAATTGGGCAAGAGGTGTCGTAAAACGAGCAATCGTGCCTTTCACCGTTGGGTAAAAGCGAGGAGAGTTTGAGAGCTCCGTCTGGACGTAACGAACAACACAAACCAACGCCAGCTTCGGTGAGAAGACTAAAGATTCCTTGTTCCGCTGCCGCGCTGCCTTCATTCTTTTCCTCTTCAATTTCTGCGCGTATCCACATCGAAACTGTTACGCCGTTTGAACACTCCGCAACTTTCCTCTTAACATGAACCCCACCAGAAGCGCCACCTGCGAAATCGAAGAAATTTCGGGGCGCGTCGTTAATTGCCGCGCGTTTTAAAGCGTCAATGAGTAATCTTTTGTATTCGGACGAGCGCAACTGCTTCAATGTTTTCATCGCATGTCGGAGTTGTAACGCGGTGAGACAGTGCGCAGCGCACGATTCAATGCATTTAGCGATGTTTTCAACGCATGTGGCATCGTGAACGTTTGATTCAGCGTCGCCCTTTTCCTCTTCATTGAAATTGCACCACCATTCGAAAAGGTGCGTGAGCGCATCCGCTTTTGTCGCGCACTCTCGCGAGGCGACTGATCTTTCGAGTAATTCGGCAAGGAAGCGCAACAAAAACAGCTGAGAGGACTTTGAACACCGTTCGCTGTTTCGAGCGATTGAGAATGCAATTCGCAGCGCGCCCGGGTTTCTCAGAGTTGTATTATGCGCACGCGAAAAGCTATTCTCGTCAATACTATCGTCATCACATGCGAACCGAAGCGCGGTCATGAGTGTCACCTCACTGGCGAAAGAACATTTGCCTCTTTCGTCAATTCTCATGGCTTCAATCAAAGCGTCGTACCCTACGCTCTGTTCAAACGCCTGTGCGGCATCAGCGCTCGTTTTTATTGCATAATGAATCGTTTCAAGCGCGGTGGAAGCAACCATTTCACCGGATTCACCGTCGCAGAGCGATGCCAACGTGAGAAATAAAGCGCCATTTTCAATGGTTGCCCAATTTTGGCACTTACGCACGCTCGCTCGAGGTGTTCTCTTGGCAATATTCCGAATTGACTTCAAAAGAGGGATCAAAACACCACCGCTTTTACTTGTGTCACTTTCTCTGTCAAAAATGCGTGCTTTTGGTAACGCTTGAAAAAACGCTTTGATCCAAAGGAAAAAGGCGTCGATGTCAAAGAAAAGCTCCGAATCTGCAGTACGGGTTTGTTCCACGGCGATGTATGTCGCTAAACTTGAAGCAAACTCCAAAGACTCATCGTTTACCCATAAAAAATCGTCAAATAATACAGTCAATAGCGAAGAGGAACGCGCTGAGGCGAGACGAAGAGAAGGATCTTCGGTTTCTTTTGCCAATGCTTGAAGAAGCTCCGCGCACGCTCTCGCACACTTTGTCTTGGCGTCGCCTTCCACTGTTTCCTCCATGTCTCCAAAGACAAACATACCTCGTGGACACATCCATACTCGAACTTGACTATGCACAGCTGCAGCTATTCTATTCGGAGCTTCGAGTTCAATTAAGGCTCTGCAATCTCGAGGATTGTTTCTATACACTATGCGCAATAAAGCTCCCGCTAACGCTTCGCATGCTGAAGGATGGAATACGCGCTGACAAAACGCAGACAAAATATGTTGCAACGCGTTTTCATCCCCTGCTCTCTTGTTATCAAGTGCTAATCCAACTAATAATATCGTTTCCTCGCGCGCGAAATAAGTTTCTTCGTCTTCATCTTTGGTACTCTCGCCTCCACCATCTATTGTAGGAACTTCACCGAATGTTTCCGAGTTTAACAAAGTTTCCCACACATTTGCATCGATGATGGCATCCATTACAATTTCACGATTTGTATTTACTGTGAGCTCGCCACTTTCTTCTTGCTCTTCTTCTTTGCTATGACGGTTGAACGTGTGTATCACGAATCTCGCCAACCCCGCGCGCAACTTCAAAGCGCTTTTCTTCGAAATGGACGATGATTGTATCGAAGAACCAACGTTTACAATCTGCAATGCTACTTCATCCGATTCATTCTTTGTTATGAAACTAGCGGCAGTAGTGAAAGCAGAATCCATGATGATGTTGGCATCGTCGTCGTCGTCAATCGTGCTACACGTGACTGCTACTGCCAAGGCCCCGGCGACTGCACGATCTTTTGCTTCTGAGGCGCGAGCAGATTTCCTTGAAATTTCCCTCGAAACAGACGAGGACGCGAGTGAAAGCGAGCCTAACTTATTCAGCAATGATGTTTTCAACGAAGTTTCCCCGGACAAGGTATCTTCTAACAAGTTTGTAGGCATGCGCCCCGTCCCTTCTAGAACGACATCCAACGCACCGTTCGTATTCGCAGACGATGCCATGTTCTCATCGCCCATAACCGCGCACCCGATTGCACGCAACGCTATGAACTCGCACTCTAAACTTGACGCAATCTTTTTTCGTTGAACGTCTGATGGTGTCAGCGATGCTGCCGTTTGCATGTGTTCATTACTATTATGAACTCCTGAAAACCTAGCGCGCGCTATGCGGGCAGCTTTCATGACTTCCACCAACGCACTCACCGCGTTCGATTCGAACAAAAGTCTCGCGTGGCGCGTCGATACCGCAGTGAATGCATCATTAGGAGCATGTTTATCTTCTTTCCAACGGTTTTCATCTGGATCTGCAAACCATAGAATTGCCTCACAACTCGCCACGCATACCTCAAACAACGCGTTCACGACTCGATTCGCATGCTCCCCATCGACCTCGTTCACGGATATTCCTCGAAGTTTACTCGCCGAGAATTTTGCAATCGAGCTCATCTCTTGAAGTACATTTCTACCATTACTACTCGACGAACTCATCTCTAAAAATATTCTCCGGTTTCGTTCACTCGCGCACATTCTTGCCGCCGCCCGAATCGCCGCACGTCCAGAACTCACCTCATCATCGTCGTCCTTCGCATCTCGTTCTACTTCTTCTAATTCCTCGTTATCATTACTAAACACTTCTAATTGCCTCGAAAACTTCTCTTTTGCTCGCATCAATTCTTGAAAAACGAGTTCTAAAACCTTCCGCGGATGTCCGCACCGACCGACGCCGACAGCGATTTTCCCGCCCGGCGTTTCCACTTTGTCCACGACCTTCTTCGCGTCCCAACTGTTTCGCGCGTCAGCCATCAGCAGTCGCACGAAAGCATCTCTCGTCTTTGCATCGTTCGCGTGCGCCTCAAACTCCTTCATCATTTTTGCCAGCATCCTCTCGTTGTCTAGCGTCTCGTCAAACATCACGTCTTTCACGTCTTTGTCTTCCTCCGCGCACCCGCTCGCGGAGACTGCGTTCGATTTTTTCTTCAACAAGGCGCTCTTCTTCCTCTCGAATTTACTCCGAAAGGAGGAAGAGGACGGAGAAGTTGAAGCGATGCTGCCGGCGGAACTCACGCCAGCAGACGCGGACGCTCTGTTCGACGACCATTCGTTCGCGACTTCCGCGTCTAACACGTTTGTGCCTCTGTTACCGCGATGATTTTCTTCGTCGTCGTCCTCCTCCTCATCTCCGTTTGAATGAGATACGACTTTGTTATAAATTTTACTCGTCGCCGTTCGGAGGAGATTCATATCTCTCGCGTTTGTGGCCCGTCACGCAGACACGCGCAGAGAGAGAGAGAGAGAGAGAGAGAAAATGGAAGAGAGATAAAGATTCAGCGAGAGAAGATTGCTCTCTTCTCTTTATTTGCGCGGCGTTCGTTCAGAATATCTCTTGTTCTCTTCTTCTTTTTCTCTCTTTGAAAATGACGAACTTTCTCCACTTTTTTAGGGAAAGAATACTAAAAATA
>Ga0181561_10003073_pt1 | contig 14712 bp, 12 predicted proteins | sample 011ome_19_FD_133760 | JGI IMG/M metagenome (GOLD analysis project Ga0181561, IMG submission 133760) | Coastal salt marsh microbial communities from the Groves Creek Marsh, Skidaway Island, Georgia - 011510BT metaG (megahit assembly) | ecosystem: Environmental > Aquatic > Marine > Intertidal...
CTGACGCGATGGTATTTTGTAACACACACGCAGAAAAAATATTGGAAACATGCGGGTGGCATCTTCAAACAAATTAATACTTTATGGCGAGAACACCAACGCGTTGCGACAAAGAAACAATAGCAGGCATCTTCAACGACGACAACAAAATCGCGTTACGAAAGCGTACGTCGACTGGACGCTCGGGGAGCCGGCGAGGGTAGTGCAATCGCCGTGCTCGCCTTCCTCCGAGCAGTACGAACCAGAAGATACGATAAGCGTGAATGAAATAATCGAGAAGAACGACGGCATATTCATACCGTTTAAAGAGAACAAAGAGGTGGTTTTGAAGTTTACGTTGGAAGACGTGAAGACGAAAGAGGTGACGAAATTGGCTAAGACGTGTTGCGATTTGCGAGTGCAGGCGGTGGAGGGTGTCTTTTTTCTCTACGACGCGGAAGAAAACGCGAAACCGGTCAAATGTTCGGGAAAAGCTATTCGCACGTTACACCCGGGTTCGGTGTTGGCGTTTTGTCACCATGGACGCGAGAGGCGATTGGAACTGTATCGAAACGCCATCGCGCACGCGTGAACGATTTTCTCGCGGCTGAAAAACTGCTTAATATACACGCAATAAATAATATACAACATTCTACAAGTATCGTCTCTCTCTACCTTCTAAATCGTTCACGTATCCTTTCGGCGCCTCCTCAAAAACGACGTCTTTATACACGCCGTCCTTCCCGTTACCTCTCCCGCTGCACCTAAACGTCAACGAAACCCGCTTCCCGTCTATCAAATCTTCGTTTCGAATCCCGTGTTCCCATTCGAATCGACACTTTCCGCCTTGAATCTGTAACGAAAATCTCGGCAAATCCTTCGCAATCTCAATGCCTTGATTTTTATTCATTCTGTACCGCATTATGCACGACCCGACCATGCTTAAATTGATGATTATATCGCTCGATAGAATTCTATCGTCAACGTGCGGCCTCAATTCGTGCCCTTGATCTTGTATGTATTCAATCGCGTTGCACTCGTTGCAGGCGAACCCGAACTCTTTCAAACCTTTATACCCGTAATCGTTCGCGCGTAACTTTTCGAGCACGATCCTCTGAAACGCCTCTGGCATCTCCCTCTTCGCTTTGAACACTTTCCTCTTCGCTCTGTCCGCGTTCACCCCCCACGCTTTCCCGTTGTGATGTCCGTTCCCGCTCGCGTTTCGATCGTTCCACGTCTGTTCCGACGCGTCGTAAATGGCTCTCAACAACTCTTCCTCTTCTTCTTCCGATATGAAATTCTCGATGACTTTGTGCCCGTAAATGAACGACGGCGAAGACGTCTTTGACATTTCAATCGACCCTTGCTTGATTTTCTGGAACGCGTTCGCCGCGACAACCGCAGCGTTCGTCGTCTTCATCTTCTTCGTCTCTTTTTCGTGCTTGTCGTCGTCGTACTCCTCCTCCTCCGTCTCTCGCCGCCCGGCGTCCTCCGAACTAGAAATAGGTATTCTTCGCTCCTCCATCTTCCTTTTCCCCTCATCCATCGACTCCTTCTCCTCTCCCGTCCGCTGCTGCTGCCGCTCGCGCGCATCCAAACACGCGTTCACGTGTTCTTCCAAACACGTTTTGTGTTGCATCCGTCCGCACATCGGACAGTAATCGAATCCTTTATTATTATTATTATTATTCGCGTTCTCGGTGCCATTCCCGTTCTTCTTCTTGTTCTTCTTCTTCTTCGTCGTCTTCTTCTTCTTCTCGTCGTCGCCGCTCACCGTTCCACCGAACAGCGTTCTCTGTCGCATCGTTTTTCTCGCGGACTCGCGCGCTTTTGCTCTGGGGAAATTTTCAAAAAGTCAACCGTCGTCGTTAGAAAAAAAGCGCGACGGGGGGAGGAAACAATCGATCGCGCGATACAGAGGAAGAAAACAACGGTAATAAACGATGATATCTGAACTCTTACTCGCGCTCTCTGGAATCCCCGGCGACGTCATCGCGCACCAACCGTACCAATCTTCGTCCGTGCCGGACCGATTTGCAATCTCTTCGAAAGCGATGGAAAGTGGCATCGTCTCGCAATGCGAGAGAGATTTGTTGGAGAAACGACTGCTTCCGATCGCGCACGCGGCGTGGGTTTTGAAGCGATTCGTGGAGCGAGAGGAGGAGAAGAGAAGGAATCACCACCAATCGTTTTCATCGTCTTCGTGCGCGTACAGGCGCGCGGTGGTTACTGCGGTCGACCGGATGGTGTTGCAACCGTACGAGAGTCGCTTGTGTCACTTGGAACAGAAAATACTGAAAGGGTCGATCGAACCGAACGCGAACGCGATCGAGGAGTTTTTAGGGGAGTTTAGCGCGTCGCTGATTGGCGTGAAAGAAGCGCTGAAGCGCGCGATGATGGAGGATGGCGAAGACGAAGAGGACGATGGCTTTTACGGCGCGAAACTTTTGGACGAGCTCGCGTTTCGGTATCGCCAGTGCGGGTGTTTCGAGACGAAGAACGCGTTGAGAGTAGTGAGGCGGTTTGCGATGCGAGCGTTTTACGGGCACTGTTTCGCGTGGTTGGCGTTCGGGAGCGTGGTCGAAGAGAAATGTTTTGGTGCTTTGCGGGAGTCGAACGAAGGAATGAGGCGGAGGAAAGGGTCGTTTTTCATCGGCGCGGTGAGAGAGGAAGACGTGATGACGCGCAGGCTGGAGAGGCTCGAGATGAATAAAGACGACGACGACGATGACGACGGTATGAACGAAGAGGAGATGAAATACACGGACGAACATCAAAGCAGATACTTCCAAGACGACGATTACTTGGAAAACGCGAAAATATTACCGAGCGACGGCGGCGCTGCGGCGTGGCGCGACGCCTTCGCGGTCAAAATCGAGCAAACCCCTAAACGCATGTCCGCGAGCGACGCCGAGGCGGTACATTTTGTAGGAAGATGCGTGAGAGCGTTGCGATTACATCGAAGAGCGCTCGAGTTACGAAGACGGAAAAAGTTTGGAAGCATCAAAGATACGAACGCGAGAAAGGCAGACATCGATGCTTTTTTGGATGAACACGCGAGAGAAACTGGGAAGGACATTGAATCGCTCGTTTTAGGTATTCGCGATGAATCTACCACCGCCTCGGAGAGCGAACCGGTCGACATAAACGACGGCGAGGACGACTTTGACGACTTTTCTTCTCTCGCAGTTGTCGTGAGCAGAGCGAAGGAAAGAGTTTCAAAGAAGCTCGGCGAAGTTATCGATTCGGAAACGTACGATGTGAACGGAACATCCGCCGCGTCGTCGTTCGTCATGGAGACGTTCGCATCCTTGCGAAACTTCTTTTTGTTACAAAGAGGTGACATCTTTGCCTCGCTTTTGGACGACGAAAACTCGATATTCATCGTACCCGAGAGTGAAACAAGCGGCACGAATAATGCTAAATCGACGAAGAAACGCATCGAAACGGCGTGGGAAGACGCAGTCGCTGATAACACTTACGACGGCGCGAGCGAACGATTCTCTCTCAAACGAGGCGATAAATTTTCGGAACAACCGAACTCTATGCGTTCATACGATGGATTTGATGATGTTTACATGTCATATGAACGAGCGTGGCCGGTTGGTTTACTCGTCACGGACTTCGCGCTCGAAAAATATGGCGCACTTTTCAAGTCTTTGTTTCGATTGCGTCGAGCGAGATCTGCGTTGTCGCGAGTTTGGCAAAATATTAGCCGACAGAATCGCTCGACCGCAGCGTTTTTACAGAATAATAACGGTAATGATTATGAATCCAACGCTAATGGTATTATTCTGCGCGCGCGAACGGCGATTGATTTTACTTTACGAAACTGGGAACAGTACGCGAGCGAGGACGTCATCGCGCACCGATGGTCGTCTTTCACGCAATCTATAAGTGCGAGTAGATCAGATGAGAACACCGCCGTCGACTTCGAAAAAGCTACCAAAGCGCACAGAGAGTTTGTTGTGAGCGTATCGCGCGAACTTTTCGTAAAAGATGGGGTATTTACGAGGAAAAAGAAGAAAGATGCGAGCGACGTCGAGAAAGCGGTGGCGGAGATTTCAAATTTAGCCTTTGCGTTGGAGCTTCTCAGTCGAGAATACAGAGACATTAATAGTAAAGAAAACGGAGAAGAAACGAGCGATGAGCAGAAACTGCACGCGAACGAGCACTTGGTTGCAAAGACGGAGCACGTCTTGTCACGCGCGCAAGAGTGCAGCGCGCTTCTCTGCGCGGCTTTACGAAGCGACGTTTTAGGCATCTCTGACATTGCGCTTCAAGATAAAGTAGACGCGTTACTCTTCAGGCTTGAGTTTAACAAAGCACAGTAGTATTAGTATAGTATGCGATGCGTCTCGCGCGCGCATTCGCGAATAGAATTTAGGTGTGTTAGACGACGTGGTTAAAGTATTAAATGTACAACATGCATGTTAAAGCTGCGTCGAATTGAGAGCCAAAAACCCGAGCGCGTACGAGGCGTGCGCCGCCGCCCCATTCTTTAAAATAGACTCGTCCAAAACAAACTTCGCCGAGTGTAACGGATGCACTGCCCCAATCTCTGGATTATAACTTCCAATCCAGCTCATCACGCTTGGATACTCGTTCGCGAAAAATGAGAAGTCTTCCGCCGGCATCACCGGATCCACGTCCAACACTTCCTCCTTCCCGAATATTTCTCTCGCCACGCGCTTCGCGAATTCCGCGGCTTTCGCATCGTTCACCGTCGGTGGGTACACCTCTCTGCTCGCAAAACTCACGTCTACTTCGCACCCATTCGCCATTCCAACCGCACTCGCTACTCTCGACAATTCCTCCATCGCCCATCGAAACGTCTCCGGCTGAAGCGATCTCAACGTCCCGGTCAATTTAGCCTCGTCCGGCATCACGTTACTCACCGTCCCGGCGTGAAACGTCGATATGGTAACAACTACCGAATCTAATGCGCTCGTTTTTCGACTGACAATCGTTTGCACGTCTGTCACAATCTTCGCCCCACACACAACCGCGTCGATGTTTTTGTGCGGCACGGCGGCGTGGCCACCTTTGCCTTTTACCGTAATCTCAAACGTCCCGGCGCCAGCCATGATCGTCCCTCCTCTCGTTCCAAACGAACCACTGGGCGTTTCGGCGTACGGCCAATTATGTAACGCAAACGCAGTACTCGGTCGCACCTTCAATTCGCGCATGGTTTTGGATTCTAACATTTTCTTCGCTCCCGCGCCGCCTTCCTCAGCCGGTTGAAACAACAAATACACAACCTTTCCTTTCCTCGACTCTTTGGGAATAATCGCGTCGCCAGTCTCGAGAACACTTTTAATCAATTTCGCCGCGCCTAATAACATCGTCACGTGCCCGTCGTGCCCGCACGCGTGCATCTTCCCGTCCTTCTTCGATTTAAACGCAAACTCCGTTTCCTCCGCCACCGGTAACGCGTCCATATCCGCGCGCAACAACACCGCAATCTCCCCGCTCTCCGTCTTTGCCTCCTCCTCCTCTTCCTCGTCCGACAGTAAAGGTATCCGCGCGATTATCCCCGGCGCGGCCGCATCTTCGTACGAAATCGACATTTTATCCAACTCTCGCTTAATCATCGAAGACGTTTCAAACTCCGTCCACATCAGCTCTGGTATTTCGTGCAGTTGCCGGCGTTGGTTAATTAATTCCGTCTCGAACGCGCTTTCCTCTTTCAACCGTTTTATCGAAGCGAGGATTTTCTCAAACACCAGAGCGTTGCCGCCGCTCTTCGTCGTGGCGTTCGTCGCGGCGCTGAACGTGGTAAAGCTTCTCGCACTCTCTGCGTCTGGGTCGTTTTCCGTCGCGCTCGAGGAGGAGGAGGAGGAGGAAAGCGCGTCGTCGTCGTCCGCTTTCGCTTTCCATTTTTCGGTAGAGGAGAACAGAAACGTCGCGCAGAAGATGAAGAAAAAGAAGAGGAGAAACGAAGAGTTTTTCTGCTTCTTCTTCTTTTCGCGACGAGGAGAACGAGACGACGGAGACATTTGCGCTGTGTGTGTGTGTGTAAGTGTGTGTGTGTGTTGTGTGCGTGCTTTTCTCTCTGAAGAAAAAACGTGACGTTTCTTCGCGTGTGATGTGAAAATAAAAAAAATGCATTTTACAACTCGTCGGTTCGATCGCGACGATATGTTCGCCGCCGGTCCGCGGGTACTTTTGAGCGTTCCTTCTTCTCGCTCGAGTCGAGGACATCCGGTAAAGGCGCTTTTTCGTGCGACGAAAGCGTTTCTTCTTCTTCTTCAATTTCATCTCTGTTCTCTTCTTCGTCTCGCGACGTTGGTCGCCGAAACCGCCCACCGGGCGGCGCCGAGGGAGGCGAAGTCGCCGGTCGTCGGTAGTGTTGTTGTCGCTGATGCTCTTCGCGGAGGAGAGGTGGAGGCGCCGGTACTCGAGCAACGGATGGGTGGTGCGTGAGAACGCGTTGCTCCCTTTGTCGTTCGAGGGCGGCGTTGGCGTGAAACGCGATGGCGCTCGATCGCCAAAACACCAGGAAGGTTACGAAACAAATCGGCCAAACGAGCTCAAACGTGGGACTCGCGGCGAACTGTTCTAAGGTTGCCGCGATCGTGCGAGCGACGTCGCGGAAAGTCGGGTTCCCCGTGACCGTTTGGATCGTTTTTTGAATTTCCGCGGAGACGTCCAATGAGCGAACTGCGCTTCGCTTTTCCTCTTCTTCTTCGTCCTCTTCCTCGTCTTCCTCTTCTATTCGGTCCTCGAATCCTAACCGACTTTTTCTATTTTGGTTCTTTCTATTGCTACTGCTGCTTCGTTTGCTAAGAGCCGATTTCGGACCACCGGTACCACTACCAGGAGTGAAGGGCGAAAATGTGCCGTAATTTTTACTCGGCGAGCTCGGATCGACGAGCGATGCAGACGCGCTTTTCGATTTGCGTCGACGAACGCCCTTCATCGAGGAGGGCGACGTTGACGTTTGCATGAAAAATAACGCCGCGTCACCACTCCCGTCTAACGATTGCGTCTTTCGAGCTCGAGCGCGCTGCCCGGGATCCGTTTTTCTAGACTCTATGCTTCTCGGCGTGAAGCCCTGATCGTCGTCGCTCTCGTCCTCGTCGAAAAATCCTTCCTCATCGCTACTACTCCCCATGCCGTCTCCCGCTACAGATTGCGTAAACTGCGACCCTCTTTCTGACTCCAACTGCGACGCGGCTTCCAACCATCGCCTCGTTGCCGCCATTCTCGACGCTTCCGATTTAGCCAGTTCGTCTTTTGTTTTCAACAATTTTCTCGTGAGTCTCTTGCGTTTGGCTTTTTCCATTTGCATCCACGCAACGAGTTTCGCGCGGCCATCGAGGGAGTTAATATCTTGTTCGTGTTCTCTGCTTCGGTTCGTCGGTTCGCCGTCATCGTCGTAATCCGTATCGTCGTCGTCGTCGAGCGAATACGAGTTATTGACATCGCCGTCTGTTCTAAAATAATCCTTATCTTCTTTATTCTTCTTGTTCTTCTTTCCGGATGCAATCTCGACTTCATCCACGACTCCAGCGATGGCGCTCGCCACAACTGGGTCCAGAGCTTCCTTTGCCGCTCTATACAACGCATCGCCGTTTGTTACGCCCCTCGCTTCGCTCGTAAATCTCTCCAGCGCGCTCGAGACAGTTCTTCTCAATTTCGCCTCCCACCGTCGCGAGCCAACCGCCTCGACTGAGTTGGAGAGATCGCTACCAGATCCTCCTCTTCGCATCCGAGTCTCGTTGACTGCGTCGTTGACGTCGTCTTCAAACTTTTCGTCGTCGTGGTGTTCACGCATGGCGTGAACTAAAGCGCTTTTCAGTTCGGAGATTATATTCGCAGCACCAGTCAATCGCTCGGCGATTTCCTCGGATTCCTTTTTCGTCTCGAGGTACGCCTTTTCCGTTCGTTCCAAGTTCTTCTCGTACGCCGAGGACTTCAAACGCTCATTCTCTATCATTTCCAAGAGGTTGGCCACGGTATCGTCGATGGTATCGTCGACATCTCTCCGAATCACGTCTACAACTCCCGTCTGGCGCTGTTGCTGTCTCGAAGACGTCGACGCCATCATCATCGCCGCGTCGGCAATCGTATTCGCCGACGCTCTCCTCGCATTTTCCAACTCGCTTCTCACGCTCTCGCCAACCGATGCGGACCGGAACGTAAACTCTTCCTCTTCTGATTCCGCACCATAATCGTTGTTGTTGGTGTTGTTATTATTATTATTATCGTCATTATCACCGTAATCATCGCCGTTATTCCATTTCGCATCCACGTAATAATCGTCCCTGATGTGCACCGAGCTTCCCGCCAACGTCGCCGCGTCCGTCCTCTGCGAAGAAAAAGCGTACGCGGACAAAGGCGCGTCTTCTTCTTCTCCCTCCGCGTGTCTTTCCACTCTCTCGTCTCGCAACATCATCATCTCGCGTTGTTGATTATTATTATTATTATTATTATTAAGCTGTTCTCGATGTTGCCGTTGCGAATGTATCTTCTTCTTCGCCTCCTTCGCGGCGTGTTCTTTCACTCGAACGTTGTTCATCGTTTTCTCTCTTCCGTGGCTGCTGCTGCTGCTCGTCGTTTTCGTCGTCGTCTCATTCGCGGCTGCGGCGACACCAAATTCACCGCCGCCTCCGGCGACCGTTTCGCTCTGCGTCACTCGTCGCAAGGACGCGTTGGTGGAAAAAATCGACCCGTCCGTCGCGCCTCCTCCGAATCCATCACCACCACCTTCGCGACGACTCGTCGTTCGTTGTCGTTGAATTTGGTGGTGAGAAGAGGACATTCTCTCTCTCTTTATTCTCTCTCTCTCTCTCTTCAGCGGAGGAATCGCAAAACCCGCTTCTTCTTCTTCTTCTTCTTCTTCTTCACTTCGTCATCGTTCTTCTTCTTCTTCTTCTTCTTCTTTTCGGAAAGAGAGACAAGGCGCGCGCGCGCGTTCGTGTTGTTGGGGACAAAATTCATTTCGAGTGGTGGGACATCATCGTGTTTTGATAATTATTTAGGGTTTACGTATTTAGGGTTTAGGGTTTAGGTTAAAAATTGCCCCAAAATCCTTTTTTTTGGTTCTTTTTTTCTTTTCTTCCGCACTCTAAAAAACGCGATGAAGTCATCATCGTTATCCCTCCGTTCCCTCTCGTTCCTACCATGTGTCTTCGTCTTCTTCTCGGCGAAGACCGCGACGAGACCGGTACTCGCGGACGGCCACGATGGCATCGAGACCGAGTGCGACGTGTGCCACGTCAACTATTACCACAAGGTGTGTGTGTGTGTTGTTCTCTTCTTTATCGTAAACGTCAATCGCGAATGATGATTTTTGGGGGAGAGGGTGGCGGCTTTTTTAGGACCGCATCGTCTCAACTTTCTTTTCCGAAATATAACTGACGCGCTTCGTCTCTTTCTCACGCATTCGTGTGCAACAATAATACACAGCACGTGTCCACACCGACGTACATGCCGTCCGACGTGAACGTCTGCCGAGAGTACCAGCACGAGGCGTGCTGCTCGCTGGAAACCGTTCGCAAGTGCGTTTTTTTTTATTACTTTTTTTTCCCCAACTTTTTCTCTTTCGAGGGAAGAGAGAGAGAGAGACGAGACAGAGGAAACCCTCTCTCTCTCTTCGAGTCTCTCTTTTTTACGCCATCGTCGATCGACTTTTGTTGAAGTCTCTCTGCCATCATCCGCGGCGACGAAGCGGAGCAACGACGCGCACGTTTTGGATGCACTCGCGAGAGTAGAAACTAATTTGTTTTTCTTCTCATATTTATTCTTCCTCGCAAACGACGAAAAACAGTATACCGACTGCTATGATTAGCAGCTTGTACGGCGACGAGTACGACCACGGGTTGTGCGAAGACATTGCCGGCGGCGGCTTCACGGCGTTGTCGACCGAATGTCAAGCGTTTTTCGACGCCGAAAATTGCTTTTACGAGTGCGATAAGAACGTTGGCAAATGGAGAAAGCATTCGGATTGCAACGAAGATGACGCGAATCCGGACAATCACAACGCGTGGGAGATTGAGGGCATGCCTATTCGCGCGAGCACGGCGGACGCGATGTTCGAAGCGTGTAAGAACGACTATTTCCCAGACAGTAAAGGAATGTGGGGCACCGAAGCCGGGGGCTGGGCGGACGCGTGGAGCGACCGAGTGAAAGTGGACGCCAATGGTGTCAACACCGGCACAGGGACATGCAGAAAGGGCTCTGAAATTTGGGCCGACGGCAAAGACATGGTCGAGAACGTCTGGGGTGGTGCGTTTAAATACGAAGCCGATGCCTCGAAATCGTACGTGTGGGGATTCAACGAAGGCGAATCGAACCCGAACAACGACATTTTGGAGGACAAAGCCTACCCGCCATTCACGTGTAATTATCACGCGTCTATCGATATCGACGCGCCGAGCACGGAATTCGCCGATTATTGCCCAATCGATTGGCATTTGGACGAGACGTCCGGTCACTCGTTGGCGACCACTGGCGTGGACAAATACGAATCTGGTGCGCACGCGGCATCGGTCGTTTTGGCGTATTCGCTGGTTATTCTGGCGCTCTGTTTCGCGTAAAACAAACGAATGAGTCGTGAAAAAACGCAAAACGAAAATCAAGCTAAATCCTTCAAACTTGTTTCAACTGCGCGCGACGATGTGCTCGCCGCGCGAATCGCTGCTGCGCTCGCGAGAGAAAGTCGAAAGAAAAGCGCAAAGATCTCTTTCAAAAACCAAACGAAAGAGTGTGCTCAATGGGGTGCTGAGAGCTTTATTCATACATAAAGCGGCGAAGCTGAGAATGAATACCCTCATTACCGGATCCACGATAATGCGTGCGTCGGGAAACGAGCTCTTTGCATAAAAGACACACCTTTTTTTTTTCATCTCTTCTTTCTTCTCGCCCCGCGCAACAGCGCGTGGGGGTTGCGAACGGAATTTGAAGGCGCCAACAATCGTGAGTAGATTTGTTTTTGCGCATGTGCGCGTGCGTCGGGACTGGCGGGATATTAATATTATCATCACACATTTTAAAAAATTAAAATCGAGTTTTCTACTTCAAATCAGAGAGAGAAACAAAAAACTAACAACAACACGAAAAAAATATCAAAATCAAATTCACAATAACAACACCACGCGCTTTTCGGATCGATCGATCGACCAACGCGCGCCGCGCTTCGTAACACGCGCTAACAAAACAACGAGAAGAAAAAACAATGTTCGCCTCGTGCTGCTCGGACATTCGCGCCGGTAAAAAAGCGTCGTCGACGACGAGAAGCAACGAAGACGCATCTTCTTCGTCACCTTCTGGGGAAAACGTCCGATTGTCCAAAACAGTTGCGACAAAAACAACGCTCGTCCCGAGAGCGGTGTTTGGCATCAACGCGCAATTTTTCACCGGTCCGATCGATTACGGGCACCCCGAGTTACCGTCCATCGTTGGAGAAGAGTTTGGAAATTCTGTGATTCGATGGCCGGGCGGGACGTGCGCAAACGCGTACAACGTTTTCGAAGAAAAATTGGACGACGAGACCATGGTGTTTGAAGATGGCAAGAGAACGACGGAGATGCCGGAGTGCGGGCAAAAGAGAAAGTATAAAAATATGAACGAGAACATAAAACGCTCGAAAACGTCTGGAAAGTATAAGGTGAAAGATTTCGGGATATTTTACGGTCGGTGCAAAGGGAAAGTTGGCGTTTCGCTGGTGTTGAACGTGTGCACGAGGGACGAGACGCACACGAGAGCGGTGTGCGAACGGTTGAAACAGGAGAACGTGGACGTGGCGTTTTGCGAGATTGGTAACGAGGTGTATTTCCCCGCATACGAGCCGTACATCGATACGGTGGAAGAGTACGCGGAGAGGTGCGATAAGCACTCGAAAATGGTCAAGTTTTTCTTCCCAAAGTGTAAGATTGGAGTCGTGGCGAGCAGCGCGTTCTGGTCCGACGAAAGCTTTTTAGACGGCGAGAACAACAAGGGAAAGAACAACAACAACAAAATCAGATCGGCGGGCGTGGAACGGAAGAACACTTGGAACGCGAAGCTCGCAAAGCTACTGGCGAAAAAATCAGAGACGTTTTCGTACGATGCGGTAATTATTCACACGTACGGGAGTCCCGGACGTCACGGCGCGCAGTTTTTTCCGACTGAGCTCGAGTTTTACGCGCATTCGTTGAGTCACTTGGAGCAGAAATTCGCGGAAACGATGAAAAATTTACTCGATACGTTTGGGAGCGATAAGAAGGTGTGGATCACGGAATTCGGAGTGGGTGGCTTTGATAGCGAAGAGATTCGGAAGCACCCGTTTAAGAAATCGTACCTGGCTGCGTTATTAACGATGGAATTTTTACGACGTTTGAGCGCGTACGAATGCGTGGAATTGGCCAACATGCACTCTTTAAATCAAATGATTGACGTCGAGAGGAGAAAAGGGAACGCGAAATCTGGTGAACATTACGACGTCGGGATTAAGCGAACCGTGTTCAGTCACGCAATCGCTTTTTTCAAAGATTTAAGTGAATCGTTAACGGCGAGTGCTTTGAAAAGAACCGAGCTTTCGATCATCGGCGCCTCGAAAAAAACTATATCGACTGGAAAATATCCGTGTACTCACAATCACACGCACGCGACGTTATTCGAGAGCGATAAAAACGACGTGCTTTTAATCATGAACTTGTTCGATGCGGAACAAAAGATACGAGACTTGAAAAAGCCCGCGTCTACGGAGACGTTTACCGCGGGGAAGGACGGCGTTCACGGCGACGGCGCGGAAATAGTCAAACGCGAGATTGTGGGAGAGGAAAATGAGAGTTTCGAGTGCTTCGTGCTCGCTCCTTATAGCGCGGTAAAGTTGTATTACGCGCCCGGAACGTTTTCAACGTCGCTTTAAAATGATGCGATCGTATGTAGCGCGCATATTTTTTGTTAATTTTACCACATTGTTTAGAAGTCATCAAGTCGATCTAAATTACGTTTACCGCGGTACAAAAGAAATGAAGCGTGTGTTTTCCTAGGCAGCAGTACACGTACAAAAATTATTTTACATTACACAACGCGTCATGTTACACGGTCGTCAGCTCGTTGACGTACCCGGTTCGAGAGGAAAAATTGTCAACCGCGACGTGACCCGGCTCGCCTTTCCAATATCTCTCGACTAATCCTTCAACTTTTCTCAACATCTCCGTCGACTCGGTCTCGTGGTCGGCAACCCCGACGACCTCCTGCATCTTCTCGGCTAAGTGCGGGTTTCCGGCGAATAAATATTTCACGATGGATTTCAATTTCCCGACTCGCCTCGAATCGGTCGTTTTCTTGATTCCTTTCTTACTCGTGCGCATGCGAACTTTACCTCTGCTCGAGGATTTCTCGTTTTCGCGAGCGTCGTTTTCAACCATTTCGTTATAAAACGCTCGAAGAAAAAGAATCACTCTTTCCGCTTCGTCTCGCATCTTATGTTCCTCCGATACTTCTTCCTCGGACAACAACGTCACGCGTCCACTGGCATCTCTTCTCACGCGACTTTTAATTCTGCGAAACAACAACGGGTCTTGCACCGCGCCTCTCCCAATCATGACCCCGTCGCAGTTTGTCTCTCGCAAAATCCTCGCGGCGCGTTCGCAACTGGTCACGTCCCCGTTCCCAACAACCATGACTCCAAACTTTTCGCAAATGCTCTTCGCTTCGGCAATCTTCTCCCAATCCGCCTCTCCCCGATACCCTTGCTTCCTCGTCCTCCCGTGCACGGTTAATATCTCCGCCCCTCCTTCGCACGCCGCGTGGACGTTTTCGCGAAACAAACTCGCGTCGTCGAACCCGATCCGCATCTTCAAGCTCGGCACCGCGGCATACCCTCGACACCCATTCGCCACGCTTCTCATGCACTCGTTGACTAACATCGGATCTAACAACAACGACGACCCGGCACCTTTTCCAGTCACCACGTTCGCCGGACAGCCGCAGTTCAAATCCACCCGCGGCGCTTCGCCTTCCGAAGCCAACTCTTTCGCCGCCATCTCCAACAGTTCCGCGTTCGACCCCATGAGTTGCGCGGAAACTCTTCTCTTGCCCCTCCCTAACTCAAACGCGTCGTAATCGTGCAAGCTGAGTTTTTTTATGAACTTTTCCGCCTTGGCGCCGTTCGGAAGGTTCCCCGGTACGCGCGTAAACTCTTTGCAAACGTCGTCGTACGCCTCGCACGCGTCGATAGAAATCGCTCGGCGAAACCGCCGGTCGCCGAGGCCTTCCATCGGCGCCAGGAACAACGCCGGGCAACCGCCGGTGGTAATGGTTCGACCGCGCGAAAAGAGATCCCGGTAGTATCCTCCTTCGCGTTGTTGGTCGTCGTTCTTCCTCTTCGTCGTCGTCGCGAACGAAGAAGAGGAAGAGGAAGAGGAAGAACGATTGGATAGCGCGAGCAGTCGCATGTCTTCTTTTTTTTTTATGGCGGAGAAACGTCTTTTTTTTTTCAGATCAAAACTTTTTTTTTTCTTCAGATCTAAAAATAGTTTTAAAAAGGCGGATGACGACGACGACGACGACGACGACTTTTAGAGGGAGAAGAGACGGAAACGAAACGCGATCTTCTTTTTCTTCTTCTTCTTCTTCGCGCTTGATGAGAACGACGTCGACGGCGCGAGAACAGCGACGACGACGACGAAGGTGGGAAGACGAGAAGAAGAAGAAGGAGGAGGAGGAGGAGGAAGAAGAGAGGAGCGGAACGAGATACGAGGAGGAGGAGGAGGAGGAGGAGGAGGTTAAAGGAGGAAA
>Ga0181561_10003081_pt1 | contig 14692 bp, 12 predicted proteins | sample 011ome_19_FD_133760 | JGI IMG/M metagenome (GOLD analysis project Ga0181561, IMG submission 133760) | Coastal salt marsh microbial communities from the Groves Creek Marsh, Skidaway Island, Georgia - 011510BT metaG (megahit assembly) | ecosystem: Environmental > Aquatic > Marine > Intertidal...
CCCACTCAGCCTCGAAGGCTCTATGGGTGCGCGCGCGACATTGGGCGGCACGGCGCCCAGCCAAATTCACGCTCAATTGAAGCGCCACCTCGCACGCTTGGCCTGAGTGACCAACTGGCGTGGCGCAGGTCGATGGGTGCCGCTTCAAGCCCGGCCTGCTTTGCGTGGCTCGCTTGCTTGGACACTTTCAGGGGCGCAAGTCGGCAGCCCTGAGTGGGCACTCACACCACTGACGTCACATCGAACAACCGACCGCATTCACCCTCAGGGCCGCCCTCAATAATGGGGAGGCAACTCATCGCGCGGGGTCCCCCCCTGCCCTGAGTCAGGGTTGACCTCCAACTGGGCGCGCAAGGTTTGAACCTCTTGGCGCAGACGCTCCACCAGCAGCTGCTGGCGATAGAGCTCGGCACTGAGTTGGTCCATGGCGTCTTCTTGGTAGGCGGCCTTGACCTCTAGGCTCTCTAAGCGCGCTTGTGTGTCTTGAGGCATGGGCTCACTGGCCTCTCTTGGGTCGGCGTTATCATTCATGCCTCTATTGGACACGATTTGCGTGCAGATGTGCGCCGAACGACACCCAACAACTGACACACACAAAAGCCTAGAGAGAGTCGCCATGGAAACTGCATCTCAGCCCTCAGCGCCCCCTGTCATTGATTTGTCATGGTCGGATGAACTCAAAACCGGCGATGCCCGCATGGACGAGACCCATGTTGAGTTCATCGATATGCTCAACGCCATCAAGGCGCTGCCTGAGGATCAACAGCTCGAACCCTATCAGGCTTTTTACCAACACACGGTTGAACACTTCGCGCAAGAAGAGCGCTGGATGCTGGCCACCGGCTTCACCGCCGACAATTGCCACGCCTCGCACCACGAGACCATCCTCGAGACCATGCGCGCCGTCGAAGAGCACTATCAAAAGGGCGATACCGAGATCATCGGCCGCATGATGGACGCCATGGCAGAGTGGTTTCCCGGGCATGCCAACAGCATGGACCGTGGCTTGGCGCAGCACCTCAACTCAGTGGGCTTTGACAGCGCAACCGAGACAGTGGCCGACCCCAGCTTGCTGAAAAACGTGGTCATGAGTGGCTGCGGCAGCGTGACCTGTACCGACTGACCTAAACCCAGTGGGTTCACACCCCTGCGTTGGCTCCAGCAGCGCTCGGGCTGGCATCTGCGGTTCATGCAGGCCCTGCGCGCACCTTTGGACGCAGCGCGCTTTCAACCCCGACTTGGCCTGAGACGCCCGGCAAACCGATCGCCCCACAATGGGCTTGCATAGGCTTGCATGCGCCTGCGACGAGCAGGGTGTGCCGCACCGCCAGGGCTGGTGTAAATTATTTCAACGCGCCATGTCACGCTTTCACAAGCGCATGAGGGCGGGTCGCGCTAACATGCACCGGTTGCGTTTACAACCACATCAACGACCACGGAGACCCAACTTATGAGCGTCATCACCAACATTGAAGACCTGCGCGTCATGGCCCAACGCCGAGTGCCACGCATGTTTTATGACTATGCCGACTCAGGCAGTTGGACAGAGTCCACGTACCGGGCCAACGAGAGCGACTTTCAAAAGATCAAGTTGCGCCAGCGGGTCGCCGTCAACTTAGAGAACCGCAGCACAGTGACCACCATGATCGGCGAAAAGGTCGCCATGCCCGTGGCGATCGCGCCCACTGGGCTCACGGGTATGCAACACGCTGACGGTGAGATGTTGGCAGCCAAGGCGGCCAAAGCGTTTGGCGTGCCCTTCACCCTGTCCACCATGAGCATTTGCTCTATCGAAGACGTATCTAGAGCCACAGGTGGTCATCCATTTTGGTTTCAGCTCTATGTCATGAAAGACCGCGAGTTCATCAACCGCCTCATCGACCGAGCCAAGGCCGCCAACTGCTCGGCACTGGTGTTGACCTTGGATCTGCAAATACTGGGGCAACGCCACAAAGACCTGAAAAACGGCCTCTCAGCGCCGCCCAAGCCCACGTTGGCCAATATCATCAACTTGCTGACCAAGCCACGGTGGTGTTTGGGCATGGCTGGCACGCCTCGGCGCCAATTTGGCAACATCGTTGGCCACGTCAGTGGCGTCGACAACATGGGTGATCTGGCCTCGTGGACCGCGTCTCAATTCGACCCCGCCCTCAATTGGGGCGATATCGAGTGGATCAAGCAACGCTGGGGTGGCAAGTTGATCATCAAAGGCATCATGGATGAGCGCGACGCCAAGCATTGCGTCGAAGCTGGCGCAGATGCGCTGATCGTCTCCAACCATGGGGGCCGCCAGTTGGACGGTGCAGAGTCAAGCATTGAAGTCTTGCCTCGCATCGTGGACGCAGTGGGTCAGCAAATCGAGGTCCACATGGATGGCGGTATCCGCAGCGGTCAAGACGTCTTGAAGGCACGGGCTCTGGGCGCCCAGGGCACTTACATCGGCCGGGCTTTCCTCTATGGCTTAGGCGCCATGGGTGAAGCAGGCGTGACCAAGGCGCTTGAAATCATTCACCGCGAGCTGGATCTGACCATGGCTTTTTGTGGGCGAACCCGCATCGACGACATCAAGTCGGATGTGCTCGTCTGATCCCAGCCACAGGGTCCGCGCTGTATTGCGCCTCATTTTTTCAATGCCCCACGCTTCGGTAACCCAATGAAACAACCTTTTGAATCCGTCAGCCTTGGCAACAGTGGGCTGTCTGTCACGCCCATTTGCCTTGGCACCATGACCTTTGGCGAGCAAGTCAACGAGGCCTTGGCTTTTCGCATCATGGACCGCGCCGTCGAACGCGGCGTGACCTTTTTTGACACAGCAGAAATTTACGCGGTGCCAACCAAAGCGGAGACGTTTGGTGCAACCGAGGCCATTTTGGGCCGCTGGTTTGCCGCGAGGCCAGGCATGCGCGAGCGCATCACGCTGGCATCTAAGGTCGCCGGACCCTCACGCGGCATGCCATGGGTGCGTGAGGGCAAGGGCATGACGGCGCAAGACATCCACGCCTCGCTAGACGCCAGCCTCCAACGCCTGCAAACAGACGCCATCGACCTCTATCAAATCCATTGGCCAGAGCGGCATGTACCCGCTTTTGGCAACATGACTTATGACCCCCAAAATGAGCGGAGTCAAACCTCTATTCACGAGCAACTCGATGCGCTGGCGCAAGCCGTGAAGGCCGGCAAAGTCAAAGCCATCGGTCTTTCGAATGAAACGCCCTATGGCGTGCACGAATTCGTGCGCTTGGCCGAGCAACATGGGCTGCCACGGGTGGCTTCGATCCAAAACGTGTACTGCTTGGTCAATCGCACATTTGAAAATGCCTTGGATGAAACGTGTCATCGCCTGAATGTGCCATTGCTGGCGTACTCACCGCTGGGCTTTGGCCTGCTGAGTGGCAAATACGACCAATCTGGACTCACGGGTTTGGGGGCACCGAGCCAAGCGCGGCTGACCCAATACGAGTCGGTTCGCCAACAGCGCTGGGGCAGGCCCGACGCGCTTGAGGCCGCGCGGGCATACAACCAACTGGCTCGCGACCACGGCTTGACACCCACCGCATTGGCCTTGGCGTTTTGTTACCGAAACTGGCGCGTCGCCAGCACCATCATTGGGGTGACCTCGATTGAGCAGCTGGACGAAGACATTGACGCATGGTCAACTGAATTGACCCCAGAACTGTTGCAAGCCATAGATGCCATTCGCTGGCGCTACCGCGACCCGGCCATCTGAGGTCGCGCCTGCTGGCGCAGGTCCGCGGCAGGTGGCAGTTGGGGAACAGCGGGCTGCGGTGGCGCAATCGCCACCTCAGCGTCACCGCAACCATTAGCCCAGCTGTGTAACGCCACCCATGTAGGGGCGCAAGGCTTCGGGTATGCGCACCGAGCCATCGGCTTGTTGGTGGTTTTCTAGCACAGCGACCAAAGTGCGCCCCACCGCAAGCCCTGAGCCATTGAGGGTGTGCACCCACTCGTTTTTACCCTGTGCGTTCTTGAATCGCGCTTGCATGCGGCGTGACTGGAAAGACTGGCAATTTGAAATCGAGCTGATCTCTCGGTAGGTCTGTTGCGCGGGCAACCAGACTTCGATGTCATGTGTTTTGGTCGCACCAAAGCCCATGTCACCTGTACACAGCTTGACCACCCGATAAGGCAGCTCGAGCTTTTGCAGTATGGCCTCCGCGTGGCCGGTCATGGCTTGCAAAGCGGCTTCGCTTTGCTCAGGGTGGACCACTTGCACCATCTCTACTTTGTCAAACTGGTGTTGGCGAATCATGCCGCGTGTATCGCGACCCGCAGACCCCGCTTCGCTTCGAAAGCAAGGCGTATGCGCCGTGAGCATGATCGGCAAGTCGGCCTCAGCGAGTATTTCATCCCGCACCAAATTGGTCAGCGGCACCTCTGAAGTGGGGATCAGATACAAAGCGGCATCCTTGCTAAGGCCTTCGGTCTCACCCTCTTGTCCACCTTTGATGGCGGCAAACAAGTCTTGCTCAAACTTAGGCAATTGCCCCGTACCGAGCAACGAAGTGGCGTTGACCATGTAGGGCACATAGCACTCGGTGTAACCATGCTCTTGGGTTTGAACGTCGAGCATGAACTGCGCCAAGGCGCGGTGCAGGCGTGCGATACCGCCGCGCATCACCGTGAAGCGAGACCCAGATAATTTGGCGCCGGCTTCAAAGTCAAGCCCCAAGGGCAAACCCAAATCCACGTGGTCCTTGGCCTCAAAACCCAAATTTGCAGGGTTTCCGCCTTCGCCAACGGTGGGCGCCCAACGGCGCAACTCAACGTTGTCAGCTTCGTCGCTGCCAACTGGCACGTCGTCTTGAGGCAAGTTAGGCACGGCCAACAACATGGCGTTCAATTGGCTTTGAATTTCATCTAAGCGGGTAGCAGATTGCTCGAGTTCGGCCTTCATGGCAGCGACCTGCGCCATCACCGCTTCGGCAGACTCGCCCTTGGCCTTGAGCTGACCGATCTGTTTGGACAAAGCGTTGCGCTGAGCCTGCAGCTCTTCGGTGCGGACCTGAATCGTCTTGCGCTCACCTTCAAGCGATTGAAAGAGCGCGACATCCAAAAAGGGCTGCGGGCTCTTGCGGGTTTGCAACTTGGCGATCACCGCGTCGATGTCTTTGCGAAGCAATTGAATGTCAATCATTGAAGTTCTCAATAAAAATAAAAATATGACCCGATCAGGCGTCTGTCTTCAAGCCCTTTGGCATGGGGAAATGCATCGTTTCCTCTGCGCCAGGCAGCTGTCGAATCGCTGTCGCACCCCACCCACGCAATCGCGCAATGACACCTTGGACCAAGACATCGGGCGCAGAGGCGCCAGCGGTCAAGCCAATCGTTTGGACCCCTTCCAACCACTCGCTTTTCAGGTCGTCTGCGCTATCAACCATGTACGCAGGGGTGCTAAGGCGATCCGCAACTTCGCGCAAGCGATTGCTGTTGGAGCTTGTCGGACTGCCCACAACAATCACCACATCGACCTGCTTTGACATCAGCTTCACGGCATCTTGGCGGTTTTGTGTGGCGTAGCAAATGTCTTGATGCTTGGGCTCTCGCACTTGCGGAAAGCGCTGCTTGATGGCCGCCAAAATTTCAATTGTGTCGTCCACACTGAGTGTGGTCTGCGTCACGACGGCCAAGCGCTCAGTTTGGCGTGGCTGTACGCACGCCACGTCTTCGACATCTTCGACCAAGTGAATGCCCTCGTGCAATTGACCCATGGTGCCCTCAACCTCAGGGTGCCCCTTGTGGCCAATCATCAAAAATTCGTAGCCCTCTTTGGACAACTTCGCGACCTCGACGTGTACTTTTGAGACCAAAGGGCAGGTCGCATCAAACACCTGAAAACCCAAGCGACTGGCCTCGTCTTTGATCGCTTTGCTCACACCGTGGGCTGAGAACACCAGCGTCGCGCCAGGTGGGACGTCACTCAGTTCCTCAATGAATATGGCCCCTTTGGACTTGAGGTCGTCGACCACGTAGGTGTTGTGAACGATTTCGTGGCGCACGTAAATAGGCGCACCAAATTTAGCCAACGCCGCCTCGACGATGTCAATCGCACGATCCACCCCGGCGCAAAAGCCACGCGGCTGCGCCAACACAATTTCTTGCGCCTCGGGCATCACAACACCCCAATCAGTTTGACTTCGAACCGCACAGCGCGGCCCGCCAGCGGGTGGTTGAAATCAAACTGCAGCGACTGCCCTTGGGCCTCGACTGCGATCAACGTGCCCGCCATGTTGGGACCGTCTTGGGGCGCAGGAAACTGCACCACATCGCCCACTGAATAAGTCTGCTCCGCGCCGCCCAACTGATCGATCAAGCTGCGGGCCACCCACTGCACCAAGTCGGGGTTGTGTGGACCAAATGCTTCGCCCTCGGGCAGTTCAATGACCGTGTGGCTGCCTTCTTCAAGGCCAATCAAGCGGCTCTCTAACGCCTGCGACAGCTCGCCCGCCCCCATGCTCAAAGTGGCAGGCTTGTCGCCAAAGGTGTTGATGTAGTCGTCACCATCAATGGAGCTGAGGCGATAGTGGAGCGTCAAGAATGACTGGTCTTCGACACGATTCATGAATTAGTCGCCAATCTGGAGGGCTGGTTAACTCGGCTGGCTTGCCAAGCACTGGCCACCCCGATACAAGGGTGAAAAACCTCTATTTTAGGTCGCCCAAGGATCGCGCAGGCAGCCCATATGCTTCAACCCCAATCCCATCCCGACTTGCATGCGCTGATGCCGCGCGAAAAAGCACTCATGCATGGGATCGAGAGCCTTGACGATGTGGAGCTGTTGGCCTTGCTGCTGCGCACAGGCATCGCGGGCGTGCCAGTCAAGGCTTTGGCAGCAGACATCTTGCAACGCTTTCATGGGTTGGCTGGTTTGCTTCACGCAGAGGGCATCGCACTGCAAGACGTCAAAGGTCTGGGGCCTGCCAAACGCGCCGAGCTCATGGCTGTCATGGAGCTGGCCAAGCGCGGCATGAAGCAAGCCCTCAGCGAGCAGCCCGTTTTTCATCAGGTACAGGCTGTGGCCGAGTACCTGCAGCTTCATTTGGCCATGCGGGCGCACGAGGTGTTTGCGGTGTTGTTCTTGGACAGCCAACACCGCTTGATTGCCTACGAGCCGATGTTTCGCGGCACGCTCAGTCAAACCAGCGTTTACCCACGAGAGGTGGTGATGCGCGCGTTGCAACTGCACGCCGGCGCGCTGATCTTGGCGCACAACCACCCCAGTGGCTCGCTCGCCCCTTCAGACGCTGACATACAGCTCACACACCGCCTGCAGGCCGCACTCGGATTGGTCGATATTCCTGTACTCGATCACGTCATTGTGGGCCCCCACGGCTACACATCCTTGCAAAGCCAAGGGCTGCTTCAGTGACAAGCGTTTGGCGCTACGATGGTGGCGTTATGAAGGCCAAAGGATTCGATCAACTCAAGCAGTTTTACCGCGAGATCAAAGCTTCGCGTGTGGCTGCCCAAGAGCAGGCGAGGCTGCTGCGCGAGGAGCAATTGCGCGCAGAGCGCGAGCGCCAGTTGTTCGCCCACACGGTAGGACCTATCACCCCTTTGCGCGCCCATGAACGCGCCCAGCCCCAAACACTCAAGGTTCCCACACGTCCCTTGCAGCGCGAGCGCGACGACAGGGCCGCATTGCGCGAATCGATCTCAGATGACTTCGATGTCGAGTCGCTGTTAGAGACCGATGAGGCGCTCAGTTTTCGCCAGCCTGGCGTGGGCCCCGATGTGGTGCGCAAATTGCGCAAGGGTCACTGGTCGCTGCAAGGGCAAATCGACCTGCATGGCATGCGCACAGACGATGCCCGTGAGGCCCTGAGTCAATTCATTCAACATGCCCACAAAAACGAATGGCGATGTGTGCGCGTGGTGCATGGGAAAGGGCTGGGTTCTCCCGGCAAAAGCCCGGTGCTGAAACCCAAAGCCTTGCGGTGGCTGGCCCAAAGAGAAGACGTGGTGGCATTCGTGCAAGCAAGGGCCTGTGATGGCGGCGCGGGTGCTTTGATCGTGCTGCTCAAATACGCCACTCGCCAAAGCTCACGCCGACAAAGCCCGCTGGTGGCGAGCGCACCACGCCAAACCTGAGGCAATCGCTTCCCGACCAAGCCGATTCCTCAGCGCTGCTTAGCCACAGCGCCGGGGGGACCTGCGCAAGCCAGTACGCCGCGCTTGGGCATCAAGGGTGTTGCGATTGTCTGAGTGTCTGCCACACGGGCATGCTGAGTACGCCGCGCAAACTCCAGTACCCGGTTGCCAGCGCCAACAGTGCGCCTACCGCAGCACCTGCTGGCACCCACCAAAGCGTTGCGGTCCAAGGGAACTGAAACACCCAGCGCGCCAATGCCGCTCCCATCAACCATGCTGCACTGGCTGCCAGAGCGCCAGCCAGCGCACCCAGTCCCAAGAGCTCGACCCGCAACATCGATCGCAATTGCGGCGCACGCGCACCCAGCGCTCGATAAGTCGCCATTTCTTGCACCCGTTGCGCACGGGTAGAAACCAGTGTCGACACCAGCACCACCAAGCCAGCCAACACACCAAAGCCAAACAAAAACTCAACCGCTGCAATCACCTGGTTCAATATGCCCTGAACTTGCGCAACGGTTCGCGTGGTGTCAATTTGTGTGACGTTTGGAAAGGTGCGAATCAATGCGCTGTCCAACGACCTGTCACCCACTCGCGCACCATCGGGCGAGCGATAGGCTGCGATGTACGTGGTTGGCCAGGCTGGCTCGTCGGCCACTGGGAACATGGCAAAGAAATTGACCCGCATGCTAGCCCAGTCGACCTTTCGCACGCTGGTGATGCGGCGCACCTCGATGCGACCCGCGATATCAAAAGCAATCTCGTCCCCCAGCTCCAAGCCAAGGGTATCCATGATTCCCTCCTCCATGCTCACGCCCAGCGCATCGTTGGCGGTCCATTCGCCAGCGACAATTTCGTTGTGCATCGGAGGCTGTGCGGCAAAAGACAGGTTGAACTCGCGAGCCGCCAACCGTTGGGCCCGGGTATCGTCGAACTGCTCAGCCTGAACTGCTTCGCCGTTGTGTTGTACCCAACGACCTCGAACCATGGGGTACCAATCCATCCCCTCGATTCCTGCACCGCGCAAGAAGCCCTGAAAGTCATCGGCTTGATCGCGCTGCACATTGATCACGAAGCGGTTGGGCGCATCGGGTGGTGTCGCCGCACGCCAGCTGTCAATCAAATCTGTGCGCAAGAGCAACAACAGCATCAAAGTCATCAAGCCCAACGCCACCGAGCCGACTTGCACCACAGCCAGCCCTGGTCGGGCTGCGAGCGCGCGGGTCGCCAACAGCCAAGGCGCTGACGCCCAGCGGGGGCTCACCAACCGCTGCAACCCCATCACCGCCAAGGCCGCTGCGCCTGCAAACACAGCGCCAGCGGCCAAAACACCGGCTGCACTGATCAGCCCCAAACGCCACTGTCCTGCCGCCCAGACCATCAGCGCGGTCAAACTGAGCACACCCAGCACAGCCATCAGCATGGGCGCCAAACGTGCCTCACCCAGGTCACGGCGCATCACCCGCAGCGGGGGCACGCGTGCCAATTGCAAAACGGTTGGCATACCAAAACTCACCATCAACGCGCCGCCCAAGCCCAAACCCAAAAGCACAGGGCCCAAGCCCGGCGCGGGCAACGCCACCTTGAGCAGCGTTCCGAGCAACGCCACAAAGACGTGGTGCATGGCCCAGCCCACCAGCAAGCCCAGGGCACTGGCGAGTAAGCCAACCAAAATCAACTCAAACGCGAATGCGTACGCCATGGTGCGCTGCGGGACACCCAACACCCGATACAGGGCGCACGCATCTAGCCTGGACTGCGCGAAATGGCGCGCGCCATTGGCAACGGCCACGGCGCACAACACCACCGTCAACATCGCAACCAAGTTGAGAAAGTCGCGCGCGCGGTCAAGCGTTTGCGTGGTTTCAGGGCGCCCACCTTCTAACGAGTCCAAGCGCGCGCCTTTGAGTGCATCCGCGTCAATCGCCTCTTGAACCTGTTGCTCAAACGCAGCCACCGCGGCGGGCTCGCCGGCCACGGCCAAACGGTGGGTGACTCGGCTGGCAGGCTGTATCAGTGCAGTGGTTTCGAGGTCGGCCATACTCATCATCACGCGCGGCGAGAAGCTGACAAACCCACCACCGCGATCGGTCTCTAGGTCAATGACGCGCGTCACGCGCAGGCGTGCATCGCCCAACCACACCTCGTCGCCCAAGCCGATAGCAAGCGCATCTAGGATGGGCGGGTCCACCCAAACCGTACCTGCCGCGGGCCCCTCGGTCATGGATTCGGGGCTTGCATCGAGCGCCGAGCGCGCGAGCAACTCACCCTTGAGTGGGTAGCCCGCGTCGACAGACTTCAGGGCGACCAGCCTGGTCTCGCCACCTTGCTCATCCAAGGCCCTGACCATCGTCGGGAAAGTCATCCAAGTCGCCACCTGCAGCCCAGCCGCTTGTGCCCGCTGAGTCCATTGGCCGTCTAGGCGCTGATCACTGCGCAAGACGGCATCGCCGCCCAGCAGCGACTGCGCATCGCGCTGCAAGCCGCCTTGCAAGCGATCGGCAAAAAACGCCACGGCGGTGAGCGCAGCCACGGCCAATGCCACCGCCACCCAAAGCATGTTCAAGTCACCCGCGATCGCATCGCGGCGCGTCATGCGCCAGCCCATCAGCCAAGGGCCCATGCGATGGCCTTGGGAAGCGCGAACGGCCGCTGTTGCGGGGCGAGAAGATGCGGTGGGGTTAGACATAGGGGATAACCATAACCGAGGGACGATGACTCGGAATGTCGATGCGATGTTGTCGCCACAAACCGTGTGGAAATGACGCTGATTCGGCACCCAGCTCACCGCTACCGCGGCCACAGCCGCGCAACGGCGCTCCTACAATAGCGTCGCCACTCTAAGCCACACCTCATGAACCTGCCCCCACTACCCCACAACTGGCTAGCCGACTGGCCGAGCGCCAAGAGGGTCGAATGCGCCATGAGCGATTACTCTGCCTTGCCACGTGGCAAGGTGGTCTCTTGCGATGCATTCGAGGCGGAGCAGGGTTGTCGCATCTCAAGCGCGCTTTGGGGTTTGGAGCTCAGCGGTGAAGTCGCCGAAGCGGTGATGGGGCCCATCGTTCCCCACAATTTTGCCGACATGCGCATGCGCGCCGACGGCTCAACGCTGCGCCCCAAAGCGGGCCGAAGCACAGAGCTTTCTGTGATTTGTGAGCCCGAGGGCCCACTTGCTGAGGCCGCCAACGGCGGCTTCATTGACGCGCAAGACCTGTCGCCACGCGCTGCACTCAGGCGGGTGTTGGCGCAGTGGAAACAGCACGGCTGGCACGCCACAGTGGCGCCCGAGCTTGAGTTTTTTTTGCTCCAACCCCACCCAGAGCAAGTGGGCGCTTGGCTCGCGGCAAGACCGGCGCCGCACATGTGGGTCAGAGAGCACGCCTGTGAATCCATCAGCCTAGAGCGCTTGGGCCACTTCAATGCATTTTTTGACGCGGTCTACGCACACGCAGAAGCGCTGGCGATTCCGCTGAGCGGGCACGACCATGAGGCTGCGTTTTCTCAATTCGAAATCAACCTGCTGCCTGCGGACCCGTTGAGCCAAGCAGATGCGGTGTTTCGGCTCAAAACCGTCATCAAACAGTGCGCAGCACAGCAGGGCTTCGTGGCAAGCTTTGCGCCCAAACCATTCACCAACGATCCGGGCACTGGTATGCATTGGCACATCAGCGTCCAACAAGATGCCCCGTGGCCGCATGTGTTCGCACAAGCCGATGGCTCATCGTCTGCGGCGTTGACCCAGTTTGCCGCCGGCATACAACAGCACCTGTGTGAGGCCATGGCTTTGCTTGCGCCCCACGATGCGTCATACCGCCGCATTTTGCTGGCCGATGCAGCGCCGACCACTGCCAGTTTTGGCGACGATGACAGGGCCCTGGCGTTGCGGGTGCCCTCCAGTGGACCTGAAAGTCGGCGCATTGAACTGCGCTTGGCCGGCGGCGACAGCAACCCTTATTTGGTGCTGGCTGTGGCGCTGGGCTTGGGGTTGAGGGGCCACCAAACAGGCGCTCAGTTGCAAACGCCTGCGCCGCCCTTACCCACCGATCTCACCAGCGCCTTGCAGCTGCTAGAGCAAAGCCAAGTCTTGCGTGCCGTGCTGGGCAACCCTTTGATTGATGCCTTTGTCGGCGTGGCGCGGACCGAGCAAGCCGTGCGCATGGCTCACCCCGGTGGGCCTGAGCTGTGGGACCAGCTGCACCTCACCGAAAACGCCTGAAGCGCCAGCGCCGTGCTGCGCACTTTGCAGCGATCAGGTATCGGCGCTGACCCGAATGGTGGGAAATTTGTGGCTGTAGTCTTTGGCCTGCGTCGCCACTTTGGCCGCGATCTTCAGTGCGACGGTGGTGTAGAGCCCGGTCAATTCAGAGTCGGGAGCGGCGGCAACCGTCGGACAGCCCGCATCTGCGTCAGCCCGAATGCGGGCGTGCAGCGGCAACCCGCCCAATGACTCCAAGCCCCGTTGCGCAGCCATGGCCTCAGCCCCACCGCCGCCAAAAATGGCCTCTTGGTGGCCGCAATTGGGGCAGCAATACATCGCCATGTTTTCCACCACGCCCAAGACAGGCACGCTGACTTTTTCAAACATGGCCACCGCTTTGGTCGCATCTGCAAGGGCCAAGTCTTGGGGCGTGGTGACGATCACTGCGCCAGTGACCGGCATTTTTTGCGCCAATGACAGCTGAATATCACCCGTGCCAGGTGGCAAATCGACGATCAAATAATCCAAGTCGTCCCAAGCGGTTTGGCGAAACAGTTGCTCAAGCGCTTGCACCGCCATGGGGCCGCGCCAAACCAAGGCGCTGTCAGCTGGCACCAAAAAACCGACCGACATGAGTTGCAGGCCGTGGGCATGGAGTGGCTTCATGAGCTTGCCATCGGTGACCTCTGGCTTTTGGAACACGCCCATCACTGTGGGCACGCTGGGGCCGTAAATATCTGCATCCAACAGCCCCACTCGCGCGCCTTGCGCGGCCAGCGCCAAGGCCAAATTGGCCGACACCGTGGACTTGCCAACCCCTCCTTTGCCAGAGCCCACGGCAATGACATTTTTCACGCCGGGGATGGTTTGCACGCCGCCTTGCACTTGGTGCGCCACCACCCGGTGTTGGATGCTGAGGGCCAGCCCATTCACCCCTTGCGGCGCCCCGCCCTGCGTTTGCAGGTGATCCCACAGACTGGTCTGCCAAACGGCGGCTTGGCCAGCGGCCGGGTAGCCCAATGTCAGGTGGACATGAGCCAAGTCGCCTTGCACATTGACTTCAATTTTCGCCTTGTCTTGTGCCAGCGTTTGGTGAGTGAAAGGGTCCACAAAAGTGGCCAGTTGTTGTGCGATTTGTTCTGTGTTCATATCGCTATTGTCTTGCATGGCCGCGTCCATTTGGCCATCGGGGTTTTGCGTGGGCAGCGAGGGCTGCATTGAGCCAGCTGTACCAAGCCGGTTGGCACCCGACCATGGGGCTACACCATGGCCATGCATTGAATGCTGGCGCCCAAGGCTCGGGCTTGTAAGGCCGCAGATGCGGTCCTCAGAGGACCGGCGGACACGTGCTCTAAAATCTTGGCTTCATTCAAAAACGACTGCACCCCATGAGCCAGCGCCGCATTTTCGTCACCACCGCACTGCCCTACGCCAATGGCAACTTTCACATTGGTCACATCATGGAGTACATCCAAGCCGACGTTTGGGTGCGGTTCCAGCGCATGATGGGGCACGAGGTTCATTTTGTTTGCGCTGATGACGCACATGGCGCGCCGATCATGATCGCGGCAGAAAAAGCACAAAAAACACCACAGCAATTTGTCGCAGATATTGCGTCGGGTCGAAAGCCTTACCTCGACGGCTTTCACATTCAGTTCGACAACTGGCACTCGACAGACGGCGCCGAAAACCACGAACTCGCCCAAGAAATCTACAAAAAGCTGCGCGACAACGACCTGATCGACGTGCGCACCATCGAGCAGTTTTTCGATCCCGAAAAACAAATGTTCTTGCCCGACCGCTTCATCAAGGGCGAATGCCCTAAGTGCGGTGCAGCCGACCAATACGGCGACTCTTGTGAGTCGTGTGGGGCGGTCTACGCACCCACCGAGCTCAAACAGCCTTACTCGGCGCTATCGGGTGCGACGCCAGTATTGAAGCAGTCTGAGCACTACTTTTTCAAACTATCCGATGAGCGCTGCAAGGCGTTTTTGCAAGAATGGACCCACAGCCCTGGGCGACTGCAGCCTGAGGTGCTCAACAAGATCAAAGAGTGGTTCGAGGTCAACGAAGACGGCACGGGTGGACTCAGCGATTGGGACATCAGCCGCGATGCGCCCTACTTTGGCATTGAGATACCCGATGCACCAGGCAAGTACTTTTACGTCTGGCTCGATGCACCGATTGGTTACTTGGCATCGTTGAAGAATTACTTTGCCAAGACAGGACAAGATTTCGAGGCCTTCTTGAACGATCCTCAAACCGAGCAAGTTCATTTCATCGGCAAAGACATCACCTACTTTCACACCTTGTTCTGGCCGGCCACCCTGCATTTCTCTGGACGCAAGACCCCTGACCACGTTTTTGTGCATGGCTTCTTGA
>Ga0181561_10003086_pt1 | contig 14686 bp, 3 predicted proteins | sample 011ome_19_FD_133760 | JGI IMG/M metagenome (GOLD analysis project Ga0181561, IMG submission 133760) | Coastal salt marsh microbial communities from the Groves Creek Marsh, Skidaway Island, Georgia - 011510BT metaG (megahit assembly) | ecosystem: Environmental > Aquatic > Marine > Intertidal zone...
GCGATGATGCATGTCTTCTCGTCGTTCGGGGGGAGCGACGAGAGCAAGAAGCGCGTTCAGAACGTGCGGTGCTTCTCTCTCGCCCCTCGAACACGAAAAGAGGAGGCGCGCTCCTTTTCTCCAAATTCGCGTCAAAACAAGTCACCACAAGGCATCAGAAGTCACACTTTCGAGAAAAAAAAAGTCACGAATGAGACGAAAAAACGAAAAAATTTTTAAAAATATTTATGTGCGAATTTCCGCCTCAAAAACAGAACAACAACACACAACAACAACAACAACAACAACAACAACAACAACAACAACAAAACACGAGTTGTCTCGAGAACGTCGTTCAGCCGTTCAACTGCAACATCGTGCAACTGCAACATCCTCCGCCTGGTTCTGCGTGGCGATCTTCGTCCTCCTCGGGCTCGTCGTCGCCTCCTTTTTCTGTTTTCTTCGCCTTCTCTCGTTCTTTTTTAATTAAGAATTGATTTTTAGAATAATTACATGAACAACATCAACGGTATGCATACTATGTAGTGAAAATAACCGAAATTGGTCGTGGCAATATTTCAGTCGCGTCATCACCAAACGAACGGGACTAACTTTTTCCTCTTTTTCGGGAACTTATCGCCGAACTTTTCAATGTACCATTTCCAATAAGCTTTTGAACGAGGCGCCAGGTTCGCCACCGTCCACAACGCAAACGCGAAAAGCGCTCGCGATCTTGTCGCAAAGCTAAACGCGAACCATTGGATCATTTCGCCTAAATAGTTTGGACACGTGGAATATTTGAACAACCCTTCGTTCGGAATGACGTATCCTTTGTGCAACTCTCGTAACTTGGACAATCTGTTATCTGAGTCTACGTTGATGAACCAACCGATAAACGCCACTATCATCCACAACTGACCATCCAATGTTTCTAAATTTCTCGCCCCATTCCGGGCTAGCTCACAACCAACGAGCGTCGCGTTGACTAAGTTGAATAAGACGGCGCAAATGACCACTGAATACGTCGTCGGCGAGATATTTCGCGACGCCGGATAGATCACCGCTCGATTAAAATAGTGCGCGACGAACAAACCGACGGCGAATTTCGTGGACATTCGCATGTTGGGTTTTGGGCTCCTGTTAAACGGCCACGGAAGATACTTCCGCCACATTCGCTTCAAGAAACCAGGTTTCTTCTTCCCGAAATCGAACCAATCCCCGCCGTAAAAGAACGAATATACGAGCATAATTGGACTCACAATCTCTTGAAGGAACAACGACTGGTTTCCCGGCAACATCATCGCTTTACTCAAACTCGTGCTCAACTTTCCATACGGTAAACTCACGTAAAACAAAAAAGGAAATATGCACAAAACCGTCAACATCCACAGGTTAACAGCGTTTGTGAACAGTAACCGCTCGAATCCGCTTCGAAATTGAGAAAAACACAGAGTGAGAAAACCACTCGCTCGGTAAAAAATATCGATTCGACTGGAGTTTGCCAGCGTCGTGAATATGTTTTCCTCGGTGTCTTTTATGTCCATGATGCCGTCGCCGACGGATTTTAGCGTGTCCACCAAGGAGGACGGCGCGTTTCGCGATGCTTTCTTTTCATCTTTACCCTTCGCAGATGAAGAAGAAGTGGTATTCGTCGTCGTCCTATCCGGGAGAACACCGCCGACATCATTTGAGGAAGAATTAGAAGTCGGTAATGAAACTCTCGCTCTCTCTTTCAAGCGCATCAGTTCTTGCAACAATTCGTACTCCTCTCCGCTCACCTCGACGGTGCTTTTTCCTCCTTTCTTTTTGTTGAAGCTGCTCATCGTCGAGGATGCTCTCTTCTCTTCTCTTTCTTTCGTTTTTAGGGGTTTTTTGTGCCGCCATCTTGAAATTTGCTACATACAAAAATGTTTGAGAAGCAATTGCATCAGGCGTTGCTGCGCGCGGCGGGTTCGTTCCTGAGCTTCGACGAGGTCGTCGAGGAGGACGGGAACAACACGAGCAACGTATCGGCGTCTGTACTTTTCGGCGGCGGTCCGAAAATTACGCTACGAAACGTAAAGTTGCAACACGAGGAAGACATCGTCGATGGATATTTGGGACAGTTTTTACCGACACATATCGGCGTCGATGAAGCGAGAGTGGGCGAAGTTTGCGTTCGAATGTCTGCGACATCGATTGTCGGAATGCAACCAACAATCGATGTTTCCTTGAAAGGTGTGAATGTTGTTTTAAAGAAGCTCTCGAGAGAGGAGGAGACGCGCCGGCAAAACGAGAGACAGAAAAAGAGCGAGGAGAAAAGAGGGGAAGGAGGAGGAGGAGAACAGATAGAAAGTTCCAAAGACGAAGACGACGACGACGACTTTGGAGCAAGACTCGACCAGGCCGAGATGATTTGGCTTTGCAAAAACTTAGAAAACATTGATTTTACAGAGATTATGGAGAGTTTGTTTGTTAAAGATGGGAAGAAGACGTTCGCGAAGGATGACGACACTTATGTTGCGCGATTTTTGAAAACTCTACTCGCAAATGTTTCTGTGAGCATTTCCAATCTTCACATTCGATTCGAAGACAGTGTAACTGTGATTAATAAGGACAAAATGGGTGTAGGAATTGTGTGCGGAATTAAGTTGGATGCGTTGCTGTGCGAGTCCGTTAGTAGCATTGGAGATCACAAGAGGAAATATAATAGAGCCTCGCATGAAATCTGCAAGAAGACGACTATCACGAATCTTTCGGTGTATTTTGATGAATTAGGCACAAGCGATGACATGAATGAAGCAAATGTTTTAGAACCGTTATCTTTAGATTTGATATACGTGCAAAAAGTAAACGCGGATGCACTTGATAACGGTGGTACTCCCCGAGTTACTCTGAAGGTTAACGTGCACGACAACGCCGGTATCCGCGTGGGTCTACGTAAGCATCAATACGACAACTTTAACAGAGTTCTGGCGGCTCTTGGTCGCGAAAAAGAAATACGCCGGCCAACGGAACGTGTGAGAGAGAATCCTCGACTTTGGTGGAACTACGCTCGTCTAAGATTAGCACAGTGTAAAGCAACGAAAATACCGAAAACACCCCGATTGATGAAGATTAGTGCGAAAGAGGTGAGCGAAGCGCATCGGAAAAGACAGCGCTACATGGAGCTGAGTTCTCGGGTAAATGGAGCAGACGAAGAAGATGTCCTCGATGAACTATTCAAGATTGAAAAATCGCTGAGCTTTGAGGTTGCGTTAACTTGGCGTTGTATTGCTCAAGTTCATAGTTTACAAGAAGACGGAAATAAATGTAAGAATTGTGCGAACTCAGTCGTAGCAATCTCAAGAAAAGTTGCGTTGAACACAATAAAATGGAATAGAAAAGAAGAAGAGAAAGAAATAGAAAAGGAGGAAATGGCGAGTAATGAGGAGGTCTCAACTCTTTCGAGCGATGCTTTATGCCAATTGGATGATGTTCTGAAGGTTTGCAAAGATATCACTCATCCTCATCCTTCACAATGTTGGAAAGGTCCTGAATTCTCGGTATTTATATCATTTCAAAGCGTTTCCATATCGTTATTTCTTGGGGCGGAAGCGAGCAACCCCTTGCCAACAAAAACTATTTTAGAAAATTCAATATCGGTCAAAGTTTCCAACTTTGAATTCAGACTCGTAAAGCACGTCGATGACATGCAATCGTTTTTAAACGTTAGCGATATCGAATGTTACGATATTTCGGAACGTCCGATAATATCCAGATTGATGCCAAAACGAAGGGCGGCATGTGCCGATATTAAGTTTGCGCGCAAAGATTCTCGGTACTCACTCACAGGAAATGTCTCGAAGTTTATCATCAGGATAGATAAGGACACGATCACGCGCATAACATGTTTTATGGATGTTCCAGAAGACGTTCGCGAGGACTACTGTTCAAGAACAACATCAAATAATGAGACAAAGGCCAAAAATTTTGGCGAGAGAAGTGCGAACGAAACTGAAAAATCATCTGGTTTGGAAATGTTTGAAACTATTAGCGTAGTTGTCGATGCTCCGATTATACGCATTGATGCACGAAAAGAAAACACTTTAATCATTGATTTAGGTACTATCTCCGTTCATAGGTCGAAAGTAAAAGATTTGAATGTCTTACATTCGATCGAAATCGGCATATCTGGATTATCAGCAAAAATTTTAGACGAAAACGCCGATAAAAACACAGTTTTTCATATCTTGAACGAGGTTGAGGACTTAATTATTTCCTACACGGGGACTCAAAGTCCAGGAATGAAGATTGCATCTTCGCCAAAAATACTTTCCGTTGATGCAAGGAAAGATTTATGTGTGAGTATGTCACCGTGTCGTTTAATGACGATACTCGCAATTGCGGATGAGTTTTTACCCTACAGCAACAGTGGTGAAAAGGATTTGAGAATAGAAGAATCAAAAAATGTCGAGTATGAATACGATTCCAATACACGAGTAGTTCAATCAGAACATCATGTTTATATTCAACAAAGCTTAGGCATAAAATTACTAGGGCAGCCAATGGGATTGACAAAGTATAAAAAGGAAAGAGATGATGATGGCACTGACGGCATAGAGAGAGGAGGCGTAGATCGGCCTACAACATCTGCTGCTATACACAGTGAAGTAGAGATTTTAGAGATAGTAATTGACGGGGGACAGATACATCAAACCAATTCGAATGTAGACTCAGGTACAGAGATAAAATGCGAAAGATGCTTAGAAATTAAGGATTTGCTCCGAGGCGGTAGTTTCCTATCGTTCAAAAACGAAAATCTAACGGAAGAGAAGGATGATGAAGAAGACACGTTCGTACATGCGAGAATTTCAGAAATTGCAATTTCGTTGTACACTCGATCACCACGTTCGCCTTATTGGAGCGATATCTATACCGAAATGGTACTATCAGGTCCTTCGATGATAGCAAATTTGTCACGTCCGACGTTGGGCTCATTTTGGCGTGCGCTAGACGAAATATATGTCCTACTCGACCGAAACATACAGGCTGACGAAGCTGTTGGTCGATTGGATAATTGGCAATCGCTTGACGTCAACTCCTCTGTGACAAATTTTAAGTTGACTATATGTACGAACAGTCTTGAACTAAATGCCGTGCTTGAAGAAGAGGATTGGTGCAAGAGTGACGGAAAGAAGGAAGCGTTCAATATAATTTCAGGAGTTGGAACGCAAATTGAAATTATGAATCTCAATACCGGTTTGAACGTTGAGTGCGCATTACCAGACTTGATGATGGAAGATTTAACAATCGATCCGAGCCACAGATATCGACACTTCGTGAACTCCCGAAAGCGAGATGGTGCCTCGTTCGCGAGGCTTGCGTACAAGAATTTTGATTATCGACAGGAAAGCGTATATCCAGGTTACGATCAAATACTTATACTCAATATGGATAATGCTGAGGTAACATTTTTGATGCGATTCTTTTATTATCACGTTCTAGGATTCTTCTCTGGCTTCTTACCAGATTATATCCCCATTGAAAGTTTGCCTTCAGCTTTGCAAGAAGCCGCGAGAATAGAACGCGATCAGTGGTTGAGGGTCGGCACTTTTGCATACGATGTTTCCATAACTAATTCTTCTACGATTTTACCCCGGAGCACATCGGCAACGTCCGAATGTATTTTAGTAGACTCCAAACGAGTACATGTTTATAATCAATTCAAATGGGAACATGGAACCTCCCATTTAGATGCGGAGGCAATTTTGATGGATAAGATGACGATTGACATTCATGACTTTTCCATGGCAATGTCTGATGTACACAACAAGGGATCTCTGGTGTTTGGTGAAAACATAGTGCTCAGTAACCAGTCGTTTCTTCGTCATATTCGACCGATGGAAACCCTCACAATTACAATCGCTGGCCCGACGTGGGATCCTCACGATAGCAAATGTGGCAGCGAAATCGAGATCTCGACCGAAGGGGTTTTTGCTTTAGAGCTTGACAATTATGAATTCAGTGTCTTGTGTAATGTAATTGGAACGAACTTTGGAGAAGAAAGCTGGGAAATCCAAACTTTGTTTAGCTATCGCGAAGATTTGGAATGGAAAAATCCAAAAACTTCTCCTTTGACAAAGTCTTTAGGGCAAAGGATTATAGTTACGTTACCGTATACGGTTCTGAGACTGTGGAATGCCCCACGCTCCAATCGCTCGAAACCGCTATCAGAGATACACATGGGAAATCTTTACGTGAACTATTATTCGCACAGAAATTATATTGATTATGGCTTGAATATATCTTTATGCGATTTAAAGATTCGAGATAAGCGGATTGGAACCGGGAAAGGTCACTTTGAGATGATACAAAAAGGTTTCAATTTTGATGAATCCAATGTAAACCAGGATGAACGGAACCTGACTTTTTTGCACCTCGACGTTGAAAGCGTTCGTAATGAAACAAATATTGAAATGAACTTGCACTCACGTTGCTGTGTAAAAGTCGATCCATTATTCTTTAGCGAACTTGCCTTGTTCTTTTCTTTCTCAGAGAGTGAAATTGTTGACGAGTTGACGAAAGAAATAATTCGAATGTCTCCCTTAGAAAAGCGTCTCAACGCCGACGTTCAATTTGATAAAAATCGTAGCGATAACGGGCTTATAAAGTTGAGAGAAGATTTGAATTTGAACAGCGGAAGAAGAATCTTAGCCGATGGGCCCCTGTGTTTCTCAAACCAGTGCATCTTGGATGGAGATGGATATACAATAAGACTTCCAAATCGGCAAAGTACTCGCGGTGATCAAATTCCGTTAATTATTCTTGGAAGGAACAAAATTCTCACGTTCAAGAATTGCACGATTGAGATACCGCTACCAGATATGACAGTGAATGAGCGGTTAGAGCAAATAAACATTGGAGACTACGTTTCGTTCGGATCCAATTCGAAAATTGTTCTGGATGAATCGGCTCGGATCGTGAAGACAAATATGAAGAACCTCATTCAAGGCACCTCGATACGGACAACCAGCAATGCAACCCCTGCTGACCAATCATCTCTCCGCGCACGTGTACGGATAAGTTCACTTGAATTGTTGATTTTCGATGTTGGACAGCACGCCGCAGATGGAAAGATTGCTGCATCTGAATATATTTCGTTGAAGACGGGTGTAGATCTTTCATATGCCAGCTTACCTTTGCTCAAAGTTTTAGACCAAAAGGGGCGCACAGAGGTTGCTTTATATATCACGAATCTTGAAGCATTTTTCTGCGATGCAAATAATCGCGCGTGTTTCGATAGACTGCTTCATAAGACTAACATAGATTTTACATACAAAGAGGCCTCGAATGGAAGTATTCAGCTTGATGGAAATGTTTCAGAAGTGGACATTCACCTGAACACGGTCACTCTTCAGAATGTTTTAGAAAACGCAACAAAAATTTCAAATTCCATCCAAGCTGTCTCGGCTTCATTTGGAGCATCAGTTGCCCCTTGCGGGGCTTTTGAATATATTTGTGCATCGAGAGCAGCTGGCTTAAAATTTTTCCGCGTTATCCCTCCACGTGGTTACGCTAGTCTGGGTGACGTTTTGATATTTGCGCATCAACATTCTCCATCGACATCCGTCATTGCGATAAATGCTGCTAGTAACGTATGCACCGCACCAACTGGATTCATAAAAGTTTGGGAGTCTAAATCGAACGATTGTGTCGCATGGTGGCCCGTCCCCAAGGAAGGATTCATCGCGATGGGATGTGTAGTGACAGCGTCCAAAGATAAAATGCCCAATACAGAAAATTATCGATGCGTGCGACAAGAGATTCTGACAGAAAGTACTTTCAGAGATTGTGTATACAGTGGTGGCACAGATGCGGAGCAGCTCTGGACAGTAGACAATTCGTCTCAAACATTCTTTGCAGGACAGTGGCAAAATGTTGGGAACACGGGTAAGAGTTTGAGACCTGCGGCACTGCGCGATCCTCTCCTACCTATTCACGTAGAGACATCGCTGATTGATAAACATCAACACGAATCGCCGCAGACCAGTTGGGACATTAGCCCAAAAAGAGTGGGTAGGTCACATGTGAACGACGATTCGCTCTTGTTAAATTCACCCCAATCCACATATGGAAATATTTATGACGGCAGTGATGACGGCGTTGAAAAAAATGAAGATATGAATACATCAATATCTGTGTTAATTCCGAACGTGCACCTCGAATTATTCGTCAGGGAAGCCAAACGGCCGTTTGCATCAGTTGCCATCGATTCTATAAGACTAGGTATAACAGGTGACGAAGATGGCGAAGAAGTATCGGAGCATGGAGAGGAAAATTTGTTACATGGGGCGCTCTCATCAAACCTCTCGGTATATTTCTATAATCCGATCGTTTCTTCGTGGGAACCTATTTTGCAAAGATTTAAAATTGAAGGTGAATATTCGAACAATAAGAGAAAGATGATTGAAGAGCACAATCTCACAATTCCGTTGCCGATTTGCTGTGACGTGCACAGCTCTTTTGGTGAAAATTTATCATCTTTCCTGCAGTATGATGTCAATATGGTGGATCCTTCGTTATCTTCCAAGTACTTTAATAAAGATGTCAATTCTCTGATATCGAATAATTTGGTCTTTCCAGTCTTTGTTCGAACGGAATACCCTAGTCGTTTGGTTCACAAGGTCGATCCAGGCGAGTCGTTCAAGATTGCTGACGCTTCCGAGAAACTTGAATATCCCAATCCACCTCACAAGGGCATAGAAAACAATAACGAACGCGCATGGAGACACTATCCAGAACGGAGCAAGTGTCACTTAACACTACATCTCGACTCTTGTAAATTTGCTTCAGAGGTTGTTGAGTTGTCTTCATCAGTCCCGGAGTTGCAGTGCTCTGTTCGAATATACTCTCATAACGATAAAGTGGATCAGGATAGATCATTGTTGCAATCGAGTAGATGCCGAACCAGACCACTAACATCGACAATTTCAATTTCAAAAGGTAATGGGGAAATAGAAAGATGGTATAAGTGGGACGAATGCTTTTCGTTAAGTATTCCACTTGACGCAGACCCCAACAGTTGCCTGCTCGGAGTGACCGTCATTGATTTACGAGGCTCCGGCGGCGCGGGTTCGCCGCTTTCTGAGTCTGTAATATCAACAGCAGCATTGCTCAACTCTTCAAGCTCTGGCGACTTGTTTCCATTATTATGTGAGGGTTTAGAACCTTGCATTGTAAAATGCTCAGCTCGACTTGTTTTTGCAAAGGTTAGAGGGCAAGTAGGAAACCTTCTCAAGACAAAATCCTCCCTCAGTCGTAAAGGCAAAAATATGCCATCTATTTCAATGTTTGAATCTGGGCCGTGGCATAAGTTGCGACCTAGAAAAGATGTACTGATGAAAAGTGATAGTGCGCGAACTGATTCTAGCAGCGTGGAAGTTCTGTTTTTTGAGAACAGGAGTTTTACAATGACGACTTCGGCTGATATTTCAGGTTCGCTCGAGTATTCTCTCAGTCCGAGAGTTCAGCTTCGTAACACGACAGAGTTGCCGATTGAAGTTCTCATAGCTCCAAAAGAGATGGATCCCCACGACGCATCGGAGCACATTCTAGCGTTCGATAATCAGCCCACTTCCGATCTATTCATAATGAAGAGGCTTATCAAACCAGGAGAGCTCCTACCATTGCCGTATTCCACCATTGGACCCGACGCCCGTTCAAGCATCCATATGAGGGTTCACAGCCTCTCGTCCCCTTCCTCCTGGGGCAGTTTGGTTAAAGATACAAACAAATTTGTCCCAAAAATTCTCTCATACGAGGAAATTTTGGGATGTAGAGCTTTGAGTTCAGGAATGGAAGGACACGAAATACTCCTATGTGATGGGTCTGGCCAGACTTCGTGGTTTCTTTGCGTTGAAACAATCAGACTTAGTGTACAAGGAAATTATTCTGAAGATAGATCGTCTTTCGATTGGACACTAATCATTAAAGCTCCTTTGAAAATTCGGAATACTTTAGGAGGTAGCTGCAAGATCTCCTTATATTCCTCTGAATTTGATCTGCCAAATATGAAAATGGATAAAGCCGCATTTGTCAAAGCGTTGGAATCAAATGAAAGCATTTCCATCTATAACATTCATCCTGGATTCCACACCGTGATCGCGATTCATTCATTACGTGGCGGATGGAAGATTTCTGACAATGGTCGATTTGCACCTGTTTCACCTTCAGCATTTGCGTCTAAAGTAGCAAGAAATGGAGGCATGAATTCTGTCAATGAAACATTTGAACTCGAAAGAAGAGACGGTTCAAAATCTTACTTAAATGCAGTTGCTACTATAGTTGGACGATACATTGGAGATTCTAGCGAGAAAGATTCAAGTGCGAATCGTTTAGTCACAATATGCGCTTCTGTTATGATCGTTAATAGAACAGGAACTTTGTTAGCATATCGTGCAACATACAAAGACCGTGACGGTACCAGAACGTCTACTCAAAAAGGTGATGACAGGTCCGATGCCGATTTGAATTCGAGACTGAGCGATCCCGCAAGCAGCACCAATACGAGCAGAAAGAGAACCTTTGACTCTAGAAAGAAAAGTATCGATGGAAGATCTGATCGAGATGGCAATGTTACTTCTATGCGACGTATGCCAGTTGCTACCATGCATTCGCTCAAGACGACGCCGGTCACCTCGCTCGAACATATACATTGGACCCCAGGTGATCGCGATTATTCAACCTCAGAAATGCGAATTTCTTACGCATCGCCGACAGAAATAGATGAAGGTAGCACTTTGATGCTTGAATTTGGGATATCAAACAGCGACGACGCGAATTTTTTCACAAAAAATCTTGAAATGAGTCCGCCTGTCCTTGTTTCTGAGTTTGATTTGAGCAGGCCAGTTATAATTGAAGCGAACGGATTGGAAATATCAGGTCAAAACGTGACGTCAGTCTGTTTACCAGTATCTGTTCGATTTGAACGACAAAGTCTGCTCAGTAAAGTATCGAAAGAAGAGGGATTCTTTGACACGGAAATTTTTGGTCAAGCTGTGACAGTCATCGTGGAACCTGCTATTACTTTGATGAACAGAACTGGAGAGATTTTGGATATCACGGATTCTCCCGATGCTTCAGCGTGGAAATCTATTCCTGCGGATCACTCGAAGTGGGGAGTACCTTGGTCGTGGCGCCTATCCGACCCAGAGCAAAACTTGTTCGCAAAATTACATCGCAAGAATGGGGCATGGAGTTCAAAATTTAATATTGATAGAGATGACAAAAATACATTAAGTGTGCGCTTGCTCGATACAACTAGCTCAGAAGAGGGACAGAATATGCGAGTGAAGTCCTTGAACATTGATATTGAACGCGATTCTCTTCTCACGTGCACTTCTACTATCAATTTCACCGTGAGACGAAATCCAATCATTATTGAAAATACAAATAACGAGTACGTTTTGGCTTTCCGTGAAATACTATCTGACGGATTAGCACGAGTAGAAAACGATACTGACTTTAACAGAGCTTCGTTTCATGAAAATCTTCGTGCTGGTAGTGATTGGACTGAGGTCCAACCAAATGCTTCCATAGCTTTTGCGTGGTTAAATGATTCGGAGCCTGATCGAGCTATAGAAGCAAAGTTCATTCGTGTCGGAAATGTTCAGTCATCTACGAAGAGAGAAAGGCTTTTTGAAAAATTACCATCGCGCATATACAGGGCATTTGATAGCAAAGGCTTGACTGAGCTTCCCGGTCTCGCAGTGCCCATATTTGATTCTGGAGGTGAAGGTTACTGGGCTTTTGAAGCACTGAAAGATGGACTCTCTAACACAAATCAAGATGACTTTAAAAGCACTTTGCTTACTTTTGCTACCGTATCTTTCACACATGCAGATGATGTGAACAGAAAACCATCGAAGCTTAGGTTTGGGTCAGCGCTATCTAAAGATGATCTCCAAAATTTTGCTCAAACACGGGAGGAAGCTTTACAGAATGAAACTGAAAGAATGTTTTGCCCGATCACCGCAAAACGCTCTCGATATTCATTCTCTCTGAAAAACATAACTTTGAGTTTACTCGATAAACGCATCAACGAGATCCTGGTAGCTCACGTCGATGGATTTAGCATATCGCACGATCAGAAAGAAACTTTCACAGAAGCGGTGATTACAACCACTTCTGTACGATTAAAGAGTTTACAAATTGATGATATGACGCACAAAACAATATACCCGGTTCTTCTGCGTCGCATTGACAATGATGTTGCGCAGGATAATCTATTTTCAGCACGTATTCGAGTTCGGGAAGATCTACGCGATAAAATAATACACTATGACCGCGTAGAGTTGAATTTCACGCGCACGCCGATCCACGTGAATATCAATGAACCGTCGCTTTGGTCGGTCTTACTATTTTGTGACTATTTTGTCCCACGGAGTTCTTCAGGGACAAAATCTGCTAAGAGCAAAAGCGGTGAAGGCGTTGGTATTGACGACGTTTCAGTTGTCGTTGGAAATATCGATCGAACGATATACGTGCAGCACTTCTCGATTGACCCTATAACAGTCGCTTTTTCGTTTCGCGCAGCTGGTCTTGATCGAATTCGCCCGAGACGCGCGCAGGAGCTCATCCCTGGCATAGTTGGCTTTATTAACCTTTCCGAGTCTACGGTAAAATTAAAAGGTTTTGCGTTGCATCATCAACTTACGAAGCTCTCGACATTCAAATTAGACGTGGGCAAAGCGTACGGGAAGCAACTCTTGGGACAAATATTCAGAGTTTTATCAGGTATTAGCGGATTAGCATCCGTAGGACTTGGCTTGGGTAAAATATCCAACATCTTAGGTGGACATACAGCAATTGGCGTCGGGATGAATCTTCGGAAATCAATCTCCAAAGCAAGTCATTCGAAAATATACATGCAAGACGATAGACCCGAGGTTGACTACATAACTTTTACAACTGGTGCGATTGATGGTCTCACTTATTTTACGTTGAATGTTGTAAAAGGAGCTACTGGAATTCTTTATAAGCCTGTTCTCTATGGCTATCGCGATGGCGCTTCAGGTTTCTTCAAAGGTGTGAAAAAAGCCACGTTAGGAACGGTTTCCAAGCCAATTGCAGGCGCCGTTGGGTTTCTTGGACACATCACATTAGGAGTAGAAGGATCTATCACAAACGCACTTGCCGCTCTTGGAGTAAAGACAAAGAAGAAGCATGTGAAGAGAATTCGTCCCGCTCGTCTCCCATCCATGGATGGTGTATTGAGAGCGTATGACGAGCAGGATGGAACGGCGTCAATGTTGTGGAGAAAAATAAAGCAAAGACGTTTCGTTCGACATATTTCTGATGATGAGGATTTCGCGTGGGTCATAAATATTGATCATGATAACATTATCATCGCAACTAGTAGGCGTCTCTTCAAGATTGCAGTTAAAAAACACCTAAGCAAGAGAGCTTTAAGCATTGAGTGGGATTTGTTTTGGAAGTCAGTAAAATGCGTGGAAAGGAGTAGGGAAGGAGACTACGTTGACTTAATATATTCCAATAGCAGCTACCTGGATCAATGCCAGCGAATCAGCGTTCCCGTTATTTTACAAGATACGCTGAGCGATAAGATTCTCTTATCGTCGAGATTGTTCTCGAGTAAGAACGAAAAAAGTTCTTCTGAACCTCGAAGGTCCACAAAATCGTCGATCAGAAAGAGTCTCGAAAGAAAGCGGGGCAATTTCGCTGGTGAAGAAGAAGACGATAACCAGTCGTTTTCATATTCATCGACCTCGTCTTCCTCAGGGTTGAGCGACTACTCTGAACACTTAAATCTCTCGACCTCGTTTGATGATAGAATTAATACCACTGATAATCGAAAGCTCGGTAAAGCGTTCAAATTTAGCGACGGTTACAAGTGCGTTTACTCCTCTTCAAAGAGAAGATCGGCAGGATTCAGCGCCAATGCGCCAGAAGAAGAAAACGCACCGAAAATTTTCGGGATATTTAATCCAGTATCGGGAGGAAAGAAAATTACTTTTGGATCAATACTCCAAATAGGAACCAATGCGGCCCCGTCATCATCAATTCCTATGCCAGTGGTCAACAAAACAACAGTGACCGGGGAAGATTCAATTTTTGCATATCCCGTGAAATTTGAACTCGCAGGTAAAATAAAAGGATCGAATGTACGCTTCTTCTGGCCGGTACCACCGGAAGGTTACGTAGCTCTGGGAGTATACTCTGTTAGAGGCAAAAAAGCTCCAAGTAAGAGAAAAAGTGTTGTATGCATTCGCCAAGATTTAGCGAAACCGTTCAAAATCACGAAAAAAGGAAGCTCTGCGTTCCCTGAATACGTATTTGTAGAAAAAGCAGATTTTACATTGTGGAGAATTTTGAATACAGTCAATACGTTTACAATCGTCGATGGTCACGCGCCCTTGCCGCCAGAGGATGAAACATTTGCAGACTTCAAAAGATACGATCTGTGATTATGAAAAAGAACTATGATGAGTAGTGTTGTAAAGAAGAAGATGATGATTAGTTTACTACTAGCTTTTATTACTGATTAAAACTGCACGTAACCTCGTTCGCATGTTTTGTCCTCATCGTTTTTCTTCAATGAAACAAGTACACCATTCTGTCTTTGTAATGAAACAATTTACACAACAAATTACACCATTTCACACGAACCACAACTCATAACTTTCTGGAAACAAAAGCGCGAGGAAAAGAGAGAGAGAGAACGTTA
>Ga0181561_10003094_pt1 | contig 14661 bp, 12 predicted proteins | sample 011ome_19_FD_133760 | JGI IMG/M metagenome (GOLD analysis project Ga0181561, IMG submission 133760) | Coastal salt marsh microbial communities from the Groves Creek Marsh, Skidaway Island, Georgia - 011510BT metaG (megahit assembly) | ecosystem: Environmental > Aquatic > Marine > Intertidal...
GTTCTCCTTGGCTTGAGTGCCGTGATACACCACGGTGTTGTCCTCGATGCCGTATGCGGCTGCTAGTGCGCAGTGCATCTTCCACTGTGGGAGGTTCTGCACACGCTCTACTCGGAGCACCTTGTACTTTGTGCGTGCATGGATATCTTTCAGCACCTCGTCCAGGTGAACATGCTCGGGCTCTGTTTGCAGTTTGAACATCTTGGCGAGCACGTCCTTGCACTCGGCTTCCCTCTCGGCATCTCTTTTCTCTGCGTCCATGATATCAACAACCATGCACTCGGCACCGTCCATTGGGTCCCAATGTGACGGGAGGTTGCTGCGTTGACGTTTGACCTTGTCCAGCGGACACGAAAAACCGGGGCTGGGACGCTTGCACACGTCCCGGTCGCAGCTCAGCACGTCCAGAACATCAGCACACTCGCCCAGCATGTCCATGCTCGCGCCAGCAGCATCATCTGCGCCCAGGCCGTCGTCCTCCGGCCACGACAACACGGAGCCCTCGGCGTCGGAGAGGTCGGCTGCGCAGTCGCCCTCCGCAGAGGCATAGCAACCGCCGCTCATGCCGCGTGCCGCGTGCCACGGGGTGTGGAATACCAGCTTCAGTTTTTGGACTGCCTTTTATGATCTTTGATCGATGCTAAATCGGGCGAATTTCGGCACACTCGGCACGTGTACCGTGCGTTTACACTGTAGTGGGAGTGTCACCGAGAGGTGATTTCGAGCGCGTGCTCAGTCATGCGAGTTTCGGCACGCTTGGCACTTGCATTGTTCGTGTACACTGCAGTGCGGGTTTCACCGACGGGTGATTTCGAGCGCGTGCTCAGTCGTGTAAATTTCGAATTTTGTCTCCCAACCGCGCTCGGGCCTGCACAAGATGCCAACAATCGAGAACAATATGCCCGGCGTGCTTGCGGGTGCTTGCGCAGTCCAGGTATAAAACCAAGCACCTGCCACACACGTAAGCATGACCGACTTGCGCGAGCTGGCAGGCGCGCTGCGCTTCTTCCGCGAAATCAGCGGGCTGGCGCAGGAGCCAGCGCACGACCGGCACCACCGGCTGGCGCTGCTGCGCGTGGTGTATGCGCTGGCGCCGCACAACGTGCCGCAGATGCTTGCCGCGCTGGCGGACGCCGGCATCGAGCTCGGCGCGTACAACGAAGCGGCCGTGCGCAGCGGCGTCAAGGAGCACCTTTTTGACATGACGCCCGCAGCCTGGTGCGTGCTGCTCTCGCACCTGCGCGTGGACAGCTGCGGCGAGGTCCTCCGCATGATCGAGAAGAAATACGGCGCGGAGCACGAGGCGAGCCCGATGCTGCGCTTTCGCGCCTTTGTGCGCAACGCCGCGGCGCACCGCTTTGACGAGGAGGCCGGCGAGCACCTTGCGCTCTTCCTGCACACCTACAACACGGAGGTGCGCGCGTCGGAGCTGCTGTCCCAGCTGCTCACGCGCCTGGGCGTGTGCAACGTCGCCGAGGTCGTGTACGCGCTCAACGACCGACACGTCGGGTTTTCGCAGGAGAACATGATCTTTGACCTCGTGTGCATCCTGGGCAACACCAGCGCCGACGGCACGCGCCCGCTGCTCGCGGGCATGCAGGCGTCGGAGCAGCAGCGGCACGAGGAGCTGAGCGTCGGGCAGCAGCTGACGCGCGCGCGCACGTCGATCCGCACCCTGCGCGAGAACCTGCGCCGCGCGGAGACCGCGCACTCGGCGCAGCGCAAGAGCGAGCTCAGCGCGCCGCCCGGGCTGCCGATCGAGACCGCCGAGTGGACGCGGCTCTCGCAGAGCCAGCGGCAGGTCGTGCTGCTCGTGTGCCTCGCGCGCCCCGACGCCGTCGACGACGTGCCCGCGCGCCTGGCCTGCGCGCTGCCCGCGGAGCTCGCCGAGCCGTTTGCCGCGTACGAGTTTCCGGCCGCGCGCCACGTGCAGGCGCTCGAGGCCGCGCTGCCCGCGCTGCAGCGCTTCGCGCACGTCGTCGAGTTTGCCAACGCGCGGGTCGGCTCGGTGCTGCAGGCGTTCCAGGACAACTGCCTCGGCCTCGTGCTCGGCGAGGAGCAAAAGCTGCTCATGCCCGTCGCCACGCTCGCGCAGGTGTACATGCTCGCACACTTTGCGCCCGCGCTGCAGGCGGTCGCGTACCGCCACGTCGCCGCGGCGTTCAACGCGAACATCCCGGCGGCGCGCAAGAACCTGCGCATCGGCGAGAACCTCAGCGCGGACCTCTGCGACAGGATGACAATGTACACGTCCGAGCACAAGCTCTCGCCCGCGTTCGCCGAGGGCGTGCTCAAGCGCCTCTGCGTCTGACGGCTTATACGATCATGCCTCGGGGTATATCAAAGAAGTACAGCACAACGTGCGGGTCATGGCGTATTGTCTGTGCAGTGTACAAGGCAGCAACGTCTTGTGTTTGGCGGTTCCACAGCCACGCCCCGAGCTTCGGTTTGCCGGACCGTACGTGCTCGTGGCACCGCGCGCACAAACGCAGAGTTTCATGGAGGTGCAGCGTCCGGTGCAATACACGCAGCACTTACAGCTTTGCTCGGGGGCAAAATTTAGCAATACCGTCGAAGAGATGGGTGATCAAAAACTGCGTTGGTACGTTGAAGCCAAACAAAGAATATTAAAAATACCGGATTGGTGTTGTATAAAGACAGAAGAATCCGAAATCGAATCAGTAAGAAGATATGCGAAGGATCTGCTCGTAGCACCCGATTATAAGGAACTCAAAACGCTATACGAGAAGGACCGTGAGGATCTTAAAAGGTGTATATCTGCAATGGAACATCAAAATATGGTTAAGGAAGACCACCGCGCAACATTTGAAGACTCTTTTATGAACGACAGAGAAGCCGTACTTAAGTATGCTGTCGCTCTCATTCCATCGCCCATATACAGAGATTTTACAACAATGAATGAGGGTCAAAAGCAGGCGAATATCATTCGAATGATGAGAGATCTTTGCATACTACCAAATAAACGCCCGACGATAGAAGTAATGACAATTTGCGACTTAAATTTATTAAGTAAACAATTGCTTAAATTGTATCCTCGACTATCACCAGACCGTATAAATTTTGAAACGCTCGCGTCTGAAGTTCGGTTACACGGGAAATCGAAAGAAGAAATGGAAGAAAAACTTGATCTGCCACCCGAGGCGGAGAAAGCGCTCAATGATCTAAAGCTCGCATATCACAACATACATTTTGAAAGCATTACTGAATGCAAACGTTATATCGGCGATTGGAGTGGTTATAAAGAATATACCATTTGTTTGCACACAGGAGGTGTTTTACGCGGCGAGAAAGTATCAGAGCTTCATTTGACAATAGCCGTTTACAATCCCAAGCATTTGAATATACAACAACATACGGGCGTATGGCAACAAAATCCAGACGTACGATTTTTATTCGCGTCACCTAATGAAAATAAAACCGATATGGTTCGCACTGCAACTCAATTCATTGAGCTTGTAACCGGGTCCGCGCTTCAATACAGTTATAAGGGTCTTGAATATACGCCACATATGCAGTTGAATGTTTATCACCCAGCGCCTGGTGATTTCGACGACAAGAAGAATTCTAAACATATGTTACAATATAACATTCCATGTACGTACCGAGAAAGCGACCAATCCGAGGAAGTGAATCAAAAACAAGAATTGGAAAAATTTTTGCGTGCTCATGCAACAAAAATCGGAAAGCCTGTCAAGCGTGTCGATCTAATATCAATAAAGTATCGCATAGAGCAACTGTACAGAGCACGCGCCTGTGCGTCTGACGGCGTATAAGGCGATACCTCAGGGTATATCTCAAGGCTGTATATTTTCATATCCGAAGGTGCTACCGAGCTGCCTAATTTCCAGAAACCGTATCCTTGCATGGCAATTTGCATGGATCATGGCGCCACAGCATTATGCGTCCGCGAAATGCACCTGGCCACCGTGTTAAGGATCTGTGCCTTGCTTCTTGCACAGCAAATGGCATATTGTGGGGGTGACGATGACAGTGTGTGTTTTGAAGGCGAGGCTGTGAAAGAAGCCACAATCAAAATTTACACAGACCTTTTTTGGGGCTCGCACACAGCAAACTATACGACAAGCGATAATTTGTCGTCGGACGGAACAAAAGTCCAGGTTTCAGAGGCGTACGCACAGGTATTCAACCCCGGTGCGGACATACCACAGGCCATTATAAACGCCAGTAATATGCTGTCAAAGTGCCGTACAAAAAGCGCTGATTTATGCCACGAATCGCTTCCAAGCCAGATACGAAGGCTCAGAAGCGAAGAGCGCAAACACAAAGCAGCGAAACTCGATCAAAGAACGCACCCCGCGAGTGCTTTGTTTTTACATCCGCAGAGCCAGACACAATCGTTGCTGCCCGTGTCTTATGTGAGGTACTGTGTGCTAAATCCGGTGTATTTTGAATAAAGCGCATAACAACCGCGGCAGCTGTCTTGCGGGCATCGCCCCGCGCATGGAGTGTGCGCGCACGCCCGCCGTTGGCACCCCATGGGCGTTGGTCATGCCGCCGCTGTGCCTTGCGCTCGTGGTGATATGGCAGCGGCGCGGTGGCACCGCGCGAGCGCCGGCGCTGGACCTGAGCACCGACGAGGTGGACGAGATCTGCGACGCGTGGCGCCCGGCGCCGCTGGTCTCGACGCAGGACCTGGCCGGTGTCGTGCCGCGGCGCGAGCCCGTGGTCACCGAGCAGCGCGGCGTGCGCGTCACCGTGGACGGCGTGCCGAGCATCAACTTTGCAAGTTTTGACTTTCTGAACCTGCACGGCGACGCGGACGTGCTGGACGCGTGCGAGGCTGCGATCAGGAAGTACGGGGTCGGCTCGTGCGGGCCGCGCGGCTTCTACGGCACCGCGGACGTGCACCTCGCACTCGAGGGCGAGCTGGCTGCGTTCACCGGTGCCGAGGCGGGCATTGTGTACTCGTACGACGCGGCCACGGCGTCCTCGATCCTGCCGGCGTTTGTCAAGGCCGGGGATCTCGTGGTGTGCGACGAGGCCGTCTCGTTTGCGGTGCAGGCGGGCGTGCTGGGGTCGCGCGCGCACGTGTACGAGTTCCAGCACAACGACATGGCGGACCTGGCGCGCATCCTGCGCGTGGTCGCGGAGGCCGACCGCTGGCGCCCGTGGCGTGCGCTGAACCGGCGCTTCATCGTGGTCGAGGGCCTCTACGCCAACTCCGGGCTTGTGTGCCCGCTGCCCGAGGTCGTGCGCCTGGCGCAGGAGCACAATTTCCGCGTGTTTCTCGAGGAGTCCATGTCGTTTGGCGTGCTCGGCGCGAGCGGGCGCGGGGCGTGCGAGCACCACGGCGTCCGTGTGTGCGACGTGACGATCACGAGCGCGTCGATGTCGACCGCGCTGGCGACCATCGGGGGCTTTGCCGTCTCGGAGCGCGCGATCGCCTCGCGCCAGCGGCTCTCGAGCGCCGGGTACTGCTTTTCCGCGTCGCTCCCGCAGTTCAACGCTGTGGCCGGCAGCGCCGCGCTCGCAAAGCTGCGCGCGGAGCCCGAGCGCGTGCACGCCCTGCGCCAGAACGCCGAGGCCCTGCACGCCCTGCTCGAGTGCATGTGTGCACAGCTGGGCGAGGACCACGCAGACGCGCTGTGCGTGCTCGGGGACCGCGTTTCCCCGATCAAGCACCTGCACCTGTTGTGGGGCGCCGACTCGCGCGCGGACGACACGCGCCGCCTGCAGCGCATGTGCGACGCGGTGCTTGCGGAGGCGCAGTTTGCGCTCGTGGTCGCCGACTACACCCCGCTGCAGCGCCGCGCGCCGCGCGCCTCGATTCGGGTGGTGGTCTCCGCGGGGCATCAAAAGCGCATGCTCGAGGACGTCGTGGCTGCGCTCGCGTCCGCCGTGCTCGCGGGCGGGGCGCGCGCGTGACCCATCATATGCCCACGCGACGCGGGTGTTGGCAGTGCGTATCGTTGTTGAGGCCTCTGTGTCTGTGCGGTGTAAATCTATTTTGGGTGAATTTGGTCCATAAAACAAATTACGATTGATGCCTCGTTTACCGGATAGGAGTGCCACGCAATGCCCTCGCCACCACCACCACCACCAAAGAAACCCGCAAGCGGCGACGCGAAGCACCTTGTCATCGAGCGCGCAAAGCGTATGGACAGGGACCACGTGACGAAAATCGTGTCGAAAAACGTAGGTCAGATCCCTTACATGAGCAAGACGCTGCGTCGCAACAAAGATTTCATGCTCGAGCTCGTGCAGGCAAATCCGCGTGCCATCAATTTTTTGGACAACAAGCTGATGCTCAAGGCTATCAAGAGGGACGTTGGAGTCCTGGCATACATCTCGTCTAACTTTGCGTCCGATTACAAGTTCTGGGTGCAAGCTTTGAGCGTCGTCGTTAAGGCTCTTCGCTACGCGCCTTCTGAGATGCTCAACGATTACGAGTTCTGGCCGCAAGCTTTGAGCGTCGACGTGAAGGCTCTTCGCTACGCGCCTTCTGAGATGCTCAACGATTACGAGTTCTGGCCGCAAGCTCTGAGCGTCGACGTGAAGGCTCTTCGCTACGCGCCTTCTGAGATGCTCAACGATTACGAGTTCTGGCCGCAAGCTCTGAGCGTCGACGTGAATGCTCTTCGCTACGCTTCTGCCGAGATGCTCGATGATTACGACTTCTTGGTGCAAGCTTTCAACGTCGACGTGAACGCTCTGGGCTACGCTTCTCCTGAGATGCTCAAGCACTTTAACATCGGCCAGCACATGGCCGACCGTGCGTTTTGGGCTGCGCAAGAGGGCGGCAAGCACAAGACGAAGCTGTTTATCTCGAACAGAGACAGGGCGCTCTACGTGCTGAAGCACGCCAAGAACGCGCTTGCCATCATTTCCGAGGAGCTGAACGGGGACAAGGACGTCGTGCTAGAGGCTTGGCGAGACGGTATGCACATCCAAGATGACGAGAGCCCGCTTTTGTGGTGCAAGGAGGCACTGTACGAGGACGAAAGCTTTGTGAAGCAGCTGCTCGTCAAGGCCCCAAACAACGCTGGAGAAATTTTGGAGATGACCGACGGCGAAGGCTTTGAGGGCTTTAGCAAGGAGTTTTACATCGAAGCGTGCGAGCAGAACATGCTCTTGTGCGAAACCCTGCCAAAGAAGGTGCTGTCCGGGCTGGTTGCAGCCTACGTGCGGAAGGCTGCTGATTAGCGTGCGGTATGCTCGTGCACGAAAAGTGACGACACCCAAACGTGCGAAATAGTCCCGAAATAGCATTTTCAATAAAAGCAAATCAGCAAGTTTCGAGATTCAGAAAGACTAAAGCAAAGTGCCGACCACTAAGATGGGTGGCAGCCGCAAGGAGTGCGGAAATGTGCTTTGCAAAAAGCGCGCGGCAGAAGACCTCAAGCGCTGCACGCGGTGCAAGGCGCAATGGTACTGCAGCAAGGAATGCCAGGTGCCTTGAGTAAGATTTTGCGTCGTGTGTGTGTGTGTGTGTGTGTGTGTGGTGTGGACTAACACCCGGCATGCGCAGCAAACGGCATGGAAGAACGGACACAAACACGAGTGTTGCGCCACGGCGGCGAGGGGGACGCGCAAGTGGAAGCTCCTGCACGACCTTGGGGTGATGTGGAACGCGGAGCGCTGGGATGCGATTGTGCAGTTGCAGGGAGACATTGAGCGTGTGGCAGCCGAGGTCAAGCCCGACGAGCGCGACACCGTGTTCCTCGTGCGCAACATCCTGGGTGTGGCGCTGGAGAAGACCGCGGAGTACAAACGCGCGATCAGCGTGCACGAGGAGACGATGCGGCTGTGCGAGGAGCACGGGGACCTCGAGGCAGTGGGGATGACGAGCGGCAACCTGGGCAACTGCTACTACAGCACCGGGCACTATGAGCGTGCGCGGGGGCTGCTCGAGCAGCATCGCAGCATCGCGCTCGAGCTTGGCGACAAGCCCGGCGTGGCGACCGCGAGCGGCAACCTGGCGAATTGCTACCGCTGCACCGGGGACCATGCGACAGCCTGCAAACTGAACGAGGAGCGCCGGGACTTGTGCCGGGAGCTGGGCGATGACAGCGGCGTCGGAAGGGCGTGCGGCGGCCTCGGGTTGTGCTACGAGGACCTGGGCGACTTTGCCCGCGCTCGTGCCATGCACGAGCAGCACCTGGCCGCGGAAGAGGCGCTGGGGAACCACAGCGGGATGGCAACGGCACGCGGCAACCTCGGCAACTGTGCGTACCGCACAGGGGACTACGCGGCGGCAGCCAAGTTGTACGAGCAGCAGAAGACGCTGGCCGAGACTTGTGGAGACCGGCACGGGGGTGCCACCGCGTGCGCAAACCTTGCGAATGTTTATTTGAGCACCGGCCTGCACACAAACGCCCTTGAGCTGTACGAGGCGCACCACGCGGTCGTGCAGGAGCTTGGCGACCAGGCGGGCATCGCGAGCGCGTGCAGCAACCTCGGCAACTACTACTTCGTCGTGGGTGACTACACGCGAGCGCGGGAGTTGTACGGCACCATGCAGCGCATGGCGGAGACAGCGGGGGATCGCGCGGGCGTTGCCAAGGCGTACGGCAGCCTTGGCATCTGCTACGAGGGCACGGGCGAGTACACACTCGCGTGTGGCATGCACGAGACGCAGCGCAGCATGTGCGCGGAGCTTGGCGATCGCGTGGGCGTCGCCAGGGCACACAAGAACCTCGGGACCTGCTTTTACGCGACGGGTAACTTTGAGGACGCGCTGTTACATTTCACGCTGCAGTACGACGCTGCTATCGAAATCAAGGTGCCCGGGGCAGAAAAGTTTGCGGCCTTTGGCATCGGGGCAGCGCTGCGGGCGCTGGCCATCGAGCGCGGGGAGCAATGTGCACATTCAACGCGCGACGCCGAATGGTGGTTGCAGACAGCGGCGGACCTGGGACAGACGGCGGCGCACCTGCACTTGGCGCGCCTGGCGCTGGACAATGGCGGAGAGGACGAGGCGCTGGAGTTTATGCACGCGTACCTCGCTGCACTCGTCGAGCACGCGCAGCATCACTGCACTGGGTGCTGCCAGCGACGCGGCATGGACGTGCACATGCTTACGTGCGGCGGCTGCCGCGTGGCAAAGTTTTGCAGCAAGGACCACCAGAAGATGGCCTCGAAGCGCGTGTCCGAGGGCGGCAGCGCGCTTGAGGGCAAACACCGCGACGTGTGCGCCGTGCTGTGCAAGTGGAGGCAGCACGTCCTGAAGCGCCAGGAGCCCCCGAGCGTGCTGCGCACGGAGCTCCTGGCGTTCCTGCGCACGTCGTGAAGTCCTGCTGCTTGTGCTGTATTGTTGTAGGCTACAGAGCGGTTGTGCAGGAGTTGAACAGCAGCTTGGGGCGCGTGAGGAGGCACCTGCGCGCCGTGCTGAGCCCATTGCGTCTTGGCGCGCGTGGCACGGCAGGGCTAGGTGCGGGCAAACGAATTGATCTATTTCGGGCAGTTGAGTCCATAAAACCAAAAAAGAATCTGCCCGACCCATCAACGCCTGCGCAAAGGCATGCCACACGGGGCCGTGGCATTTGAACAGACGGTGTGCGTCAAGGGCGTCCCGAAGGAGCATGCCGGGCACGTCAAGGCGCTGCTGCTTGGTGCGTCTGCCGGGATCAAGAGCATGGTCGACACGGCGGACAAGGCGGTGGAGCACACAGAGTGTGTGCTGGTGTACCTGAACTACTCGTCGGCGGAGGCCGCCGCGTTCGGGCGCGACGAGGTGCAGAGAGCTGTGCTGCAGTGGTGGCAACCGGCCTGGGGCAGTTCGCCAAGCATCATACTCAAGTCTGAGCTCGTCAGTCCGTACTTTGCCGTGTGCGTGCGGGGGGCGCCAGGCATCACGCCCGCTGAGGTTGCAGACGCGTGCAAAAACTACGCTGACGTGCACCCATCGGTTGGGACCCCGGTGCACACGAACGACGAGGCTATCTTTCTCAATCTGCAGACGTACGGTGATGCCAACAAGGTGCTCAAGGCCGGGGACAGCGGATGCCTGCGCCTGAACGGGGCGGTGTGCAGGGTGCACGAGGCGCGCAACACGACGTTTGTGTCCGCCGTTGTTGAGGCGATGCAGCACGAAGGCAGACAAACGTACGGCCCCGCGGACGTGAGCAGGGTGCGTGCAGCGATGCACGACAAGGAGTGGCCACCGAGCTCCACGGTAATGTGGAACATTCTGAAAGCGGCAAGCGACGTCTTTGACTTTGCTCCGTGCAACACCCGTTTTGCGCTGAGGGACAACGTCGTGCAAGGTGCAAGCAAGAAGAGCAGAAGGTTGCCGCGGCTGGCGCTGAGCACGATTGGCGCGGACCTGGCATGGGAAACCTCAACGACACAACGCTCTGCCCAATCCTCACCTCAAACGCCAGAAGAGCGGAAACTGGCGGGCGAGCGGAAGGCAGCCGTGGACAAGCTGCTGCACGAGTCATACGGCATGATGTCTGAGCTTTTCACGACCTTTTTGTACCTGTCGGACGAGTGCGCAGGGCATTGGGTGGACAGCATGCCGGGTTCTCCGTCCGCGTCGCTGCTGAAACTGCTGCAGCAGATTGGCTTGACCCAGGTGCCCTTGCGCATGATGCGCCCTGTTTCAGACTGGGACTTGTCGACTTTGCTTAACGCATTTTGCAACAGTTCGGCGATGCACGCCCTTCCAGGGCCAGAGACGACAATTGCAGCTCGTGGTGCGCGTGTGTGCACGGGCGAGCTTGTGAAGTTTGGCATCCTGTTAGAGGACGAGCACCAGCAGTACGTGCCATGTTTCGAGAGCCACGACCACGACCCGCGTGCTGCTCTGTGCACGATTCGCTATATTCGGAATCTGATGTGCCACATGCCAGGGAGCGTGCATGGGCTTTCACAGCCCGCGTTTGAGTGCGTGTGGGGGCTTCTCACGGGGTCTTTGCGCCTGCTGGCGACCTGCATGGGCAAGGAGCACATGCTTGTCATCCACAAGCAGCACGCGGCCATGTTTGAGGAAATGTGCACCGTGAATTTTACGGACACTACTCCGCCCGAGGGCGAGCGTGCGAGCATCTACGAATGGACCTGCGATGATGTGGTCTGTTTTTTCACTAAGCACGGATTCCCGACAATTGGCGTCGAGATCCACCGTATCAACGGGGTGTTGCTAGTTTTGTGGTATCAGGAGTCCCACGCCAGGCACAAGTTTACCGCGCCCGTGCCGTGTGGCCTTGGGCTGTGCGCGTCTGACTTTGACGCCAGGTTCCGGCAGTGCTTGGACGCGGAAATCAAGCGCGCATCTGCTGCCTGTCTTTGAAGATTGTGTGCAAGTGCGAGTATATTCCATTCGTTAGCAATAAAAACAAGTCACCTGACTTCGGTTCAGGCTTTGAACTATATAAAAACAAAATGACACAAATGAAAATGCATTTCCGGGGACAAAGGACAATTATTGTGGCTTTGTGCTTATTTTCGAATATGCTCGGAACGACAGCGGAGAATGTAACAACGACAACACCAGCGCCCGTTGCCCAGACAACAACACCAGCACCTGTGCATGGAACCACAACACCAGCGCCCGTTGCTCAGACATCAACGCCAGCACCTGTGCCTGCAACCACAACACCAGCGCCCGTTGCTCAGACAACCACACCAGCGCCCGTTGCTCAGACATCAACACCAGCACTTGTGCCTGGAACCACAACACCAGCGCCCGTTGCTCAGACATCAACACCTGCGCCCGTTGCTCAGACAACCACACAAGCACCTGTTGCCCAGACAACAACACCAGCACTTGTGCCTGGAACCACAACACCAGCGCCTGTGCTTGGAACCACAACACCAGCACCGGTGCTCGGAACACCAGCGCCCGTTGCCAATTGCACGTTTGCCCCTGATGCCAGCTGGCATGCGCAGCTGATCGCAGAGCTAAATGCGACGACTACTGGCCGCATGAATGCCAGTCACGTGCTCTACATGCATAAGATACTGCATGCCGTCCTTGCTTCCCTACTCCAAAACACCAGCAGCTGCAGCGACGTGGACATTGACCCCACAGATGTCACGGATCCAAACGGTTTATTGATCAAAAAACTGAAGCAGCATCCATTGTTCATGTCCTTGCTACCAAGCATTCCATCGGTGCTGAATAACGTGCAGATAACAGTCCGCGTAGGCCTTACCGCGCTGGCGTTCGACGCCGCGCAGCGCCTCAAGTTTCGCCTCGGCGTGTCCTCAGCAGCTGGGGTCTCGGTACTCATGGTGCGCATCGTCAGGGTGCAGAGCGTGAGCGGGGCGCGACGGCTGCTGACCGAGTCTCTCGACGTGCAAACCATTGTTCTGGCGGGTGCTGATTCTGTGGATAGCGTTGTGGAAAAGCTGCAGAACACAAACTTATTGCTTTCGAGTATGCGTGAGTTCATGGGCGGTGATCTTGTGTTCAGTATCACACAAGGACCCACGGTGCCAAACGAAGCGTCCAGGGCTCGCAAACCCAGCGTCGTGCTGCACGCGTTCCGTATCTTTACCGGCACGCACCTGCGTGAGCTTGAGTTTTTTGGATTTGGTGTGGTGTTGTTATTTGTGTTGTGCGTGTGTGTTTTTTTTCTGAAATATGATACCCTGCACCATGTTGCCGCGGCGAAGCCCATCGCCGCAGTGCCGTTTAAGCAAGCCGCGGGCGGTTGCGTGTATTTTTTCCAGGCGTACCCGGCGCCGCGGTACTCTCTGGTGTGATTGCTCTTGCTGCTCTTCTCTGCTTTCGCCCTGTAGGGTACGTGTGCTCACAGCGTGCCATGTATGTGTTATTATCTATGCATTTGTGCACAAATCTATGTTTATTATGTTTCTGCAACTGGCGTCTGTGCTTGTGCAGTGTTTCATACCGCCGGCAAACTATGCCGTGCGTGTCTCACTCCTCAGCAAGTCAAAAACAATCCCAAAAGGGTCGTTCAACGCGTGCAACGAAGCATAGAGTTTGATCATCTCGTCTTTTCCGTGTGGATCCGGCCGCAGCAAACGTCGCTCATCAGCGCGAATTTGCAACACGACCGCGACAGCTTCAAGACCGATTGTCGCTTTGCCAACGTAGCAAGCGATAGAAATTGTCCTTGCCAAAGTCTCCAAGTCCCGGCTTGTCGTAAGTACTCGAGCTACACAGGAATCTTTCTCGGGCCTCGCTCGTTCTCGACTCAAGAGCCAACCCGATAATGCGGCGCTGCAGGTTCAGATCGGGCAAGTCCCACAGCGACGACTGGCATGCCTGCGCACCGCCGCCGCGAGCCTTGCCCTTGGCGCTCATGCGGGTGCGTGGCACCAGGCACGTGTGGGCGCGTTTCGTGGTTTCGGTTACACATCTAACCAGTGTGATTTGATGCGTCATCTGACACCAAGTTTTGGCGTCGTATTATGCGTGCTCTGAGCCCGCGCGTAGCTGCGCAGCGACACCGGCAGGTCGCCGAGGAGCACGCCGGACTCGACCTCCGACTGTGTGTAGTGCGGCACCTGCATGCACCTGCACGGGGCAAGCACGCTGCAAGTTAGCACACACACAGAGGCAGGCTCGAAAAGCGCGAGCAGCGCGCGGACAAGGCCCGGGTGACTCCGCCTGTCGGCGACGGCCTCAAACGAGACGTACGTGCTCGCGTGGTCGGGCGTGACGTGCAGCGTCCAGTGCCCGCCGCCCTCGCGCATGGCTCCGTTCACGGACAGCCCGCACGGGGAGAACGCGTGCGCGTCGATGCTGCGCCCGTACGCCGCGACGCACGCGTCAACGCCCGCGCGGCGTGCCATGTCGGCGCCACTGACTACAGAAGACGACTGCACAAAGTGTGCGCACACGTGCTGCGGTATGCCCTCCATGTACACCGCGAGCAGCGGGCGGTCGGTGCGCGCCAGCCGCGCGCACGTGAACGCGTGCCACTGCCGCGGCTGCTGCGCCCCAAGCGTGCTGTAAAACCCGTCGGGGAACAGGCGCGCAAGCGCCTCGCGCTCGCACTTCACGCTCTGGTGCTCTGGCGCTTGCAGCTGCGGATATGCAAAGTCGCGGTGCGAGTAGCACAGCGTGGACAGTGTCATCTGGCTCGAGCGCGCAAGCTCGAGGACGCCGGTAATCGCGGCAAAGACGCGCGTCTGCCCGCACGTGATCAGCACGACGCAGGCGTCGTAGACAAAGAGCGACGACTCCGACAGCACGTACGCGTCAAACTCTGTCTCCTCCGTGTGCGACAGCACAACCGCACCGGCCGCCGCCACCACGTCGATCCACGCGCTGACGCTGTGCGCGCGCATGCTTGCGCCCCCGCGTGGCTCGAACTGCATCTCGAGTCGCTTTTCACACCCTTCAAAGACCATTCGTGCATGTTATCTTGCCGTTGGGTATATACCACATGACATGTTTTGTTGCATTAAACTTGTTTATTTGGTCTTGCTTTGATCTTGCCAACCCCGGAGACCACATTGTCGTGTAGTGTATCGGCTGGTAGTTCGCACTATGTCTCACGCCACACAGTGCTTGCATACCGCGCGCAAGGTCCTTGTACGCGGCTCCGCGGTGAATTTCGCAACGTTCTATTTCCGTCCAATTTCCGCCAGCGCACCGCGTCTCGCCGCGCCCTACGTCTTCGTGTGTGGCTCCGCGGTGAATTTCTCAACGTTCTATTTCCGTCCAATTTCCGCCAGCGCACCGCGTCTCGCCGCGCCCTA
>Ga0181561_10003101_pt1 | contig 14654 bp, 8 predicted proteins | sample 011ome_19_FD_133760 | JGI IMG/M metagenome (GOLD analysis project Ga0181561, IMG submission 133760) | Coastal salt marsh microbial communities from the Groves Creek Marsh, Skidaway Island, Georgia - 011510BT metaG (megahit assembly) | ecosystem: Environmental > Aquatic > Marine > Intertidal zone...
GGGAGGGGCGGGGGCGGGGGGAGAGGGAGCTGGGACCGGGGGAGGGGGGTACCCCCCAGGCCTTGAAGGTCTTTATTTACAGGGGGGGGGGGGGGGGGCTCGACGGCTGGGCGTGAGAAAGGACTCGGAAGCAAAGGTGGTATAGAGCCACGTTTGTTTACAAAGGGCCTATATGGTTAGTATTACAAAGTACGCAGAGCGCGTACGCGGATCCTCAAAGTATAGCATACAAAAAGCGCTTTTTGTCACAGACTGTCTGTCGCTCCCGTTCCGCTTCGCGAGCGCGCGTAAAAGCGCTTGTCGTTCACGCCGCTCTGCTGTTCCCGCTCGCCTCGCGCGGCCTTGGCGGCCGTCGTGCCGCGCCCGCGGGCGCGCCCGCGCCGGGCGAGCCCTTCTTGGCGCGGTTTAGGGTCCTAAACCCTAACCCTAAGCCCGCGCGCGGGCCCGGCTCCAGCCCGATGAGGTCGCGCGCGACGCGCTCGGTGTCTAGCGCGCCTAGGAAGTTGGCGACGCGGCGCCTGGCCTCGTAGCCCTGCGGCCCGAGCAGCTCGCCGTGCTGGAAGCCCTCGACCCAGAGCACGTCCGCGGCGTCGCGGTTGAGCAGGTGCGCCGCGATGGCGTCCGCGTCCAGGATGGCGTCGTAGCTCTGCAGCACCACCAGCGACTTGCGCGGCATGTCCTCGCACCACATGCACACCGAGTACCACCAGAACTTGCGGCTCAGCGCCACCGCCGTGCTCAGCTCGCGCACCACCAGCCAGTCGCGCGCGAGCGTGAAGAGGAAGCGCGAGACGAGCTCCAGACGGTGTCTCATCGAAGCGCGCGGGTGCAAAAGACCAAGCCTGGTCGGCGAGACGTATGGAGACTGGTCTGAGACTGAGACAGTCGCCGCGCTTCCCGCGCCGCCGCCGACGGCGGTTACCGCCCCGACGGGCGGCAGCCCCCGGAGCTCCCTCCAGCGGTCCTCGAGCTGGTAGAGCACGCGCGAGATGACGGCTGGGAGCATCAGGCACGACGCGACGGGGTCGACGAGCACGGCGGCGGCCACCTTGGCGCGCTGGCACGCGCGCGCCACCACGAACGTCCCGAACGAGTGGCCCACCAGGCACGGGCCGTGCAGCGCGTGTCTGGCGCACAGAGTCTCCACGGCGTCGACGAGGTCGTCGGGCGAGGGCACGTGGAACACCGCGCGCAGAGAAACTTCGGGGAGGCACACGAGCGCGATCGGCCGATCCGATCGCGCGCGCAGCAGATGCGCGACCGTCCACAGGTACGGCGGCAGGCCGATGCCCAAGCCGTGGAGAAGCACCGCGGGCGTCGGCGGCGACGTCGGGCGCGTCGGGGACGGCGCCCACGTCGGCGTCGAGGGGTCGCGCGCCGGCGGCGGGCGCGGTAACGGGCGACACCCCGCGAAGCACCTCCGCGCGTGTGTCGCGTGTCGCTGTTTAGGGTTTTTGTGTTCCTCCGCGGCGGCGCCGTTCTCGGACTCGTCGCCGCTGCCGCTCCGGCGGCGCAGCAGGTCCAGCGACCGGCGCAGAGGCTTGAGGATGCCGCCGCCGCCGTTCCGGCGCGCGTCGTCGCCGCATTCACGACACCACGCCTCCCCGGCGTTCTCCGGATCCTCCGCGTCTCCGGCGAGTTCTTCGAGTCCCGGCGCCGCCACCTCCAGGCTGGAGAGCCCGTGCGCCTCGGGTCGCCCGGCGGACGCGCGCTCGCGGCTGGGCGCGCGCGAGCCGCGCCTCGACCGCGAGGCTCCGCGCCTCGGCGCGTCGGGCGCGCCTTCGGCGCCGCCCCTGAGCCAGTAGGTGACGCCCGTGTCCCCGCAGGCGCGGTGTTTGAACCCCCAGCACCGCAGCACGACTCCCGCGAAGCTCTCCGCCATGTGCGAGTACGCCACGAGCAGCAGGGGCTGGTGGAACGTGCGCAGCGGCTCACGCATGTGGCGCATGAAGCGCAGCCCCTCGGCGCGGCCCTCCGGAATTTTGATCGCCCACACGCGCTCCACCTCGCCGAGCCACCACTCTATCTCCGCCTCTTCCTCGGCGGCGAGCGGCCCGTCCACCCCCCCGTAGAACCCGTACCGCACGAACTCGCGCACGTTCTCGCGGCGGATCGAGCGCGGGTCCGCGCCGCGGAACCACTGCGCGAGGTACGCGCGGAAGTCGGGGACGCAATCCTCCTTCAGCCGCAAAAAGCGTTCCATGTGAATCCGTCGGTCGGGATTGGGGGGGGGATCCGTGTAGGGCTCCTGCCTGTATCGCAGGTACCACCGGTGCACGAACCACGCCGCCTCGAGCGTCCAGTACCCGGTCAAGACCAAGGGCAGAAACAGCATGAACGGCAGGAACAGGAACGGCGCGAGCAGAAGCAGGAACACCACGATCGGTCCGCCGAAGCAGAAGTACGAGCAGGACCCAGCGACGAACGCGTCCCACGGATGAGGCGCGGACCACCGGCTGACGCGCGACAGCCGGGGGTGCGGCGCCGGCCCGGGCAACGCGCCGAACCAGCTCATGTCGAACACCATGGTGTCGCCACGGACCGACACCGCCGTGCGCGGCCCGCGATACGAGCGCGGCGAGGAGTGACGCGGGCGACGAGCGGGAAATGTCGGATGTGCTGACGGGGACGAACGCGAGCCTCGGAAAAAGGCACTTTTTCTTGTTAACGCTTCCCGAGGGACGGAGGGAGCGCCACACCCGGGACCCGGCTCGCACCTCGGGAACGATGGCGACGGCGTCGAGTCTCGGTGTTCCAACCGCCGCGTATCGCGGTTCGCGCGTCGCGACCCGCGCGTCGCGGTTCGCGCGGCCGCCGCGACTGTCTCCGGCCGCGCCCCGACGTCGGGCGGCAGGACCGAGAACCGCCGCCGCCGCCGATGGGGCCCCCGACGCGACGCCCCCTGACGGCGCGTTCGCGCTGGGGTGCCCGCACTTCGAGCAGTGCCCCGGGTGCTCGATGGCCGAGCACCTGGACGAGCCGCCGACGCTGGCGCGCGCGCGCGCGTTCTTCGAGGCCCGAGGCGTTTCCTCGTTCGCCGCGCGCACCGGCGCGACGCGCGGGTGGCGCACGCGCGCGAAACTCGCGGTGCGGTCCGTCCCCGGCGCGAGCGGCGCTCGCGGGAAGGCGGACCCGCTCGCGCTCGGGCTGTTCGCGCGAGGCACGCACGACCTGGTGGAGATCCCGGGGTGCGTCGTGCACCACCCGCGGATCAACCAGGCGGCGCGGTACGTGGCGGACGTGGCGAACGCCGCGGGCGTGCGGGCGTACGACGAGAAAACGGGCGATGGGCACCTCCGGTACGCGCAGCTCACGGCGGTGGCTTCCGCGGAGCGGGGCGCCGCGCACCTGGACGAGGACGCCACCGTACAGGTGGCGCTGGTGTGGAACGGTCGGCCCCCAGTCGTGGGCGCGTCGATGCCCGCGGCGCTGAGGCGGTTCATCGATGCGCTGGTGGGAGGCGACGTCGATTCCGCAATCTTACACGGCGTCTGGGTCAACTTCAACGACTCATCCACGAACGAGATCGTGAGCGCCGATTCAAAAAACTGGCGCCACGCGCACGGCCCCGCGTACCAGTGGTCGAGGCACGGCGACGCGCGCGTGTGCTACGCCCCCGGGTCGTTCCTACAGGCGAACACCGAGGCGTACAACGCGTTGCTCTCGGCGGTGCGGCGGCACGTCCCGGCGGGAAGCGCCGTCTCCGAGCTCTACGCCGGCGCGGGGGCCATCGGCCTGAGCCTGGCGGCGTCCGAGACTTCGGGAGACTCCTTTTCCCTGAGGTGCGTGGAGATCGTGGAGGCGGCGCGGGAGACGTTCGATCTCTCCGCGCGCGAGACGTTCGGGACCGGCCCCGAGGCCGACGCGCGTTTGGCGAACGTCGCGTTCCGCGTCGCCGCCGCCGCCGACGCCGCCGCCGAGGCGGTGCGGGGCGCGGACGCGGTCGTCGTGGACCCGCCGCGCAAGGGCCTGGACGCGCGGACGCTCGCGGCGCTGGCGGGCCACGACCCGGCGTGTTCGTTCGTAAACGAAAACGACGAGCCGCGTTCGGGCAAGCCGCTGGAGGCTTCAGCGGACCCGCGGCACGGGAAGCAGGGCGCGGCGGGGTCCGGACGCAAAAAGCGAAACAAACGCAACCGCCGCGCTAAGAAGAAACGTTCCGGCGTCGTCGACGCGTCGTCGTCGCTCCCGAAGACGCCTCCCCCTCCCGATCGGCTCAGGACGCTGATCTACGTCTCGTGCGGGTTCGCGTCGTTCGAGCGCGACTGCGACGCGCTCGTTCGATCGGGGCAGTGGGCGCTGAGACACGCCGAGGGGTTCAACTTCTTCCCGGGGAGCGACGCGCTCGAGACGCTCGCCGTGTTCGAGCGCGTCGGCGGAGGAGACGACGAGACCGAAAACGAAAACGAATAGAGCGTAGAGTGCGTTTTTCACACAGTCTACGTAGGAGCGTTCCGACTCGAATCGCGCTTTATGCGTGTATGAATGATCCCTCTCGACGCGTCGCCGCGTCGCGTCGTTCGGAGAGGGAAAAAAATCCCTTCCTCAAACTCTGATGATCAGAAGAGCGCCTCGTCGGCGACATCCTGCTTGAGCTGGAACTTGCCCGCCTTGACGATTTCCCGGAGCCCGTCGCAGGTTTCGTCGTCCAGCCCGAGCGCATCCTGCAGGTTCTTCTGCTCCTCTTCGCCCGCGCCCTCGTTGGCGAAGACGCTGTAGATGTCCTGGAGCTCCTCCTTGACGCCCCACTCCAGCTTGGACTCGGGCGCCACACCGTGGCACGCCACCAGGTTCTTGGCGGACTTGACCACGTCCGAAACCTTCTTCTGCCGCAGCTCCGCCACCGCCGCCACCATCGTCGAGCGCTTCTTGTCGTTGGCGATCTTGAGCAGCTCGGTCTTGGCCTTCTCCGGCTCGATGCCGAGGTCCGCGGGGAGCGTCTCCGAGAGCGCCTCGATGTCCGCCGCGCCCGAGCCGTCCGTCAGCCGCGACTCGGCGTTTTTGCGGAACAGCTGCATGCGCTTGTCGGGGGTGATGACGTTGTCGATTTCTACGCCCTCCTCCTTCATCTTGCGCACGTCGGCGATGGAGAGCGTGCCCATGGCGATCTGCGCCTGCATCTCGCTGAGCATCTTCTTGCTCGTGATGCCCTTGATGATTCGCTGCGCGTCCGGCTCGGGGAGAGACAAAGACGTCTGGATCTCCTTGAGCTTCTCCGAGCGCTCGGCGGTGAGGCCCTTCCCGTCGGCGAGCATCTGCTCCGCCTGCGCGCGAAACGCCTTGTCCGCCAGCCCCTTGTGCACGGAGCCAACCTCCATCTGGTTCAGGCCGAGGATGTCCCCGAGCTGCGTCAGGCGCGTGAACTCGGACTGGTCGCGCTCGATGGTGATCTGCACGCCCATGGGCGCGTTCACGGTGTCGCCCTGCATGCAGAACATCAGGTAGTCCTGGTAGATGCCCTGCGACGTCACGGAGTCCATCTCCTCGCGAAGGTTCACCGTCTTTTGGTACGACGGCTCCTCAACCTTCACGACGTCCTCCTTCTTTTCCTCCTCCTTCGTCTCCTCCTTCTTCTCGTCCTCCTTCTTCTCAGCCTTGACCTCATCCTTCTTCTCATCCTCGGACTCGGAGTCCTTCTTCTCCTCGGCGTCCTCAGCCTCCTTCTTCTCCTCGGCGTCCTCAGCCTCCTTCTTCTCCTCCGCCGCCGCCTTCGCCGCCGCCGCCTTCTCCTCCTCCTCCTCCTTCTTCGCCGCCTCCTGCGCCTCCTTGAGCAGGTCGGCGAGCTCCTTCGCCGCGTCCTCCGCCGCCGCCTTGGTCACGTCCGAGACCATGGGCGTGACCACGGTTTGGTTGAAGAAGACCATCTTGCGGATCTCCTTGCTCTGCTCGATCTTGTTCTGCTTCGTGCGCGCGACGCGGATGTACGCCATGAACGCCTTGACGACTTCAGCCTTGAGAATCTCCAGCGCCATCTCGTCGGTGAGGCGCACCGAGTTCTTCGCGGCTTTGCACCGGTCGCGGAGCTCGGGCGTGAACGCCTCCGTGCCCACGGAGAGCGCAGCCTGCACCTGCGCCTTGTACACGGCGCCGCAAATGTCGCGCGTGCACGCGTCGACGACGTCCTTGGGCACGCACAGCAGCCGGCGGACGCGCGAGAGCGCCTCGACGTCCTCGTCGGTGAGCGACTTCTTCTCCATCACCTGCTCCATCTTGGTGCGGTAGTTCTCCTTGTTCACCTCGGCGGCGATCTCGGGCGGGAACTGAAGCGCCTCGCAGATCTTCTGCAGCACGGACGCGGGCGACTCGGCGTCGTCCAGCGCGCCGGACTTCACCGCGTCGCGGAGCTGCTCGCGGTACACCTTGGTGGTCACGTCGATCACCACATCCTCCGCCTCCTTGTTGCCCATGCCGAACAAAACCTTGAGCGCGCCAGCTTGCTCCTTGAGCTCCGCGGAGAACGTCCCCTGCTCGCACCCCTGCGTCAGGAAGTTGGTGAACAGCGTCTTGGCCTCCGCGGTCTTGTCCGCGAAGGACGTGCCGAACAGGTTCACCGCCGCGAGCCCGGGGAGCGCGCCGGACTTGGCGGCGAGCGTCTTGTTGTAGTCCAGCACCTCGCGCAGCAAAGCGTTGGCGGCGGAGTAGTCCGAGTTCACCGTGCGCGCGGACGCGAGCTCGGCAGCCTCCTCCACCTTGCCCACGACGTGCGCCTGCGCCATCGCGTGCACCACCTCGGCGGCGTCCGCGTCCGCCAAGTTCACCTCCGACTGGAACGCCTTGGCGGCGGCGAGCGAGGCGTCGTCCAGGTTGGCGACGGCGCCCGACTCGGTGAGGCGCACCTTCAGGAGGTTCGAGGCGCTGTCCTTCATGGCGAGCGTCACCTGCGCGTCGGAGACGCGGAAGATGCGGTTCCACGGCAACAGGAACTTCGCCTGCGCCTCGCCGAACGTGCGCGTGGAGACGTACACCAGCTTCTGGAACTCCCGCCGGGACTCGAGGTCGGCGTCCTTGTCGCCGAGCTCGATGCGCTTGCGGAACAGCCGGCGGCCGACTTCGATGTGCGCGTTGGCGGCGTCGGCATCCTCCAGGCCGAGCTGCGCGCGGAAGTTGCGCAGCGCCTCGGGCTCCCAGCCCTGCACGGGATCGTCGCCCATGGGGATGACGGACATCAGGTACGCGTCGTACAGCTCGGTGACGCCCTCGGGGCACTCCTTGGCCATGTCCTTCATGCCGAACTTGGCGCCGATGGCGTCAACCTCCTGTTTCGTGATCGTGGCGGGGTCGCGGTTCATCATGCCGTTCCACAGCGCCTTGGGGGCGGCAGAGACGCGCTTCTTGTCCGCGGTGGCGACCGCCGCCGCGGCGGCGGCGCCGAGCCCAGCGGTGAGCACGGCTTTGCCGGCGTTGCCGCCCACCTTACCGCCGACGCCGGCGCCGATGGCGAGCCCGCCGCCGACAACCGCGGCGTACGCCGCGAGGCGCGCGCCGCCCAGCGCCGTCTGCTGCTGCTCGAGCTGGTCCATTTCCTTCTCGAACGCGTACGGGCTGGGGCGCGAGTCCTGCGTAGACGGTGAGGAGAGGTGATCGGGGCGTCAGCGAACGATCGTCGTCGTCGATCGCGAATCGTGAAAATATCGAGTCCGACCGCGCTCGGCGGCTTCCGAGGAAAAGGGGGAGGACGACGCGCGAGCGCGCGCGTGTACGCGCGTTCGGGCGGCTCGGCGGCGCTCGCGGCGCGGCGCGACGCGACGTGCGTTCCCGGTACACGTTCCGCGCCGCCGCGATCCGGAAAAAAGACGCCGCCGAGGCGTCGGTCGAGTCCGCGCTCGGCCGCGCTCGGCTTTTCTATCCATCCAGATAGAACACACCGCCGAACCCTGGGGTCTCGGTTCGCGACATCTGCGGTGCCGTGCGCCGGCGACCGCGCGGAGAGCGCCGTGCGAGCTATGACGTACCTCAGCAGCGGCGCGCGTGACCGCGCGAACGGGCTTAGCGTTGGTGCGCGCGAACGCGGAGCGCCGGGGCACCTTGACGCCGCCGCTGAGGAAGCCGGAGGCGCGACCGGCGGTCGCGCCTCGCGGCTGGCTCGCGACGGGCGAGGCGGCGACGGCGGAGACAACCGCCTGGCTCGCCATCGTGCAGGGTCTCGGAACGGCGCGAGGTGTTCGGGTCGAAACGTTCGACTCCCTTTCGGTCGCGACGAAGTGAAGCGCTCGACTCGCCGTGCAAACAGGCAATGCGAGCGTCGTTGTGGCCGGGCCGCGCTGGTTGCCGGCGCGTGGTGGCGCAAAATTCGCGAGATTAGACGGTGCGCTTTTGCTTTCTGGGGCAGGCTTTCCAATCCGAAGATGCGGGAAAAATGCAGAGGCTTGAGGTTCGCGACTCGGTTTCGAGGCGGGCGTTGATCGGTCGCGCTTCACCGGGGTTTCCGATGGAGCCGAGAAACGCCCGGTCGACCCGGCCGAGATCTCGATTTTTTTTACCGCGAATCATTGGTCGAGGATTCCCGGCCGAAACGCCCGATCTCGAAAAGTCGAGTCACGACGAAGGCGCTACGAGCGCGTGCAATCGAAGCCTGGCGCGCGACGCGCTCACGGGATCCCCACTCCGTCGCGCGCGCTTCAACGCACACTCCCGAGCCCGACGCGATGTTCGCCACGACATCCACCTCCGCCGCGACGCAGCGGTCCGTCCTCGGCGGGCGACGGGTCGCGCCGCGCGCGGCGCGTGCCACCCCCGCGGTTCCCGCACTTCGTCGTCGCGACGGTCGATCTCCGGGAGTCCTCGTGCGCGCGGAGTTCAGCGTGGGCAAGCTCACGTCCGTGTTGGCGAAGAAGACGCAGAGCGACCTGGACCGCGTGTTCAAGGGCACGAGCAAGACCCGGGACAGGCTGAGCTACATGGACGAGGTCCTGGCGCTGTGGCGGCTGGACGACCTGGAGGACACGCTGGATGAGCTCGAGGAGACGTTGTTGTCGGTGGACTTCGGGCCCGCCACGTCGACGAAGGTTTTGGACGAGATCCGCGAGCGCGTGGAGAAGGGCGAGATCAGCACGGGCGCGGAGGTCAAGGCGGGTTTGAAGACCGCCATCGTGAACATCCTGGAGCGCGCGAACGGCGGGAAGAGCGGCCCCGCGTCTTTGACGCTCAACGAGAGCGCGAACGAGCCGAGCGTCGTGTTGGTGGTGGGCGTCAACGGCGGCGGCAAGACCACCACCGTGGGCAAGCTGTCGCACCGGTTCGCGAGCGAGAGCGGCGCGAAGGTGATGCTCGTGCCCGGCGACACGTTCAGGGCCGCCGCCGCGGAGCAGCTCGCGACGTGGGCGGAGCGGAGCGCGGGCGTCATGGCCTCCTACAAGGAGGGCACCAAGCCCGGCGCGCTGTGTTACCAAGCCGTGGACGAGGCGCTCGCCATGGGCGACGTGGACGTGGTGCTGGCGGACACCTCGGGGCGGCTGCACACGAACTGCGACCTCATGGACGAGCTGGTGGGGGTGAAAAAGTCCATCGGCAAGCGCATGGCGGGGGCGCCGCACGAGACCCTGCTCGTACTGGACGGCACCACCGGCCTGAACATGCTGAACCAGGCGCGCGAATTCCACGCCGCCGTCCAAGTTGGGGGGCTCATCCTCACCAAGCTCGACGGTACCGCGCGCGGCGGCGCGGTGGTCTCCGTGGTGGACGAGCTCGGCATACCGGTCAAATTTGTGGGCGTGGGCGAGGCCATGGAGGACCTGCAGACGTTCGAGCCCGTGTCATTCGTGGACGCGCTCTTCCCGGAGGACCAGGCGGGCGCGTGAGGGGAGAGAAGAAAATTCGAGAAGAGCGAGAATTTTTTAGTGCGTAACTATCCTGTATGTACACGCCCCGCGCGCGCTCGTACGAAGTATACGTCGCGTACTACTCTCACTCCTCTTGACCGCAGCTCTCGAGCTCGTCGTCTCGGGCGGGCTTTCGTATCGCCGCGCGTCCGCGTCGCGGGACTCCGGGACTCACCCGCCGCCGCCGCCGGTCGGCGAGGAGATGCGTCTCTGGGTCTCCGGGTCGTCCCGCGCGAAATCGCGGCGATGGAAGGCGCGGGCTTTCATCTTTGCCGCCTTCGGCGCCATCCGCGGCAGTTTCCGGAACGACGACTCGCCGACGCGCTTTAGCCGCACCGCGCCGAGCACGCACTCCGGGAGCTCGTCTTCCGCCTGCCCCTCGAGCATGAACACGATCTCCTCCTCCGCGCACGCGCTCGCCCACCGCAGCGATCGGTACACGCGCTCCATGAACGGCGACTGCGCGAGCTCGAAGTCCACCGCGAAGTAATCGTCGCCGCGGTGGTACTTCAGCCCGCCCCTTGAGCCCAGCTTTTTGCCGAGGATGATCGGCCGACGCGGCACCGCCGTGCGCAGCGCCCAGGGCGCGTCCAGCAGCGCGCACACCATCTTGAACTTAGAGTCGCGCGTCGCGTCGTCCGCCGCCAAGAAACGCGTGAGCGTCCGCCCGAACGGCGTGTCTCTCTCGCGCGCGAGGAGCGCGTCGAGGCACATCCCCGCGCGCGAGCCCGTGGGTTGGAAGTACGCGGCGATGCTGTGGAACGGCGGGCCGGGGTTCTGGAACTGGAACACCAACGTCCAGGGTCGGCGGTGCGGCGGGACGAGGGGAAGGCCGTCGCGTTCGTTCGTGTCGTTCGAGCGCCCGCGCCACGCGCGCCGTTGGCCGTTGAGCCAGCTCTCCGGCCGCGCGTCGGCGACGTCGTCGCAGGGCGCGTCGTCAAACGCGAAGAGATCCACCTTGACGCACTCCATCACCGGCACCGCGCTCGTCTGCTTGCGCCTGGTCCGGAGGTACGCCGGCCCGCGCACCTTGAGCCAGTCCATGATCTCCACGTCCCCGGACCAGTGCGCCGCGGACGCGTCCGGCGCTTCCTGCGCCACGAACGCGGAGGCGCGAGGGAGCGACGCGTCGAACGAGGCGCGGCGTGACGTCGACGGCACCTCCTCCAGTCGGTCGCTTCCCCCGGCGCGGATCCACGTGTCGTCGTCGTCGCGCGCGTCGTCCTCGCCACCCTGGACCGACAACAACGCCTCCGTCATCGCCTCCGCGTCGCCCTCGCTCGCGGTCTCGTAGTCGGTGTCCTCATCCGCGGTCGGCGGACGCGCGACTCGCCCGCCGTTTCCCACCGAGGCGCGTAGAATCTCCCCCCCATTCTCATCTCCGCCCCGGCGCGCACTCGGCCCTGATGCCGACGTCTCCCGGGCTTCTCCGCGCGCGCGCCGCAACGCGGCTCGCCCGCCGAAAAGACGCCGCAGGTTGCTCCCCGCCGACCACGCCTTGGTCGCTCGAGGCATGGCGCCGCGCCCCCGGAACTGCGCTTTTTGCTTTTCCCCGGCGTCGCGCGTTTTGCGCGGTCGAAAAAAGAGAAGAAAAAGAGATCTTGCCACTTGGCATGTCGCGCTTTTTGTGTGACTGAATAAATACTGGGTCTCTATTTTTCGGCGGGCGCGGTGAAAGGGTCGCGAGACACGCCCTCACGCCCGTCGGAGAGAGGGACGGCGGCGATTTCGGGCGGGTGTCGAGCTCGCGCGGGAGCGCGTCGGCGTGTGGAGCGTGAGCGTCACGCACTGCGTAGTACTCATTTGGTGTCAAATTCCTTACAACACCCACCCGCGTTATCGCGCCGCCGCATGATAAAAACGGCGCGTCGGCGCGACCCATCGAAATCCGCTCAAAGCGCTGTCAATCGCTCGAAGCGCCTTACATGAGGGACTTGGCGGCGGCGACGGCAGCCTCGGTGGTGATGCCGAACTCCTTGTACAGGATGCCGGCGGGCGCGGAGGCGCCGAAGTCGTCGCGGCCGATGGACTTGTGCGCGTACTTGGCCCAGCCGAAGGTGGAGCCCGCCTCGATGGAGACGATCGCCTTGCACGACTTGGGGAGGATGGACTCCTTGTACTCGTCGGACTGCTCCTCGAAGAGCTCCCAGCAGGGCATGGAGACGGCGCGCGCCTTGGCGCCGAGCTCCGCGGCAGCCTCGACCGCGAGCGAGAGCTCGGTGCCGGTGCCGATGATGATGCAGTCGACGTCCTCGCCGGCGGCGGGGCCGGCGACGACGTACGCACCCTTGGTGACACCCTCCTTGGAGGTGCCCGCGAGGTTGGGGACAACCTGGCGGGACAGCGCGAAGGTGGTGGGGCGGTCCGTCTGCTCGACGGCGATCTTGTACGCGCCCGCGGTCTCGTTACCGTCGGCGGGGCGCATCATGAGCATGCCGGGCATCGCGCGGAACGACGCGATGTGCTCGATGGGCTGGTGCGTGGGGCCGTCCTCGCCGACGCCGATGGAGTCGTGCGTCATCACGAACAGCGTGGGCGCGCCGGAGAGCGCGGCGATGCGCATGGCGGAGCGCATGTAGTCCGAGAAGATGAAGAAGGTGGCGCAGTAGGACTTGAAGCCGGGCGAGTGGAGCGCGATGCCGTTGGCGATGGCGCCCATGCCGTGCTCGCGCACGCCGTAGCGGATGTTGCGCTCGGCGGGGGTGTCCTTCTGGAAGTCGCCGAACTGCTTCATGAGCGTCATGTTGGAGGGCGCGAGATCCGCGGAGCCGCCGACGAAGCCGGGGATGGCGGAGCCGAGCGCGTTGAGCATGGTCTGCGAGTGGATGCGCGTGGCGACGCCGGAGTCCTCGGGGGTGAAGTCGGGGAGGGCGTCGGCCCAGCCCGCGGGGAGCTCGCCGGTCATGATGGAGTTGAGCTCCTCGAAATCCTCGGGGTACTTCTCCTTGTACGTGTCCAGCTTCTTGTTCCACGCCGCCTCAGCCTCGGCACCCTTGGCGGTGCAGTCCATGGCGGTCATCACGTCCTCGGGCACCTCGAAGGGCTCGTACTTCCAGCCGAGGTTGTCGCGCGTGGCCTGCGTCTCGTCCGCGCCGAGGGGCGCGCCGTGCACGTCGTGCGTGTTGTTCTTGTTGGGGGAACCGTAGCCGATGAGCGTGGTCACCTTGATGAGCGAAGGGCGGGGGTCAGCCTTGGCGGCGTCGATCGCCTTGCGGATCGCGTCGATGTCGGTGTTGCCGTCCTCGACGTGCTGCACGTGCCAGCCGTACGCCTCGTAGCGCGCGCACACGTCCTCGGTGAAGGAGATGTCGGTGTGGCCGTCGATGGAGATGTTGTTGTCGTCGTAAAACGCGATGAGCTTGCCGAGGCCCCAGTGCGCGGCGAGGGACGCGCCCTCGCCGGACATGCCCTCCATGTTGCACCCGTCGCCCATGATGGAGTAGGTGTAGTGGTCAACGATCTCGCAGTCGGGCTTGTTGAAGCGGCCGGCGAGGTGCTTCTCCGCCGCGGCGAGGCCGACGGCGTTGCAGATGCCCATGCCGAGGGGACCGGTGGTCACCTCGATGCCGTTCGTGATGAAGTTCTCGGGGTGGCCGGGGGTCATGGAGTTCCACTGGCGGAAGTTCTTAAGGTCGTCGTTCTGTGGCGGCGCACGGAAGGAAGGGCGCGGGGGGGAACGAGGCGAGGTCAGGCTCGGCGTCGCGGAGGGAAGAATTTACCGCGGGCGAAAAAAACGCGCGTTCGCGCACGAGCGTCGTCGAAACTCCTCCAGGCTGGCTTTCGAGACCGCAGAGTGGATATTTCGCGTCGGATCGCGCGCCACGCGGGCGCGCGCCGCGCGCGCCGCGCCGAGCGTCTCGAGTCCGCGCGGAGGCACGGAGACCCGCGCGAAGGTGATCGTATCGCGCCGCGCCTTCGCGTCGCGTCGCGCTCGGCGTCGCGCCGGCGTCGTCGCCGAACGCCGGCGCCATCGCGCCGCAGAAAGCCCTGGCTGAGCTTTCTTTCGCGACGATGCACACCGTCGCTTCCCGCTATACGGATAAAATAATGGCGCAATCGGATCGGTCGCCACGCGGTCGGGGACGCGGCCATCGCGCGCGCGTCGACCCGCCGCTCGCGGTGAGACGCGGGATTCAAATCATGGACGTACCGACACGGAAGGGTAGCCGGTGAGGTGCATGAGGGAGTACTGGAGCATGCAGCCGTGGCCCGCGGAGAGCACGAAGCGGTCGCGGTTGAACCAGGTGTGGTTCTTGGGGTTGTGCGTCATCGCCTCGCGGTAGATGACGTACCCCATGGGGGCGCAGCCCATGGGGAGACCGGGGTGGCCGGAGTTGGACTTGTTGATGGCGTCGATGGCGAGGAAGCGCACGGTGTTGACGCAGTCCATGACGGTGTCGGCGGAGACGTCCGCGGGCGCGGCGAGCGCGGCGCGGACCGGCTTCACGGCGCGAGCGGAGACGCGCGCGGAAACCTTCTTCGCCTTCGCGGTGACCTTCGCGCCGGCGAAGGAGGCGTTGAGCGCGGCCATCTGGGAAGCAGCGGCGGCCATCTTTCCTTGAGTGTAAGGAGGGAGGTGGTCGTGTGTGCGGAGGAAAGTGGTCGCCCGTGAGGCGCGGCGAGGGAAACGGCGAGACCCGCTCGCGATTGCGACACCGGAGTTTCGCGAGCCTTTTCGGATGTAGGACGGCCTCGTGTGGCTCGAATGAACCGAGCTCTTGGAACAACTGGCACAACTGGCAGTCAACCCGAATGAACTTTTTTCGGGACTGTTTGCTCGCCTAAAAATGCTCATTTGTCATCTCCCGTGAATCGTCGTTTTTTTTTCGGATCGAA
>Ga0181561_10003102_pt1 | contig 14650 bp, 9 predicted proteins | sample 011ome_19_FD_133760 | JGI IMG/M metagenome (GOLD analysis project Ga0181561, IMG submission 133760) | Coastal salt marsh microbial communities from the Groves Creek Marsh, Skidaway Island, Georgia - 011510BT metaG (megahit assembly) | ecosystem: Environmental > Aquatic > Marine > Intertidal zone...
AAACATTTTCGTGTTCTTTTATAGCGCGTTTCTTGCTTTTCTTTTCCGCTTTTTTTTATCTTTTCCTTTTTTTACTAAAACCCCAAATTAATTTTTTAAAGCTTTCTCTTCCAAAGACAAAATCGACAGAAACAAAACGCGCGTGCGCTCGATCGAACGGAGAAGAGAGAGAGAGAGAGAGAGCAGCAGAAGAAGAAGAAGGAGAGAAAAAGAAAGATTTGTATCTTCACTTTCTCTCATTTCCATATATATATATAAGAGTTGTCTTTGATTTAAACGCACCGAACGCGCGCGTAGAAGCAAAAAGAACTTTTAAAGCCGAAATTTTCAAAAATCCACACTTCAGAAATCTCTCAAAAGACGATACGCACATAAACGATGCTCAGACCGAACGAAATCAACGCTCTGTTCCAAACTCAGTCGCTGACGCTTCAAGCGAAAGCGATGAAAGTTTTATCCGCGCTCATACAAAAGAAAGAGTTCGATTCTAGCGCGGAAGAAGAGAAATACGTGGAGGAGATTTTGGTCGTTTTGGACAAGAAGTGCTTGCAATCGAGCGTGGTTTCGGAGGAGATCGTGCGGGACGCGATTGGCGAGATGGAGAGACAGAAAGAGATCGAGAACGTCATGGTGGATTCGAATAAAAAGTCGAAAAAGAAGAAAAATGTGAAGAGTAGCAGCGAGAACAAGGTGTACGAGATTGATGACGACGACGAGGATGGAGCGAAGAAGGCGAAGGAGGAAGGAGAAGAGCCGATGGCGGTTGACGAAGAAGAAGAAGACGTGGAGGAAGAAGAAGAGGAAGAATCTGACGACGAGGATCGAGCGAACCAAGAGAGATTGCGCAATGAACTCGCGGATGAAGCCATAGTCGTGTGCGACGCGTTCGCGCACGCGCCTCGGTATCAGTACGACGAAACGAGGAACGTGTTTGCGAAAATAAACGAACCGGCGACGATGGACGCCGAGGCGGATTCGAAAATTAACGTCTATCGAGAACGGTTTCATTTGCTGAGGCAGAGAATGAGCAGGCACGCATCTTTTATGAAGCCGGCGTTCGGGAACTTGAAGAAATCGAAAAGTGGTGGAGGAGATGCGAGTACGAGTAACACGAACGAGTTGACGCCGCTTCGATCGTTGGTCGGTCAGTGTTACGGGCCAAGAGTGGTCATGGGATGTTTGTCCCAAGTGGAAGATGGCATTTTTCACTTGGAAGATCCCACTGGATCTATGCGAATTGATTTGTCAGCGGCGGCGTCGTCGAGTGGAATGTTTTGTGAAAACTGCGTGGTGATCGCGAAAGGAGAAGTGCGGAAGGAAGACGGCATTTTTGAAGTGTCCGAGTTGAGCCATCCGCCGGCAGAGACGAGAAGAAAAACGTTGGAGGCGACCAACGCCACGGATTTTATGGGTGCCGCGCAAGGTGGGAAACACGTCGCGCTGCGATCGAGAGATTTAGACGAGTTGAAAAAGACGGAAATGAAAGCAAGAGATGAACGATTTGTCGTCATTTCTGATTGTTACTTGGATGATTCTAAGTGTTTGAGACGTTTGAGGAATATTTTTGAAGTGTACGATCAATATGAGAAACCGCCCGGGTTATTCGTGTTTATGGGGGATTTCACGCGAGTACCGTTTGGTCCGACAAAGTATGATTTCGCGTCGTACACGAAATCTTTCGACCAGTTGGCTGATTTGTTGGAGGAATATCCGTCCATTCGCGAAGAGTGTCGCTTCGTGTTTATCCCGGGGCCGGGCGATCCCGGAAACACGAGCGCCTATCCGAGACCAGGATTACCCGCCGCGTTGAGAGGTCACAAAATCACCGCGTGCCTGAATAAAGTACAGTTTGCGTCTAATCCGTGTAAGATTCGATGGCACTCGCAAGATTTGGTCTTTTTCCGGGACGACTTACAAGCCAGAGCTCGACGAGCGTGCTTGCGACCTCCGGAGGACGATTTAGGCACCGAGGAAGATGATGAGCGATTACAGCTCGATATGTCACCTAAAGAGATTGAGCGACGAAAAGCAATGCGAGAAAAACCTTTATTTCACCACTTGGCGATGACGCTAGTGCAGCAATCGCACTTATCACCGTTGCCTCTATCACAAATGCCAATTTATTGGGAGCGAGACCAAGCAATGTGGCTATACCCTGCACCGAACGTTATTTTCTTAGGCGATCGATCGGAAACGCAATGTAAAATGACCGACGTGTGTGGTGTGGGAACGACGATGGTAAATCCAGGATGCTTCGCTGACGATGGGAGTTTTGCGATTTACAATCCGAGCGAAGGAGCGGTGGATCTATCCGTAGTGAGCGCCGCAGAAATGATGTAAAACAACAAAGACAAAGACAACAAACAACAAACAATCTAGAAATACTACCAGTAATATGAAGGCCTACCACTAACTATAGTAATAATACAAAGAACAATACCAAAACGATCTACCTTACGAATTGGCGATACTATTTATCTATCATACGTATCCATCTATGAGTCTATCTATTTGCGCGTCGACGAATAATACATTTTTCTTGCGTTGGCGCGCCTCCTTCGAGTTTGTTCCTCCGAGCGCGGAAGGAAGGATTTCGCGAAGAGTGTCTCCTTTGCGGTGTCGTACTTCTGTATCGTGTCATTCATCGCGGCGAACTCTTTCATTTGTTCTTCGATGTTCAAATCAGCGCAATGCGATGATTCTCTGAACGTGTCGAAGAACAATGACTCGAACGCGGAGGAGCAGTATCGCGAAGAGGAACCTTCGCGTTGACCGGTTTTGCCGTCGCATACCTCAATCACCTCTTCTTCACCCACCGTCCATATTAGACTATTTGGATTATCAAACACGACGGCAGAAGTCGTATCGATGGGAGCCAAGTCGAATTTTCTCTCGCATTGCATGAGTACCGGGTGATTGACACTCGGAAATACTTGTGAAACTCGACAGCAAAACGCTCGCGCGCAGTGCTTATACGCGAACTTTCTCCCGATGGTTATCGATTGAATGAAAATTGGCTCCATGAGTTTGGTGGATAATAAACTACCTTGGACGCCTACTACATTCCACAAAGCTATTTTATCCGAGCACGTGCACATTCGTCCTACTCGATTTTCGCCGACTGGCACAGTACCGTTTGCGAGCGTTCCCTTCTCGTGTAACGCGTTCACCGCCGCCGCCACAACCTTCGCATCGTCGTCCTCATCGCTCCTTGCAGTCATCGAAGACGTCGTCGCTTTCTTCAACGCTACCGCAACAGAGCCTCTCTGTGCGTCTAGCGGTAAAAATGGTGTCTCGTGCGTTTGCGCAGGCATCGTAAACGGTCCGAGTTTATCGCCGTTCCCATCCTCCATTCCTCCCTTGGCCCATTTTCGTACGGTTGCGTTTCCGCACGGACACGAAGAGACATACAAATGAATACTTTTGTGTGCTTTCATTCGGAAGAGTATTCTATCACGTCCGCCGTCTTTGCCGTCGTCGGCTGTGTTTTCTATTCTTTCCAGTAAAAATGAATCCTCGTCGTCCTCGCAACCTTCGCTCGAGACCAGCGCTTTCATTTCCAACGCCAAATACCTCTTCAGCGCTCTCCTCGCCAAAACCTCCGCGTGCAAATCTCTCAGCTTGCCTCTCTCGTGACTCTTCTTTTCCATCTCCCGATCAAACTCCTCGTCTGAAATCGTTTTCGTCCCGTTCGCGAGAGTCAAACACGTCATCGCGTTCGTTCGCGCGTCCAGAGCTATAAACGCGCTCATAACAGTCCTCAGCGGAGCGGTGGTGGTTTCTGCGCTCAAATTATACTTTCTCTCTGTTTTCTCTCGCAACCGCTCGAACGTTTCGATCGCAACTTTTGCCACCGATTCCGCGAACGCGCACGAACTCTGTCGCGACTTTTCGCCGTGTCTTTTTATCGTTTGGTTACTATTCGCGCTCATCCCTCTCGTCATTGGGTGCACCTTTTCAGCGCCAATTGGTATTCCTCTTCGCACGCATTTTCACCTAACTTCTTCGACGACTTACACGCGAATAGCGCTTCTCTGCTTCGATTTTGACATTTCAGCGCATTCGCATCGTTTGCGGGAAACTCCTCCTCTTTAGACGCGTAATACGTCGCGATGCCGAGCGCAGAGAAGGCAAAGACCACCGGTGGTACAAATATAAACGCCATGTATAATGAAGAAAAAAAAAGAGAGAACTCTCTTCTTCTTCTTCAGTCACGACGACGACGACGACGACGATGATGATTATACTTTTGAATACCTAGACGTGTTTACATTAAACATGAATACACATGCGCTAAAATATATATGTATATATATATACGTGTGTTCAAACGAACGCTCTCTCTCTCTCTCTCTCTCACATGGCTTTCCCTAATTGCATTTTCCTCTTGAACATCAAACTCGTGTTGTGCATCAAGCCGTCGATGATGCCGACGACGCTGTACACGCCGCCGACGATGGCCATCAACGTGGTGATGAATTGGTAAAACTCGCGTCTCTTCTCGACGCCTAAAATTTGCACCGGGGATGGGGTGAAGTGGAATTTTGCTCTCGGGGTTTCTCCGTCCGGGGTTTTCACCGAGTGCGTGTGTTGGGTGTATTCGTACACGTTGAACGGTTGCGCGAACGGGCCTAGGGGTTGCATGGTCGTTAACACCGTTTGTAAGTAGTGCTCGTGCGACGTTCGCGGATTTTTCGAGACGACGAAATCGTTCGCCAGTTTGTCGTGCCAATCGCCCTCTTTTTCGCCTCTGTGAAATTTCGCCATGTACTTTTGTCTCGACGCGGATAATTGTTGACCAAAGTAAAAGTGGTGGACTTGGTGCGTGACGTTCAACTTGTCTATGTCGAAGGAGTGACCGTTTTTGGCATCCGCGGTGAAAAAGACGTGTCCGGGAACTTTCTTCACCAAGACGAAACCGGTGATGGAACAACCCGAGCTCGCTCGGGTCTTCACCACGTCTGCGTGGTTGGCGACTTTAAAATCGATCTGTTCGTTCGGTCTCGGCGGTTGCGGTTTCTTGTCGTTTTCTTTCGTCGGTTTGCCTTGCGGCACTGGAATTTTACCTTCAGCGGCTGGAATGTCCACCATGCTCTTCCCAAACTCTACGATTGCGCTGACAGTTCTGTCCCCGTGATACGAGGCGTGATCTGTGTGTCTCCCGTGCGCGATTAAATCCGAACCTCTCGTGAATATTCTCACCGTCGGATACCCTTGAATGTGATGTTTCCTACATAACTGCTCGTGCTCCACACAGTTGACTCTCCCGAGCGCAATCGAGTGCATGTTTTGTGAATTCGTGTTGAACATTTCGTGCAACTGAATCGCTGCCGCGTCAAACACCGGTTGTAAACGTTGGCTCCACGGACACCACGGCGCGTAAAAGTTAATCATCGTCACCGAGTGCGCGTCGTTGAACGCTTGCAGCTCTTCCTCCGTCGTCAGCGGTTCCGCGCTCGAGTGCGTCACTCGCCCCGTAGCTAACGCCTCTTTGTGCTTTTCCACGAGAATCTGCGCCTCCGTCAGCTCTTCCTCGTTCACGTGCTCTCCGGCATCTTTCCCGGGAGTCTTCTCCGCCCACGCCAAAGGTCCAGTCGGTCGAAAATTCCCGTCTATCGGCCTCTTGAACACCGTCTTGGTCAGATTATACCTCGTCAATCCCAACGCGTCCCCGACATCCACCGACGCGAATTCGCACGATAACGCCGGAAATGAAACGTTAAAGTTAATCCTGAGCAATTCTCCGTCCACCGATCTATCCACGACGACTTTCGTTTCAAAACTCGTCTTCAAATACGCTCTCGTTTCCGCGATCAGGAGGAAAATTATCAGCGCGGTGGCAACAATCGAAAGGAGACTCCCGAGATACGTCCCTTGCGTCATGTCTCGGGGGATTTTTCGGTAGAAATCCATGCCCTTCGCTTTCGTGAGAATACCCATTATTGGTTTTGCTGGTGTCGTTGTTGTGTGTTCTCTGTCTGTGTGCGCGTGAGTGTCTGCGTCACGCTGGAATACCCCTCTATATCGATTTATGTCGCTCTCACGCGCTCTAGAAAAGTGTCACGATGCGATGATGGAATTGGAAAAAGAAACAAAATTTTCTCTCCATTTATTTTTAGGGTTTCAGTCAAAAAAAATTAGGGGAAAAGGTCAAAACTGTGCATCCCTTCTTCACATAAAAAAAAACGCAAGCTCATCAGAACCTTCGTTTTTGCTATCCGAACGCGCGTTGAACATCTACGACACCCAATACCACCGAATTAAAAAGTAAATGAGAGAGGTTATTTCCATCCACATCGGCCAAGCCGGCGTCCAAACCGGTGCGTTTGTTTTTGTTCTCTTTTTTATTTCTTTTTTTTTACCTCGCATCTGTTGCATGTGTGATGAGAGATTCCCGGCTCGTCTCTGTTGACTTTTTTTTCTGTTCCTGGCTGACCTTTTCGCTTCTCCCCGGTCCGCTCCGAAAACGAACGACACAGGTAACTCGTGCTGGGAGCTTTACTGCTTAGAGGTGCGCTTCTTTTTCTCATCATCGCGACGTGGGATTTTGATGCGAGGGTCGTGGGAGGTCGCGTTTGCTTTCTTTCCCTCTCCTTTTTTTGTGTTTCTAAATTTGGGTATCTCGCGTGGAGGGTGCTTGTAAGACTGACTTTGACTTTTCTTCTTTTAATGTAAAACAAATAGCATGGCATCAACCCGGACGGGCAAATGCCCGCCGATAAAACCATCGGTGGTGGCGACGACGCGTTCAACACGTTCTTCTCCGAAACCGGCGCGGGAAAGCACGTCCCGAGATGCGTGTTCCTCGATCTCGAACCCACCGTCATCGACGAGGTGAGGACCGGAACCTACCGCCAATTGTTCCACCCAGAACAGTTGATTTCCGGGAAAGAGGACGCCGCGAACAACTTTGCCAGAGGCCATTATACCATTGGTAAAGAGATTGTTGATTTGGCGCTGGACAGAATTCGCAAGTTAGCGGATAACTGCACCGGTTTGCAAGGCTTTTTGGTGTTCAACGCCGTCGGCGGCGGGACCGGCTCTGGTCTCGGGTCGTTGCTTTTGGAACGTTTGTCCGTTGATTATGGAAAGAAATCCAAATTGGGCTTCACGATTTACCCGTCACCGCAGGTCTCTACGGCTGTCGTTGAGCCATATAACTCTGTTTTGAGCACGCACGCGTTGTTGGAGCACACCGACGTGGCGGTCATGTTGGACAACGAGGCGGTGTACGACATCTGCCGCAGGTCGTTGGACATCGAACGACCGACGTACACGAACTTGAACCGTTTGATCGCGCAAGTGATCTCGTCGTTAACTGCCAGTTTACGATTTGACGGTGCGTTGAACGTTGACGTGACGGAGTTCCAAACCAACTTGGTGCCGTATCCGAGAATTCACTTCATGTTGTCTTCGTACGCGCCGGTTATTTCCGCGGAAAAGGCCTACCACGAACAACTCTCGGTCGCTGAAATCACCAACTCTGCGTTCGAACCGTCCTCGATGATGGCCAAGTGCGATCCGAGACATGGTAAGTACATGGCGTGCTGTTTGATGTACAGAGGTGACGTCGTGCCGAAAGATGTCAACGCCGCCGTCGCTTCGATCAAGACGAAGAGAACTATTCAATTCGTCGATTGGTGCCCGACTGGCTTCAAGTGCGGTATCAACTACCAACCACCGACGGTTGTCCCAGGTGGTGACTTGGCGAAAGTGCAACGCGCCGTTTGCATGATTTCTAATTCTACCGCCATCGCGGAAGTCTTCTCCAGACTCGACCACAAGTTTGATTTGATGTACGCCAAAAGAGCGTTCGTCCATTGGTACGTCGGCGAAGGTATGGAGGAAGGCGAATTCTCCGAAGCACGAGAAGATTTGGCGGCTTTGGAGAAGGATTACGAAGAAGTCGGCGCGGAATCCGGTGAAGGCGAAGGTGAAATGGACGAAGAGTATTAAATTTGTTTTGCCCTTGATTTTTCCGATGAATGCGTTTTTCTCTTTCGAGATGTAAAGCGCGGTTGGTGGCGGCTCTCTCAATTTTAACTTTTACCTGTTGGAGGTACAACTCTATTTAAATTACATACAATACAAAGCAAATCTAAAACGCAAGGTTATTTTATTTACTGGTACTGGCATCGCCATCGTCTCCGCTACTATCGGGTTCCAGCCATTCTACGTTTTCAAAGAGAGCATCGTGGTCGCTTTCGCAAATGTCGTTCTTTCCAACCAGCTCTTTCACCACGATATCGTCGAACAAAACTTTCCCTTTTCGGTCTCGGTAAAGAACGTACACGTTGGCTTTCTGAACCGGTTTGCGTGGCGAAATTATGCCAACGCGTTTGTTCCACATTTTCAAAGCAGGGAAACCGAGAGTGTATCCATATGTAGACGTGCCGTCGGTGTGTTCGAGGTCGATGTAGACCCCGTAAGAGGACATTTTTGGTTTCGGGTAATTAAACGGATCCAAGCGGTGAAACTTCGAGGCTTCGTCGAAAATCGCTTTGCTCTTGGCAGAAACGTATATCGGCGTCGCGACTTTCGCGAAGTTGGATGCAAATTCAACAACTTGCCTCGCGCCCCGAGACTCACCAAATCCAGGGTTCTTAAGAACCAAGGCGCCGTACGTGCTAGAGTCGTCACCGCTACTGCTCTCGTCGTCGTACGTGTCACCTAAGCCGTGTCTCGATAACTTGTTCTTGACGTTGTTCGGGCTGCGCCAATCGAACCCTTTCTCGAAACCTATCCAGGCGTCCACGTACCCACCAGTTTCCGTTTCAAACCCTCCGTTTATTATTTTGTTATTGTTGTCGTTCCCTCTCGCGCTTACATCGTCTTCGTTGTTCAAACGAGCACATAATAATCTCGATATCGCGTGGACTTTCAAACCCAGGCGATTGATCTCTTTCTTATGCATCGCTCGAGCATCTTCGAACGCGTTTCGATCATGTCTCGCGTATTTTAAGACGCTGCCTAATCCAACGCTCTCAACAATTTCGTTCGTTTCGTACGGGAGTAACGTTCTGGCTCGGTAATCGAAGCGTCGACTCTTTTTGGCCAGAGAACCAACCGAGTCGATTCTGTAGAAGAACGTCGGGAGCGGTACGACGGTAACACCTCGATGTTGACTATGCGAAGCGTCTTTTGCGCGCATGGAAAGCTTCACAAAGACTGCCCAGTCTTCGCCGGCGGCGTCGTTACCGGGAATATCATCCCATCCGCCGACAGCCTCCAATGATTTTCTATGAAAAAGTGCGTTTGCATCGCCGAAGCAGTCTTCGTAAACACCCAACGAGGTGGACGCCCCGAGAGGTATCCAGCCGCCGAGATCGAATTGATTACTTAGGGCCGGTTTCCTCAAATCGAGTTCGCTGGTACCGACGAAGTAGGCATTTCCGGGCGCAACAGCATCTGCCGCGGAGGCAAGAATAGCTGTGACGAGCGTTGATACTTGCGAAGTGCTCGATAAGTTGTCGTCGTCTGCAAACAAAACGTATTCACCGCGAGCGTTTTTCAAGCCAACATTTCTGGCACCGGAAAGCGAGGTTCCGCTTGAACCAAGACGAATGAGCTTGTATATATTCCTATGCGGATTCATTTCCGAGGATTTTTCGCGACTGGTGAGAAGATTTTCGATAGTGTTGAGCATTTCAGTCGTGTCTGGCGTTTTCCTCGAGCCGTTATCGACGACAATCAAATCCATTTTATCGTAATCTTGCGCCAGGTGTGAGGCGACGGCATCCATCAAATATTTCGGCCGGTCTTTGTGCACGACAACAACGGTGACGCGAGGAGATGGATGCCTCGAAGCAGGTGGGATCGGCAATAAAGCATTTTTCTTTCGTTTAATCGCTCTGTGCAATCCAATCCATTTCTTCTCGATGACATCGTCGTGCGATTTCGCAAACGGCGTCTTACTAGAAGCATCCGGGCGATAGACGCCACCGCCTTCGCCAACGCGACGATCATAAACGCGCAACATTGTTTCCACACAATCGTGCGCCGTATCGTCTCCGTAAGAAACGCGCGAACGAATGCTTTCGTCAAAAATCTTTGCGCGATCTAACGCCGCGTTTGAGGCTAAAAACGGCACGTTCGCGGCGACGAGTTCCGCAACTTTCAAACTTTCTCGCGCATAGTATAAGGTCGAATTTTGCGATGGTGGGAAGATGACGACAATGGCGCCGCTACTTTTTGCGACGTCTCTGCTCGATTTGACCGACGCGTCATCGTTCGCGTAGCGTTCGAGCGTTTTACTGTAAAAATGTTCGTCCTCGTATTCTTCAATCGCGGAAGTATCGATCAGATCCCCTACGACTTCCTCGCTTCCGTACCCGGCAAGGAACGACGCGATGCGCTCCGTGCCTTTCATTTTATCACCCGCGTGACCGTGTACGCTAATATCGTCCAAATCGTATTCGGAATTTTCGCCTCGAAATTCAACCTCGAGCGGCTCCACGGAATTCCCTCCCACTGACGCGACGACGCTCGCTCTGCGTTTCTCCAACACGCGATCCAGAACGTCCAAAAAAGACGCCAAACCTTCACCTTCGTCGAAATTTCCCCAATAGGCGAACGATTTAACTTTTTTCCTCGTCAGCGGATTGTTGTTGTCGTTGTTGTTGTTAGCTCCCTCGCCTTCTTCCATCTTTTCCACTTTCGATCTCGTCAGTCTCGATTCCGGCGAGCTCGGCAATTTCAAAACCAGAGATCTCGCCGTATCGAACTGTTTCGTTTGAAGTCCGTCTGTTATTGCGTTACCTCCTATTCCTCTCGCTAATAATCCTCTTGGAAACGCAAAGTCGCCTCCTAACCCGTTCTTCATTCTTCGCGCTTCAAGTGTTGCTAAATTTTCGTTGTCGAAAATGAGCACATCGGCCGTCGCGAATACGACCGCTTCCATGTGCTCCCTCTCTAGCATGTCTCTGCTACTACTACTGCTACTGCTACTGCTGCTGCTACCACTACTACCACTGCTAAACGCTTTATTCATTGCATCCAATTCCGTTCGCGACGCGTCAACCCTGTGCGCAATAATCGGTACATCTTTCAACGCCACTCTCTCTCGTCTCGCCAACGCGCTGAAATGCGCTAAGCTCGGATTGAAAAAATGCGCCGCGTCGCACCTGCGCTCTGAAAACTTATCGCTCAAACGCACGAAAGCCGCGTGCGACCGCTTCACCGCATCGCTCCCATCTATAGAACTACTCCTGAGCACCTCGGTAACTAAAACGTCTTTACCTCTCCTCAGCGGCTCTCTCGATCCCATCGCCGCGTCGGACGGCGCGAACATCGCCCTTTGAAACGCGTCCGGATTAAAGTTGTTCTCGTTCTCCGAACCGACCGAGACGATCGCCGTAACTCGTCCGTACACTTCTTCACGCGCACTCGACAAAAACAAGCGCATCAAACCGGCAACTTTATGCGAGAGCGGGTGTTTCGTGTTCGCCACGCGTTCGTCTAGAAAGAAGCACAGATTTTGTTCCCTCGCGTTGTTCTTCTCGGCGCCGGAAGACGACGACGTTGGCTTTCCTTCCTCTTCGAACGAAAGTTTGAACCCTTTGACACTGAGAATCTCATCTCGCTTTTCTCGCCCTCTCTTCTCGTAATAACGATCGCTCTCTCCATCAGCGCTGTAGTTATTACTATTATTATTATTATTATTATTCGCGGAGAAGAAACCGAGCGTCGCTAAAAGCATCGCCAGGAGGAAAAGCAGCGACAAAAGTTTCCGCGATGATGATGATGTAACGACCAAATTGGAAGCGCTGCTCCAAAACCAAGACGTTTTTCTTCTGTTCTTTGACGGCGAGGCGGAGCGATACCGGGATGATTTTCTCGAGGTATCGCGGGCGAGAAATGGGTCGCGCCATCCACCAGTACCACCACCAGTGTTCGACGACGCGTGGTGGTGGTGGTCGCGACGGAACCGCGCCGGGGCGCCGTGCAGCATTTCTTTTTTTTATCTCACAAACAAAGATTAATAATGTGGAGAGGAGTTGATGTTTCTACTCGTAGGTGATTTTAAATTACACACCAGCTAAACTACTAATAAGCTTTTACATTAAAGTGCCGTTACAATTTCTCAACCACGCGCAACTTTGCGCTTCGACTTCTCGCGTTGATTTTAATCTCCTCCTCCGAAGCGGTGATTGGTTTTCGATTGATCATTTTGACTATTTTTGGAGGCGGCGCGCCGGCGCCGTTCTTCTCGTCGCCGTTTGCGACGTCCTCGGGCGAGAGGAACATCACTGCGCTTCTACCGACCGTCGGTTCTCGAGATTCCGGAACGCCGGCGAATTTTCGGAACTGTCTTTTTACTATGGCATCTTCTAAGGAGTGGAAGGTGATTATGGCTAAACGACCTCCCGGGTTGAGAACTTCGATGGCTTGCGGTATCACGCGTTCGATGACGCCGAGTTCGTCGTTGGTGGCTATTCGTACCGCTTGGAACGCGCGCGTCGCCGGGTGGATTTTTTCGCGCTTGCCCGGTGGGTTCCCTAAAGCTTTAACTAATTCCAAAGTCGTTTCGATTGGTTTCTCCAACCTTCGCTCGCACACGCGCTTCGCGAGAAGTTTCCAATGTCTTTCGCCGCCGTAATCTCGGAAGATCCGACCCAAGTCTTCCTCGGACCATCCGTTGACGACGTCGAACGCGGTCAACGATGACGACGATGACGCGCTCTCGTTACCACCACTCATCCGCATATCCAATGGACCATCGTGTTGGAACGAAAACCCTCTCTCTGCTCGATCTAAATGCATGGACGAAACCCCCAAATCTAACAAAATTGAATCCGCGCCGTCCACGCCCACCTCTCGCAACGCCGCGAGCAACTGATCAAAGTTGTTTCGCACAAAGTGTACCCGCGCGCTGCTGCCACCACCACCACCACCACCACCATTGCTATTATCAACAATACCTAAACTTTCCTCCACTCTCGGTCGCGCAATCTCAATCGCCGTCTCGTCCACGTCAAACCCGACGAATGTTTCCACCTCCTCTCTGTGCCGCTCTAAAATTTTCGAGGCGTGACCACCAGCCCCTAACGTCCCGTCGACGTGCGTCTTCATTTTGACCGGTTCAAACGCCCGCAAAACTTCGTCCAAAAGGACAGAAACGTGCCCGTGGTGCGCGTCTTCGATGTTTTGCCGTTGGGAAGAAGAAGAAGAGGAGGAAGAAAAAGTAACGGTCGTCGTTCGGTGTCGTCGATGATGATGCGTTAAATTCCGGCGAAGACGATGACGGCGCGTTAACGGTAATTTCAAAGAACACGGAGAAGAGGTGAAGGTCTTCGCGAACGACGCGGAGGAGGAAGGAGACGACGAGCGATAATGCGAGATCGTCGACGGCGGCAGCATTTTCGTTGGATCGGTGTTCTTATTCTTCTGATGACTAATAATCCGCGTTGTTGTGAGTAGTATCGCGCACTTCTTTTGCATCATTCGCGTGCCAAATTTTATGAAGTTTGTCTCTCTTACGTATGAGTTTAGGGCATTTTGTAGGCATAGTAGTGCTTTTTACCCACACGCGACGACGACGACGACGACGAAGAAGAAGAAGAAGAAGAAGAGGAAGAAGAAGAGGAAGAAGAAGAAGAAGAAGAGGAGGAGAGGTTTCAACGCGACGAGAAGAAGAAGAAGCATCGCGCGCGCCCGCTGCTCGAGCGCTGCTTTTACGACGTTGTTGGCGATCGATGAGAGTTCTCGCATGTGATTTGGAATCGTATTTTTTTCGATTCAAAAAAGCGTTCTCACACACAAAAAAAAGGCGAAACAACTTTTCATCTTTATAACGATATTCAAAACAACGCGCGCGCACGAAACATCACATAATACCACATCAGAAAAGGAGAGAGAGAGAGAGAGAGAGAGAGAGAGAAATGCCACCAGCGCGACGACGCGGTACCACCAGTACTACCACCGCGAGAAGAAGCGTCGTCATCGCGAAGAAGAAGAAGAACGGGGAGAAGTCGATGGATGGAAGAAAATCCACGACGACGGTGACGTCGTCGTCGTTGAACGATTTGAAGATTGAAACGCCGACGGCGTCTTTTCAAAGGAAGCGAGGAAAGACGAGGAGGGATGTCGTCGTGAAGTCTTCGCCGACGACGACGCTCGAAGACGACGCGACGACGACGACGACGACGAAGCGGCGATTATCCTCCGCGCACGTCGTGGGTGATGACGACGAAGAAGAAGAAGATTACTCGAAGAAGAAGGAGGAAGAAAAGACCAGGAAAAAAATGAAGAAGACGCCAACGACGTCGACGGATGGAGAAGAAAAAGAAGAACTAGTAGTAGGAGGGTTGACGGAATACGAGAAAGAGAGAGAAATCAGGTTGCAAAAGAACCGCGAACGGATGGAAGCTCTGAACATTCGGCAGTTGGCGTCGGAGATGATGACGACTTCGAAACCCGTCGGCCCGTCGCAAAGAGGCTTGAGGAAAAAAGAGAAGAAACCGAAAGAGCCGGTCGTGTTGAGGAGAAGCGGGAGACGAACCGGAGCCGCCGCGGAGTTATCCGGTGGAATCGATCAAGAGAGAAGAGATGGTTCGATCGTTTTGGCGGATGGGAGGATGATTACGCAAGGGTCCGGCGGCGGAGAAGCGAGAGAAGAGAAAAAGAAGGGCACGGGCGAAGCGGTTATTTC